>Ga0116228_10005284_pt1 | contig 11510 bp, 9 predicted proteins | sample S1TSphfallax_2_FD_89694 | JGI IMG/M metagenome (GOLD analysis project Ga0116228, IMG submission 89694) | Host-associated microbial communities from peat moss isolated from Minnesota, USA - S1T2_Fc - Sphagnum fallax MG | ecosystem: Host-associated > Plants > Peat moss > Unclassified | place: USA...
CACATTAGGTTTATGTAAATTGTGGGTTACATAACAATTTTAGAGTATAATTTGCTCATGACATGATGCTCGAGGTTTGAGGTTTTATGTATAGGAGAAGGGCCTAGATTGAGGCCCTTATGGGATTTGAGGCATCCCACAAGGTCGGAGGCTAAAGGGGTGCCACAAATCCCATAACAGCCTCAAAGGGATTTCTTAGGAGAATAGTAGGGTTTTCTTTATGTCGTCTTTTCTTTTTCTTTTTTTGATTCTTTTGTTTTTTAAGTTGTATCATTTTCTTCTATTTCACTTTGCATTTATTCGATGTCTTTTCTTGTTGTCTTGGTTTCTTTGTCTTCCAGCTTCATTGTTTTGTTCTTGTTGTTTTGTTTCACCTCTTTCGTTCTATTGTCTCTTTTCCAACTCCATCATGTTGTTTCATCAATAGAATTGAGGAGTCTCTTGTTTTTGTTGGAGTGCTCCTGTTATTGTTTCCATCTTTCTTTGTTTTTATTTTCAGGAGCTTCTTTTTACACTTTTGCAAAAACTTTTTCTCACACTTGTTCTTCAAAAAGAAGCTTATTGTGGAGGTAGCATATCTAGCTCAACAAGATTGCCAACTCCAAAGCCATTCACATTGCTTGTTTCTATTTCAAATCCTAATTGACATACAACATGTCCAAGCCCTATGAACAATCCATAAACCTTAAACCGATATGGACAATCTTGACAAATGAATAAACAAGTTCAAATGAAATAGAAGACCAATCTGAAAATACAACCATATCAAGAACTTTAACATTAGGATGACAACCTTAAAGGAACATAACTTCAATTAGATGAAATTGTAAACATATGTTTTCATACTATGACGTCATCTACAACCATTGATCCAAGCCCCATGAATAACCATAAACAATGCAACAAGCTAAAACAAAAAATAAAACAATTGCAAAAAGAATCAAATCAAAAAAAATTTGGAAGAATGTACATGTGGTTCTTCAAGAAAATGAATAACATGTTTTTCCCATCTATTCTTCATAATGCGGTGCTTCATGACATTCTATTTGTTTGGATTAACCCTAGTCACATTTGTCCAAAATTCCACCAATTGCATCAACAAAATGAACTTTCCAAAATTAAAGGAAAGGAAACTATGTGGCCAACCAAGAATGCCAACTCCAAAGTCATCAATGTTGCTTGTTTCTATTTGAAATCTTAATTGAAATGTTGAAATGAAAAAAAAAAAAAAAAAAACACACACACACTAGTGATGTAGTAGCAGTGGATGCTCCTTCCATACATTTTTCATAATTTAAAAAAAAAAAATTCCGTTGTTTTCCTTACACAATATGGTGATGTTCGTAAGGTCCTTTCTAAGACCTAATGTTCTTCTTTTTTTATACTTGTTATTGTGATTAACAAACAAAAAAACTTTTGGTTGTGGGGTTTTGAGTAGTGTGAATTTGTGTTCTGTTGTCACATGTTTTTCTTAGGTTCCAATTAGTGGTCGTCTTTGTTGTGGTGATTGTGGGTGTTGGGTAAGGTTGATGGGGAGCAAAGTTTTTACACTTTCTTGTAAACTCAATCAAGGAAAAAAAATTTACAAATGACCTTTTTTTTTTTTAAAGCAAAAGAACTTTCTTCTTCTTGTGCTTTCTTGTTTTTGTTAAACTTTTTAAGTTGGGCGTAGTAAGCTTGTTTTGAGAGATGAAAGCTTTCATAATATATGTTCAGAAACAACAAGGATTACCAATGGCATAGTTCAAAATTTTTGACCAATTTAGTATGCAACATACAACTTTTTTAGTAGTTTTGGTATTAGTAGGAAACAAAGATAGGTGTTTTATTTTGGAGTTTTGAAGCAAAGCAATGGCTCCAATGGTGGGTGTACATGAAGAATCAGTAGTGGTATACATGAAATAATCATGCAGACAACCAAAGCATATAAAAGTAAGGCTTAAAATTAAAATTTTCTCTTTAACATGTTATTCTTTTTTTTATTCTTGTTATTATGACTAATTGGTCGAAAAACATATACATATAATTGTCACAAGGACTTTTTTTCATCTAATAACACACAAGAACATTAGATTGAAAAGTCTTCAATGAAATATCAAGTGGGGTGTGTAAGTTGTGCCCACAAATGTGTCCACCAAGCAACTTTTCAAAACATGTATCAAAAAACCTCACATTGGACCTTTGTGAAAAATGGTCCAAATGAACTATAAATATCATAGGGTTCATCTACACATTCAGCTTTTAATAACACAATGCCCAATTCTTTGATCTTGAGCCAAATAAATACCTTTAAGGTCATATCTATGATGATACATCCAACTGCAGTTGAGTTGTACAATTATATATTTTCTAATGAGAACTTTGAGTTACATTAATATAAACATGGACATTCTTTTTGGTATTCTATTACTAAAAATTGCATCCTTGCACTTTGTGCTACTTGTCATTGTCTTGATTACAATAATAGAAATTTTGATAAATTTTTCAATAGCTCAAGTAATGCAAACATTAGCTGAAAATGTACATATTTTCAACTTTGGTAACTAATCCATAAGCAAATCTCAAAAATAGTTGGGCTACAAGGTACAAAGAAATGTTAAATTACCCTTCTATTGTATTATGGGTGGTGGAACAAGTAGAGATGGTAGCTAATGCATTTGTTATAGGCTTTGCAACAACATATGTAGGAATGGGTGTTGGGGCTATTGGAGCATTAGGTACAAATATCTTCGACTTGATTAGCCTTATTACAATTGTTGGCCTTGTAACCGCTATTATTGGGGCAACAATTACATGTTATTATTTTTCTATAGTCTCACCATTGTGCCTTAGACACTAAGGATTTGAGATTTTGCATCCTACAGGTAAAGGTAAATGTATGTTTATCTTTTATTTGTGGAAATTAAATGATTTTCAAAGTATCCATGCACCTACAAGAGACTTTTGTGGACTACCTTTGCTTCCTAAATCTTTTTATATGTGATTCCACCTGTGATTGTTTTTATTATTTTTTTACAACTAGGGAAAAACCCATTAAATCCCATATCTCTAATGGTGTTGCCAGTATGAACCGTTGAATTAAACCCCATGGTAACTAATCTTGAAAGCTATGGCCTATCACAATTTAGTAAATCATTTATCTGTTATACAATTTATTTTTTAATTTCAGTATGTTTCATAACACCATAAACTCATTGTTCATCTATTTAATAATCTTATATATCCTTCAACCGAGGTTATGTAGATGGTTGGTCAAGAAGGATTATTACAACATTAAACATTCAATCTACATTTAGAAAAATCAAAATACCCTTGTCATGTTTCACATCATTCACAACAAACAAAATAATTATACATATTGTATCAACTCATTGTATGGTTGATAAACATAATCAGCAATGACACATGACAAACAATTAGTAGACATAATTGATGGTGTGGAATGTATTTTTTTCAAATTTAGGTTTTTTTTTAATGGAACTAATTGACTTAAATTTTGTATTTCATGATTTCAAATAAAGAAAGTATTATCTCACACAAATGATGTCAAACTGTTCTTATTGAAGGCATTCTTTGAGTTCACAAAACATATATTGTAACATAAGCAAAAACAAAATACTAAAAATCTTGCACTCATTCTATAGGAAATGCAAAAACCTATCACTTGATTTTGAACAAAGGATCCTTCAATAAGTATGTCAAATGGTATCATGTTAATGTTAACGTATGTCTTCACATAGACACACATTGTGAGGCAAGCCTTGAAAAGCAAATAGCTAATGATAGAACAAACATTTATGCACGATGAATTTATCTAATTCTTGAATTATTGATCCAAAGTGGTGATGAGTTTTGATCCAAAAAAAGCTAAGTGCATCCATTCATTGAAAGATTATATAATTGAATTTAAGTTTGCCATACTTTATGAAAAGGGAATGAAAAATAAATATATCACGGACAATATGTTTTTTTAACCTTAAATTGTTTGGTTTGAGATGTTTATGAAATAGGGTTGAAAATGCATCATGTATATTGGATGTGAGAAATATTTGTTCAATTTAAACTGCGGCATTTCTATTAGGTTAATTTAATTTGAAATGTTATTGTTTTGTAATTTTTTTTGGGAGTGCTTTTTATATTGATATGGTTTCAAATTGTTTTGTAGGGATATGGTAGGTTGAATATCACATGTCATTTTTCATATTTGTGAAAAATGAGATTAAAAAAGGATGTTTATGATCAAGTTCAATTGTGATGAATGCAACATTATCAACCTTATAATCATAGTTGAAATGCTCAAAATCAATTGTATGATAAATGGATTAATTATTTGACAAATGTGTTTAAAAACATATATGTTGCACAATATGCATACTAGACCTAATCATCAATGTAAACATTTCAAAAACTTAAATAGTATATGTAATAATTTTTATACTAATGAATTTGGATGTACACTTTATGACATTGCTAATTGTTTGTTATCTGATTATATAATTACTTCGAATGGAAAGGAGATATATGTGTGTGTGTTTAAAATGTTATATTGAACGTGATGCACCAACATATGTAAAATATGTTGTTTTTCAATCACCAACTTATATGAAAGCACTCTTGTCTAAATATTCATTTTATATACAATTATTGTCTTTTTTATATATTGGATTACATATACAAAAACATAATTGGGGTTTTAGCACAAGTGAAATAATAGATTCAAGTTTATTAAATAGTCCTTTATTGAGTTGGGATGGTATTCAAGATTTAAAAAATCTTGTCAAATTGTTATAAATATCATATGAAAAATAATCCATGCTATAGACAATACATTACAATTTATGAACAATCTAATGAATTTAATAGCATTTGTATTTTATTTTCAGACATTGTAGATGAAATTATAAAAAATGATTTTTTTTAAATAATGGATTTGAAAGTATACATGTTATTGATGAAATACAAAATTTATCACTTTTATTTTATTTGCATCTAAATTTAGAATTGTTCATAAACAAGGATTTCTTTATTATGGGAAATATGACCAAAAAATTACACAAAAATGAAGTATGTCATGAAAAACTTATAGTTTGATCTAATGGATTACAAGATAATACAAAAAGTATAACTTCTAAAATTATTTTATTCCCTTTTTTATTTCCACATGGGTATAGTGCTTATGATGGTAAAATAACAATATGTGAATATTTAAATATTTAAATGAGTTCATTATTCTCATCAATTACATTGTATAAACCACATTAATTAATCATGTATGATTTTTGACAATCACTTCAATTGATTAAACATACTTTTACTATTTCTTTATAAAAAGACATGCAAATCATTAAAATAAAAAATCTAGAAATGACTAATGCTAAAATTTTGGGACATATAATCAAATATAAATTTCCATCATCAATTCAAAGTTCTCATGTGTGGCATAGATCACAAGTATAAGATGTACTAACAATGGTAGAAGAATTTGGTATGCTTCATTTTTTTAAAAGTTTAACTATAGACAAAATGACATCAACAAGATGCCTTGAATTTAATGTTATGGAATATCTTGTTAAAAAATACATCAAAATATGTCATGGAAAGACTATCCAATGGAATGTGATACATTATTTCATTCATGTGTGAACATGTTTATGAATCAACATATATTAAAAGACAACATCATTTAAGGCAAAATTAAAAAATATGTAATACATTATGAATTACAACACCATGAATTTGTCCATGCCCATATTATATTATGGGTTAATGAAAATGATTTACAAATAATAACAAATGAAATATTAGCTTTATTCTAGTTATATTGGATAAAATAACTAAAACATTTATTCCACCAAATGATAGTTTACAATCTAAATTATTTTCAAATGGTATTACAAAAGGAACTTCATGAATGTCAAAATCATTGTATTCAAAAAAGACATAATGGAACTCATAAATTTTCATTTCCATATTCTCCATACATTGAACCTAATTCTTTTTTTAAATGGGAATACTATAGACCACGATATGAAGATTGAAATGTTGTACCATATCATCCAATGTTATTATTGTTTTGGCAAGCACATTTAAACATATTATGTATTAGATCTTCTTATTGGTCTTTTTATCTTTTAAAGTTTGCCATGAAATGTGAATCACATGGGAAATTCAATTTGAATACAAAAACATGCAGAATGATTAGATTTTTAAAATGTGTCCATAATACAATTACAATTAATTTTTAATTTAATTATATCTAAACCTATGTCACCATGAAAAGTAGCACTTATATGTTTAGAAATACCAACTATTAAAAAAAAGTCGAGGTATAAAACATCTTGATTCAAAACCACCATTCGTTCAAACAAAATTAGTTACAAAATTAAAAATGTTGGTCTTCATCCAATCAATATTTATATTTCTAAACCAATTATATTTGAAGAATTAACATGTATTCAATACTTTTAACAATATGCACATCATCGTAAAATGTATCCCACTTTTTTTGGAAAAAATGATCTTGGTTTTATTATTTATAAAAACAAAAATCTAATTAGAGTTAAAATCTTCATCCTGTGTATAATAATGAAGCATTTTTATATAATATTTTAGTGCAAAAAAGAACATTTCATTATGAAAAAAAGAATCTAAAAAATATATTAAAAAGTCTTATGTAGGTGAATGTCAAATAAAGGGATTTTTACATAATGTTGAATCATTACAAACATATTTGATATAATATGCAAATCTGAATTAGTTTGAAAATAAATTAAGAATTCAACTTTTTCAAATGTTCATAGAAAAATATCCATATTTAGATTTTAATATGACAATTCTAAAAGAATAATTCATAAAAAAACTTAGAAAGTTTGGTCAAAGAAACTTCTAAAAGAATGACTCATAGAAATTTCTAGAAGATGTAGTTGGCAAAACCTTTTAAAAGTTGTGGTTAGTGGAAGTTTTTAGAAGATGTGATGGGTGAATGTTTGTAAAAGGTTTAGGAGGTGAGACTTTTTAAAGGATTAATTTTTAAAAGGTTAAGTCCATTGGATAGTATAAATAAAAGTTTTGAAAACACCACCCTTCAATATTGTTAATGCAATTTGTGGTGTTGTATTCTTAATCCATCTCATGATTAATTGGCATCATGCCTTGTTCAAATAATAAAGTCATTTAATTATTATTCATTGTCAATTTTTTTGTTTGTTAAATTCATATAATATTTTCCAAGTTGTATTTTTGTGTTGTCCTTGACATAATTGTTTGGGATAAATGAAATTTATACCTTTAGTAATGAAAAATATGATTCTGAAACTTGCATATACATTCATATTTTTTAAGTTATGAAAATAGTATAAATTTTCTATAAATTTTGTATTTGAAAAAAAACTACAAACATTGAAGTTGGTATAATCAAACGAGATAATAAAACATACTAAAAACAAGTAGTGGAAAATATCGGAGTTATTGAAGGTCAAGGCAATGAAAATGTTGGGTACCTAAGGCTGATCTTAAAACTCAGCATGACATTGTTGGTTCTTGTTACCCCATTTTTATTTTAAGAAAATTGGGCAAGAAAATTTGAAGTCGTGGAAGTATTGGGGATTCAAGGGAAAAAAAAGATTTAAAATCTAATAAGATTTCAAGGCTATGGAACCTAGGGTGTTAAGGAAGGCAAAAGTTTAAAATCCCATATTTATAATTTACAATTAATGGTGTGTTTAAGTTATTTTATTTATTCCAATGGTTCATATTCGGTTTAGAATTCATTTTTCATTGATTTAAAAAATCTTTTAAAAATCTATTATAGGATTAGAGCTCACCATGCTTTTAACATTACATTTTTGGGAGCATTGTAAGATATTTTGGTTCATGCTACATTTATATATTGTGTTTCTTTTTAATTATTTTAGTAATGAACATACAAATAGAAAATAAAACATGGAAGTAAGCTACCTGAAATTTGTTGCAATCATAATTCAATTCAATTTTATTTGGAACATCATTTCAAAATTTCCAAAAAAATGAATGTTCATGAAAACGAAACTATGTGTAATCTCAAATTCATAATTTTATGATGAATGAAAACCTTGAATGAAAGGTTGATTGCAAGAGTGTGAAGAACCTTAGACCAAAAGTCAATACCATGACTATGAGGACACCAAATATCTTGGACACAAGAAACCTCAAAAGAAGAAATGTGAAAATAAATAACTTTGATATTCAATTATTCAAACTTTTGATACAAAACAAGTAAGAATCAATCATGGAATTGATTCATATATATTTTTAAAAACTCTTTACCAATATTAAAAAATTCTTCCATAGGACCAAATTTTCCATTTGCTTTCACTTGGAATGAAATAATATTTTGTGAAATTTCAAAATCAAATGGATCCCTAAAATGATATCTCATAGAAAGAACCATAATGAATAATAATTGTTCATTAATGAAAAAAAGAACTTGATGTCATAAACAAAATTCAAAGGTGTTCAAAGACTTCTAATAAATTTAGGTTTGCCTACTTAAGCTACTACCTTCATTTAACCATGACCTCATTCCAAAAAGTCTTTCAAGAAGAAGACTTTTCTTACACAAAACAACTTTTAATGTCATATTACCAAGATGAACAACATTTCTTTTTGAAACCCATATAACATATTCAAGATCTACATGGAATTTCATTTGTGGAGTTCATAATCACCATTAAAGTTATCACTTGTGCATTTGAAACAAAAAAATACAATTATCATAATAAAATTAATCATAAAGTGGTTGAAATTAGGGATGAGAATCTCTACCAAAATAGGGGATTGATAACAATGAAAGTTTGCCACAAAATTTTCTATTACTCAAAATTTGGTGAAAATTTGAATTTGGACCTTAAATTTATTAGTATGTGATGCCCCTATGCCTTGCTTTTATACCTTATTTTTATTATTTCATATAATGAAAATTTGTCAAATGATGAATTAACCCAATTTTCAAAATTAGTTCCCACTTTAACTACATTTACAAATATATTTTAAAAAATTAGTGTTACCCATACATGGCTAATATATTTATAATTTTGTTGTTGTCCTTACTAATTGGAAAGTGTATTACAATTGATATACCCACCCATGGCTAAGGTGAACTACTTGGCGTTGTCACCTTTTTGAGGCCAAGGTGAACCATCTACATTAGTGCTTTCACTTTCAAATTGATTGAATCCTCTTAAAGATTGCATTTAACTCAAGAAACATAAAATTCAAACTTAAACAAAATCATTTTGTCTAAGGATTGGATTTTATAATGCTTATAAACAACCCTTAAAAATAATTCAAGGTTTTTACCGTTGTTGGTTTGGTATCAACTTTTCAACATACGAACTTAGTCTTAATACCAAATTTTTTTTTGGTCCTACCAAACTAGACCTGGTATTGTGTATTTTAAAAAGATTTCATACTAGTCTAGCCCTAGGTTTAGATGGTTCCAAGATTGATTTTTGGTTAGTATGGAGTAGGCATTTTCCTAGTATTGAGATTGGTACAAATTTGGTATAAGGTTGGTACATTATGTTGGATCCATACCATACCAAGTCAATAGGGAGGACCACTTTTAATGTTGATGCTAGGCACACACACATATGTACCATACAAACATTTGTTTTTACATGGTACCATGTAAAGTTCAAAAGATGCTTTGAATGAAGCTATATTTGGCATCACAACACTTTTGTTTTCCTACATAACACTTGCATGTTACATTTTTAAGGTGGGCATTATGTTTTTGGAACAAATTGTACATGTTTTTTTAATCTTTCTAAACATGTTGAAGTAAGGAAATATTTTTAGATTTTAATTGCCTCCCATTAATTAGAGATATTTAACCCAATTCTTTCTCACATACACCCTTACTAAAGGGGGATATTTTGGCCCCCATGGGTACCTACAAGGCCACCAAAGTTATTCTTTGAATTCCATATTGTTGTGCACTACTAGTGACGATCAATTATTATTATTATTATTGATGGTTTTATATGGTTTGCAATAATTCATCATTATTTATGTCAATGCCAAATTCAATTTACATTAATATACATTTCATGGACATGAAAAGACATGTTAATTTGTTTTTTCATATTCATGTTGGTGGATAGGGAAAAAGAGTGAGGTAGTTATAAAATGGAAGTAATTATTAGGAAAGGTGCGAAATAGTTATTAAGGAAGTTAATAGGAAAATTAAGTAGTTATTAACAAATAAATGAAGTAATTAGGCTTGAAAATGAGGAAATTATTTTTTAAATTGTCTTTGGAATAGTTCATTGACGACCATATGAAGATTCCAAAAAGTTTTCCATATACTAGTTCTAATTACTTGTCACTAGAATTTGTACTCTTGAATTTGTGTTAAGATCTAAACCATTGATGATCTTGTTCAATTTAAAAGAATGATCTACAAAGAAAAAAAATGTTGCGAAAGAATTAAAGGTTGGGGATATCCACCTTTAACCAATGATCATCCATTGAAATAATGGGTTTTGATGCATTATTGTGGTTTTCAAACAATGGAAACTAAAAAATCAAAAATAAAAACCCAAACCTAACCATTATTTGATTTTTTTAAAATATCGAAAACTTTAAATTGAAAGTTGCAATTTTTTTCAAAGAACCAACCAACACTAGTTTTAAAGTACTAATCATTTGTGAGCATTTTTTTTACACATGTTAAAGGATACCAAATTACAAATTAAATGTCAATTATTGATAATGGATTATTAAGATTTTTTTAATAAAAATAACATTATATCAATATGTGTCCCAATCATTCCATATTTCATTAGATTTTCAAAGAATAATTAAAACACATTTATGATGGCAAAAGTGATCAACCCCTTGGTGAATCACTAATACACAATGAGTCCAAATCCTTAAATCATTACAAGGTTGTAAAAGTGAACCAAATTTACCATGCCCTAAATTCATTTCACCATTAATGAAACTTCAATTACACATTCATTTGTAATCAAAATAATTTATTAATTATATATTTTTGTATTATTAAGATGATAATTTCAATTTTATATAAAATTTATAATGTATAAGATTATTTATCATAAGCTTTTATCCCATCAATTAGTTAAAATATGACAAATTAAAGGTGATTTAAACCAACTTAACTTTTATTTAGTAATGTATTTTATATACAATTTTGAATCTAATTGCCATATATCATTTTGGGCCTTCATTTATTACAATGTAAAAACATTTTTAAGAAATAAAAAGATGAAACTCCAATCTTAATCATATGTGTAAAAATATATTTAATACAAATATAATATCCAATATATTATAAATAATATACTTCATTAACATAATGTAATACAACATATAGATTAATTTATAACTAGTGGGTACCCGTTAATTGTTTCAACCAATTAATAACTCTGATATTGTATGATGCAGATTAGCCAAATTTGAGAGGTGATTTTTGTCAAGGGTTGAAAGAAGCATTATATCACCTCCAA
>Ga0116228_10005285_pt1 | contig 11508 bp, 10 predicted proteins | sample S1TSphfallax_2_FD_89694 | JGI IMG/M metagenome (GOLD analysis project Ga0116228, IMG submission 89694) | Host-associated microbial communities from peat moss isolated from Minnesota, USA - S1T2_Fc - Sphagnum fallax MG | ecosystem: Host-associated > Plants > Peat moss > Unclassified | place...
CCCGGGGAGCCCCAGATCGCGCTTGAGCTTGCGCCGCAGCTTGGGCAGCGCTTCGCCGAATGACACCATGCGGTCGAATTTCGCGCTGTCGCGCACCTGACGCCACTCCGCATGGTAGCGGTACTGTTTGCGGCCGCGCGCATCGCGGCCGGTCGCTTGCAGATGTCCCCGCGCCTTGACCGAGATCCAGACGTCGGAATAGGCCGGCGGGATCGCGAGGCTGGCGATGCGCTTCAATTCCTTGGAATCGGCCAGCCGGCGGTTTTCCGGCGTGAGATAGCGAAAAAACTTGCCCGAGCGCAGGCGCCGGATGCCGGGCTCGGCGTCCGAGACATAAATGAGGCCCGCTTCCACGGCCATTTGCGCGGCTTCGGCGGCCACGCCCGTGAGAGTGGAGGCGGTTTGCATATTCTTCAATGTCATTGCCGTCGGAATCCTAATCTCATCGCACCTGGTAATTGCTCACCGTTCCCTGAATCTGTGACGCAGTTCTGTGACGCACCCTGGATGGACCCATCGTTCGTGCGTTCGTTCACACGAGTGCAACCGGCTTTTTGAACCACACCGCCAGAACTAAATAATAGAGTGCGCCGATGGCCACCCAGCAGCAGCCCAACACCTTGGCGGATCGGTCCATTTCATACAGCACGAAGACGATGATCAGCAGTCCCATGAGCGGAAAAAGAAAATGCCGCAGCCAGTCTCGGCTTCCCCCGCGAATCCAAAAATGGGCGATCACCGATAGATGCAGTAGCACGAATCCTGACAACGCGCCGAAATTGACCACGCTGGTCAAATCATCCACGCGTTGGGAGAAGAATAAGCCGACGAGCAACGAGACGAGGGCAACCGCGAGCGTGCTCACGTACGGGGTCTTGAAGCGCGGATGGACCTTGGCGAAAACCGCCGGCAGCTTGCCGTCGCGCGCCATCGCAAACAGAATGCGCGACACGGCGGCCTGCGCGGCCATGGCATTGGCGATCGCGGAGGCGAGCACCACGGCGATGATGGTCACGATCCGCAGCCACGCCCCGCCGGCGCGCTCCGCCACGTCGTAGAACGCGGTCTCCGGCGACGAGAAGCGCATTCCCGCCGCCAGATCGGCGGCGACCCAGGTTTGCAGCATGAACAGCGCTCCCACCAGCAGGAGAGACAGCACGGTGGCGCGGCCGACGGCATCCGGTGTTCCGCGGCTCTCCTCCGAGAGCGTCGAGATTCCGTCGAAGCCGAGGAACGACAGCACCGCGATCGAGGTCGCGCCGGCCACCGTCGACAGCGAGAATACCCGCGCATCGTAAATCGGCGTGAGCGTGAGCTTGCCCGCGCCCGCGCCGGCATAGAGCGCCGCCAATCCGAGCACGACAAACAGCCCCAACGTGGCCAATTCCATGACGAGCAGGTAGCGGTTGAGGCGCGCAGTGACCCTCAAGCCGAGCAGATTGGCCGCCGCATTGATCACTATGAATGCGGTCAGCCAAATCCACGCGGGAACGGTCGGGAAAATCGGCCGCAACGCCACCGCGCTGAACAGGTACAGCAGGGAGGGCACCAGGATATAGTCGAGGAGGATCAGCCAGCCGGAGAAGAAACCCGCGATATCGTGCAATCCGCGCTGCGCATACGTGTAGACCGATCCCGCCAGCGGGAAGGCACGAGACATCGCCGCGTAACTCATGGCGGTGAAGAACATTCCGATCAGGCCGACCAGGTAGGCGAGCGGCACCATGCCCTTGGAATCGTTCCAAACGAACCCGAATACCGAATAAGGAGCGATCGGCACCATGAAAATCATGCCGTAGATGATCAGGTCCCGGGTCGTCAGGGAACGACTCAACTCTTGCCGATAACCAAATTCTTGCAGCGACATCGGCCGAGTGTAGCGTGATTTTTTTGAGTGCAACACGCGCGCGGGTTTCCTACAATAAAAATCATGCCGCACCGACATACGATTCATGACCAGCACCATGGTTGGGACCGCGGGCTCGCGCCGGTGATTCAGGTCGCGCCGGGCGATACGCTCGAGTTCGAGGTCGCCGATGCCTCCGGCAGCCAACTGTCGGCGACCTCGAGCGTCGATGACGTGGCACGGCTCGACTTTGGCAGGATCAATCCCGTCACCGGGCCGGTTTTCGTCGACGGCGCCGAACCCGGCGATGTGCTCAAGGTCACGCTGCTCTCATTCGCTCCGTCGGGCTGGGGCTGGACTGCGAATATCCCGGGCTTCGGCCTGTTGGCCGATGACTTCAAGCAACCCGCCTTGCATCTGTGGCGCTACGAGCCGCAGACTCTGGTGCCCGCGTCCTTCGGCCGCTGGGGTAAGGTGCCGCTCAAGCCCTTTACCGGCACGATCGGTCTCGCGCCGGGCGAGCCCGGCTTGCACAGCATCGTGCCGCCGCGCCGGGTCGGAGGCAACATGGATGTGCGCGACATTGCGCAAGGGACCGAATTGTTCTTGCCGATCGAAGTGCCCGGTGCGTTATTTTCCGTGGGCGATACGCACGCGGCGCAGGGCGACGGCGAGGTTTGCGGCACGGCGATCGAAAGTCCGATGCGCGTTGCGTTGCAATTCGATCTGATCAAACGAGTGCCGCTGGCCTTTCCGCGCTTTCGGACCGCGGGGCCCGTCACCCGCCATCTCGATGCGAAAGGCTACGAAGTCGCCACCGGGATCGGGCCGGACCTCATGGAGGCGGCGCGCGCCGCGGTGCGCTCGATGATCGATCTGCTCGGCCGTCAGTACGGTATGCCGGCCATCGATGCGTATCTGTTGTGCAGCGTCTGCGGGGATCTTCGTATCAGCGAAATCGTCGACGTTCCGAATTGGACGGTCTCGTTCTACTTTCCGCGCGTGGTATTCGATTGACCGCGCTCCCCCCGGATCAATCGTCCTGCGCCAATCGCACCAACATCTTTCCGGTATTGGCTCCGCTGAACAACCCGATGAGCGCCGCGGGCGCCCGTTCGATGCCATCGACGATCGTCGTGCGGTATTTCATCCGGCCCTCTTTGAGCCAGCGCTTCATATCGGCGAGAAATTGGTCGCGCATGTGTTCGAACTCGTAGAAGACGAAGCCCCGCATCGTGAGGCGGTTGTAAATCATGTTCGAGAGCGTGGTCACGGGTTCGGAAATGGCGCCGAAGTTGTTGTAGGCGGAGATCATGCCGCACACCGCGATGCGGCCGAGCGCATTCATGCGCGGCAGAGCCGCATTCAAGTGTTCGCCGCCGACGTTCTCGAAATAAACGTCGATGCCCCGTGGGGCGGCGGCCTTGAGCGCGGCGCGGAGGGGTCCCTGTTTATAGTTGATGACCGCATCCAACCCGAGATCGTCTTTGAGCCAGCGGCACTTCTCTTCGGTACCGGCGCTGCCGATCACATAGCAACCCTTGATCTTGGCGATTTGCGCCGCCACGCTGCCGACGGCCCCGGCGGCCGCCGACACGAATACATTTTCTCCGTCCTTGAGCGCGCCGGTGACCAACAGACCGCCGTAGGCCGTCAAGCCGGTGAGTCCGAGCACCCCCATGTGGGCGGCCAGCGGCAACCCGTCGGCGTCGAGCTTGGACAGTCCCTTGCCCTCGGAGACGAAGTATTCGCGGAACCCGTGCATGGACTGCACGTAGTCCCCCGGCCTGTAGGCGGTGTGCCGCGACTTGAGTACCCGGCCGACGGCGCCGCCCATCAGCGCCTCGTTGAGAGGCGCCTGCCCGTCGAGCCGCGGCCGCATCGCCGGATCGACCGACATGAGAATATTCTCCACCAGCAATTCGCCGGCCGCCGGATCCGCCACGTCGGTCTCGACGATCCGAAAATGACCTGGGCTCGGCAGCCCCTGGGGACGTTCGAGCAGATGCACTTCTTTACTGAGCATGGTTTGGCCTCCCGCAACGCGCAACTGTAGCTCCTCGGGAACAAATTCGCTCGATATCCGGTCAACCGACCGGGCCCCTGCATCGTTATGTTATTTTGGCCCTGATGGCGTCTCAATTTTGGTGGATCAAACTTTCATGAAGAATTACCTGAAACTGACTGCCCTGGCTCCGCTCGTCGCCGTTTCCTACCTGGCCCTTGCCCTGTCGCCTGCCCTCCTCGTCTCGCCTGCCGCTGCCGCAGACGCGCCGGCAACGGACGTGACGGCGGATCACGGCGTCTGGCAGAAGCACGAGTTGTCATTCGTTTTCCTGGGCTTCACTTCGACTTACTCGTGCGACGGGCTGGCCGACAAGGTCAAGCTCCTGTTGATCGCGGCCGGAGCTCGCGCGGACGCGAAGTCGCGCCCCGGTGCGTGCGCCTCGGGATTTGGTCGCCCGGATAAGTTCGCGCGCGCGGACTTGAAGTTCTATACGCTGGCGCCGGACAGCGACGCGAAGGCCGCCGACGGACCGCGCGTCGATGGAGCGTGGCGTCCGGTCGCGCTCACGGCGCGCTCACCACGAGAAATCGGCGCCGGGGACTGCGAACTCATCGAGCAGTTTCGCGATACCGTGCTGCCGTTGTTCGCCACACGCAATGTCGAAAGCCACACCACCTGCATCCCGCACCAGGAGTCCGGTTCAGTCATCGATCTGAAATTCGATTCCTTTGCCGCACTGCCAAACAACTCCAAACCGATCGCCAGACTCGTGACGCCTTGAATGTCGGCGAAAGTCGTACATCAGGTATGGCACGTCCTCCCTTGTCCTCAGTCTGTTTATCGACATACTCGACGCCATGAATCGAGCATCAATAATCAGCACGGCGATCTTGGCTGGGATGGTCGCGGGCCGGGCGTCAGCGAATGACACGTACGGTCACAGCGCGTCGACTCCAAGTCCGGTGACCAAACGCCAGACCATCAAAGATTGCATGACGAAGAAGATGACGGCCGACAGGACCCTGTCTTACAACGCGGCTTCGAAGGTGTGCACGGCGATGGTCAAGCCGCCCCCCGCTGAGACGGCCTCAAACACTCCGCTCAAATAGAGCGTCGCTACACCACGACGATCAACGCGCCTTTTGGCGCACGTACCGCTCATTGGTGATCTCGATGACGGGCGGTGCGCCTGAACCTGCGTTGCGGCGTGGATCGACGCGCCGGTCGGCGAATCGGTCTCGTTCGGCGACGCCTACGCGCTTGACACTCGGCCGCTCATAGAACGCGGCCAGATAGCTCGCCACGGCCTGCGCCGCGCCTTCTTCCTTGAAGAACCCCAGGCGCAGTGCATGCATGACCCGGCCTTGCTCGAGCCCCGCAATCGAGTACAGCCGGTAGGCCTTGAAGATATCGTGCTTGGGCACCTTATCCACATCGAGGGCGGTCTCACCCACCAACAGTTGGATCACGAACCAACCCATCCCCTCTTCTTCGCACAATTCCAACTGCGTGAGCACGCGATCCGCCTGCGCGGCATCGGCGCTCGGCCCGTGCCTGGCGGGCGGCTCGGCCGCGCGAGTGGCCGTCCGTGGTGGGGCCGCGACGGCTGGCGCGGCGACTGCCGGCGGTGCGGCTCGTGGCGCCGCCGCCGGTGCTGCTGCGCGTGGCGCCGCCGCCGGTGCTGCTGCGCGTGGCACTGCCGCCGCCGCTGCTGTTCTTGCTCTTGCTGGCGCAGGTGATGCCGCTGTTGCCGACGCCTCTGTTGCGGCTGTCGCTGACGGTGTGGGCGCCAACACCAATTCCAATGCCAATTCCAATTCGGGTACCGCTGACGATGGCGCGATTGCCGGGCCCGGCGACCCCGCTGTCGCCGCTACGGAGGCTGCGGCTGAAGCCGCTGATGCCGCCGATGCTGCTGCTGACGCTGCGGCCAAGGCCGCTGATGCTGCTGCCGATGCCGCCGATGCTGCCGGTCCTGCTGAGGGTTCGGGTGCCCGCGCCGGTGCAGCGGCTGTCGCGATCGCCGTGATCGCGGTCGGCTGTTCGGGCGTCCGTCGCACCGGATGTTTTTTCGCCTGCGCTTGTGCCTTGGCCTGCAGCGCGGCGATCACTCGTAAATCATCCGCGTCCGCGGTCGCGGACAGAGCGCTCGGATATACGGCCCGCACCTTCTCCAAAATGGCGTCCACTTCGTCCTCGGTGGCGAATGGACCGATGCGCAGACGAAAGCGGACTCGTCGATCCTCGGTACGCTGAAGCTCATAGACATGCGCATATTGACAACCGGCGATGTTCACAGCTTGCGTCGACATCTCTGTACTCGAAGTACTCAGGTTGATCACGAACGGTCCCGCGCCGCCCAAGCGCGGTGCCGCCTCAGGCAAAGGCGCGAGCAAGTCATCGGCGGACAATTCCCATGTCGCACCGGTCGATGGCGTATTCATCGGCGTAGCCATAATCAATTTTCCACGTGCGCTCTGATTGGTTCGGAGGATATTGCGCATGCACGCTCAAGTAATCAGTGATGAATGTCTCCACGTGACGACGACGCAACGTCATATGTCGCATCAACTTCGCGTGCGGCCGAACGCATTGGCGATGTACGCGCGTTATGACTCACGCACATGTTATGACTCATCGCTCACGTTATGACTCATCGTCCGCGTTATGTCCGCGCTCATTTGTCAATGCGTGACGCAGTTGATTCCGCATTGGTGGCGCAAAGAATACTTTCGTTGCGGTTCGCTTCACCGCTGTTCGATCACGTGCAACGAGAAATAAATGCCAACGTTCCGTCGTACCTTGTTCCTCAGCGCGATCTCGTCGCTGGCTGTTTCCGCTTGCGGCTACAGTTCATCAGGCACCGAGGCCGGAACGGTGACGAACAACACGAGCGGCACCACGACCAGCGGTAGCGGCAGCACGGGCACCCGCGGCAACGGCTTCGGCGGCGCGAGCGGCGTGTCGGGAACCAACGATTACGTGATCGCAACACCGTCGGTCGGGTGCTTGCAGTCGGACCCTACAGATTGCCCGCCGGGTTCGGCCATAGTTTCCGTGCTTGCCGGCGCGACCCAGACAGTCAGCATCATCTTCACGTCGAACGACGCGCTTCCCATTACGGGCTTCGCCGTCACGGGCACCTTGGGATCATTGCCGGCGGGCTGGAGCGGACCCGCTACGTTTGTCTGCGCGACGGTGAGCACCGGCAATAGCTGCGTGCTGAATCTGACCTTTGCGCCGAAGGCGGCGAGCAGCGGCATCCAAATGCTGACGTTGAATTACGAATTTGTAGACAACGCCTCTTTGGCGAGGACCGAGTTCTCGCTGACGATTCCGTATACCGCAACCGCGAACGCGCAAAACAACGTGCTCGCGGCCGCATCACCCACCGGCCAGATCAACGCCGTCGTCGGCGCCAGCCAATCGGTCAGCGTGAATTTCACCACCGACGACGGCAATGCAGCCACGGGCTTCTTGCTGACCACCGACCCGACCGCATTGCCGGTGGGATGGAGCAGCACGGTCACGAGTCTTACCTGCGACGTCGTCAGCACCGGCAACGGCTGCGAGCTGCCTTTGACGTATGCACCGTCAGCGGCCGGGAGCGGAACGCTCACTCTCGGTTACAGCTTTACCGACAATGCCGGCATGCCCGGCACCGGATCGATCAATATCCCCTACTCCAGCACCTCCAACGACAACGTCGCCGCCGTGGCGTCGCCGTCGGGCCAGATCAACGCGGCCATCGCGAATACCGGCGGACAGCCGGTTCCGGTCGCCGTCGAATTCAACACCGACGACGGCAGGCCGGCCTCGAATCTGTTCGTGACCTCCGATCTGAAGACTCTGCCCGCCGGGTGGACCAGCGCCAAGAGCACTTTCTCGTGCGGCAGCGTGAGCACCGGCAATGGCTGTCTGCTGCCGCTCACCTACGCGCCGACCGCCCTGGCCAGCGGCACGTTCACCCTCACGTATGTTTATGAAGACGATAGTGGCGCCGCGAAGGGCGGACTATTGAACGTCAACTACGCGGCGACGACCAACGACAATGTGATGTACACGCCGTCGCCGGCAGGCCAGATCACCGCGATCGCATCCGACACCAGTCAAGCGGTGACGGTGACGTTCAACACCAATGATAGCCGCCAAGCCACGGAGTTGCAGTTGACGCCGAGCAGCGTGGCAGCACTGCCGGCAAGCTGGAGCACGACCCCCGCATTTACCTGCCCAGCGCTCTCGACCGGCACTGAGTGTCAACTGACGTTGACCTACACTCCAACGGTCGTGGAAAGCGGGACCGTCAGCCTGAACTACACGTACCTGGACAATGACAACATGACCAAGACCGGCACGGTCAGCCTTCCGTACCGGTCAACCGCGGACGATTACTTGGTCGCCACTGCGAATCCGAGCCCGGTCAATGCGGTCACGGGTGTTCCCACGGCGGTCACCGTCACCTTCACGACGAATGACGGCTATCCAGGGAGCAATCTGTCCGTGGACCTGACCGGCCTCTCCGGTGGCTGGGCCAGCGCATCGGCGCCGACTTTTAGCTGCTCCAGTGTCAGCGGTGGCACGCCTTGTCTGCTGACTCTCACCTACACGCCGACGGCCGCCACCGCGGGGACGCAGACGCTTGGCCTCCCGTTCACCTTCACGAACGATTCCTTAGTCGTCCAGACGGGAACGGCTGCGGTGCTGTACACGGCTACCGCGCCCGGTCCCTGAGCGATAATCTCACCCCATCACGGCGCTCGCGCCGACAGACGGACGGCTTGATCCTCGGTGATGTTTACATCCGCGAAAGACCCCGCGCGGGCTTAGGAGTTCTCAAGTGCCACTCGTCTCGCGATACAACCGCGTACTCGTATTCCTGATCGGCGTCACTGCGATTGGCAGCGGCGCAATGGCCCCGGCGGCGCGTGCGGCGGACGCTGCAGTGCCGGACGCGCACACCGACAAACCCGTGCACGTAGCGCACCTCGACTCCGCACACCTCGACCGCTCCGGCCGCAAGCGCGTGGGCAAGGCATCGTTCTACTCGAAAAAATTTGCCGGCAAGAAGATGGCCGATGGCACGCCGATGCAGCCCCAGGGTAACAACGCGGCGAGCAAAACGCTGCCGCTCGGCACCACCGCCAAGGTGACCAACCTCGAAACGGGCCAATCCGCGGTCGTCACCATTCGCGACCGGGGACCCTATGTCAAGGACCGCATCGTGGACCTGTCACCGGCCACCGCGCAAAAGATCGGAATCGATCACAAGGAAGGCGTGGCCGAAGTCGCCGTGACGCCGATCGACGTGCCGCAGAACCCACCGCGTTAAAGCCGACCGCCGCAGCGCCGCTCAGCGCGGCCGCGCCTGCGCAAAACTGATGACTTCGCCGGCAATCATGTCGAGCATCTGCGCGACCCGCGGCGCCAAACAGGTGCCGTCGTCATCGAATACTTTTTCCGCCGTGTTGATCGCGGCGCCGAGCGGCGTCGGCCAGCCGCGCAGCGCGTGCACGATGTCGCGCAGCGCACCCAAGGTATTCACCGCTCCCGGCCATCCACCCGCGGTTGCGATGCAGCCGACTGCGCGCCCGCTGAAGTAGGGCCGCGGATCCGCGCGTAAATCTTCCGCATAGTCCAATGCGTTCTTGATCAACCCGGAAATGCTGCCGTGATAACCCGGCGACCCCAAGACGATGCCGTCAGCCTGTGCGAGCTCGGCCACCAGCGCGCGGGCCGCCTCGCTCCGTTCCGGATTGTCGGGCTGATACAGCGGCAGTTGCAGCGCAAGGCCGCTGATGAGCTTGGTTCGCGCGCCGGCGAGCTCGGCGGCCTTGAGCACATGCCGCATGGCTTTTTCGGTCTAGGAATTGGGCCGAATCGTGCCGCCCACGGCAATGATGTACGGGGTGCTCATGGCGCTCAATGCTACACGGTATCCGGACCCGCGATCAGTGAGCTGCGTCCGCTGCCCGGCCACCGAAGGGCGGTTTGGCAAGCCAGACGAAGGGTATCAGCAGCAGATACATCCAGCCCAAGACGTGAAATACGTCGTTGACGCCGAGCGTCATCGCCTGGGTGTTGATGACGTGGTCCACATAATCATAGGCACCCGTGCCGGTGATCCCATTGGTAGTGAGCTGCGCCTGATAGTCGGTCCACGCGCCGGCCGAATTGCGGATGTGCTCGGTCAGCACCGCGTGATGGTAGTCGGTGCGCCGGTTCCACACGAATACGGTCAGTGCGGTGGCGATGCTGCCCGACATGGTGCGCACGAAATTATTCAGGCCCGAGGCCGAGGCCAGCTCGCTCGGCGGCACGCCGGACAACATGATCGCGTTCAGCGGCAGGAAAAAGAACGCGAGTCCCAGGCCCTGCAGAAACCGCGGTGTGGCGAATTGACCGAACGAGGCGGTGTCGTTCAGGGTCGCGGTCCAAAAGATCGCAAGGCCGAAGACGCAAAACGCGAAACTCGCGGCGAGGCGCAAGTTGAGCCGGTTCATGTTGCGGCCCACGATGGGCGCGCACACGAGCGCCAACAGGCCGATCGGCGCGACCGCGAGACCCGCCCAGGTCGCGGTGTAGCCCACCGTCGTTTGCAGCCACAGGGGGAAGATGATGTTGACGCCGGAGAGCGCAAAATACGCCACACCGATGACGCAGGTGGCGACGCGGAAATTGCGCCGACGGAAGATGTGCAGATCGAGCACCGGGTGCTTGTCGGTGAGCTCCCATGGGATCAGAAACGCAACGCTCACGAATGAGACCACCGCGGCCGCGATGATGGTGGGCGAATTGAACCAGTCTTTCTCGTTGCCGTTGTCGAGCATGAACTGCAGGCTGCCCACGCCGATGACGAGCAGCGTGAGCCCGACGGCATCGATCGGCAATTTCACCTTCTTCGATTCACGATGACGCAGGATCGACCAGCTCGCCACCGCCGCGAACGCCCCCACCGGAATATTGATGTAGAACAACCAGGGCCAGGACAAATTATCCGTGATCCAACCGCCGATGATCGGTCCGAAGATGGGCGCGATGATGATCACCATCGCCCAGAGTGCGATCGCCATGCCGCGCCGCTCGATCGGGTAATTGCGGAGCAGGATCGCCTGGGCCACCGACTGCATCGGACCTGACACCAACCCTTGGATCAGGCGTGCCCCGACCAGCATCGGCAGGCTGGTCGCAAGCCCGCAGACGGCCGAGAAAACCATGAACAAGATGATCGAGGTGACGAAGGTTCTCACTTCGCCGAAGCGCCGGCCGATCCATCCCGTCAGCGGCTGCATGATGGCCGCCGTGAGCATGTAGGAGCTGACCGTCCAGGTGCCTCCCGAGGTACTGACGCCGAGACTGCCCGAGATCGCCGGTACGGAGACATTGACGATGGTCATGTCCAGGATCTCCATGAACCCGGCGGTCGCGATCGCCGCGGTCAGGAACAGGAGTTGGGCGCCGCGCAGCGGCGGGTACTCGTAGGTCTGCGCGGGCTCCGCCAAGCGAGGACCTGGTCGATCTACCGTGCGGCGCCGAGATTGGCGCGCACGACGGCATCCGCTTCGGCATTGGCTTTGTCGAGATCCTGGGTATAGACCTGCGTATCGCCGACGCTCCGGTCGGACACATCCGCCGCGAGCACCGGGCCCTCGCGCGA
>Ga0116228_10005286_pt1 | contig 11508 bp, 8 predicted proteins | sample S1TSphfallax_2_FD_89694 | JGI IMG/M metagenome (GOLD analysis project Ga0116228, IMG submission 89694) | Host-associated microbial communities from peat moss isolated from Minnesota, USA - S1T2_Fc - Sphagnum fallax MG | ecosystem: Host-associated > Plants > Peat moss > Unclassified | place: USA...
ATACCCATCAAGGTGGTGACCACGGGAATGCCGTAGGTGTGGGAGAAGTCGCGCAGCGCATCGGCGGCTTCGGCGGCGATGATCCCACCACCGGCATAGATGAGCGGACGCTCGGCGCGGGCCAGGGCCGCGAACAGGGCGGCGCAGGCATCGTCGTCGATGGTGGCCGACTGCACGGCATGCAGGCGCGAGCGATAACCTCGCACGGCCAGCTCGCGCGAACCATGGAAGGTCAGCGGTGCGTTCTGCACGTCCTTGGGGATGTCGATCACCACCGGACCGGGGCGGCCGCTGCGGGCGATCTGGAATGCGGTACGCAAGGTGGCTTCCAGCGTGGATGCGTCGGTCACCAGGAACACATGTTTCGCACAGGCGCCCATGATCGTGCTGATCGGCGCTTCCTGGAACGCATCGGTGCCGATGGCGCCGGTGGGTACCTGGCCGCAGATCACCACCATGGGGATCGAATCCGCCATGGAATCGCGCACGGGCGTCACCGCATTGGTGGCGCCGGGACCGGAAGTGACCAGGGCCACGCCCACGCGTCCGGAGGCACGCGCATAGCCGGCGGCCATGAAGCAGGCACCCTGTTCGTTGGCGGGAACGATCAGGGGCAGCGCTTCGGCACCGTCATCGCGCGGGTGTTCCGCGTTGTAGCGGAAGATGGCGTCGTATACGGGAAGGATGGCGCCGCCGGAATAGCCGAAGAGTACGTCGAGTCCCTCGTCGGCGAGTACCTGCACGACGATGTCCGCGCCGCTCAGCGAGCAGCCGGTCAGGGGGTGGTTCGAGGTGGCGCGGCGAGTGTCGCCGACGGTATCCAGTTGCGCGTTCACGGGGATAGGTTCCTTATGCGTAGGATGCGGAACGCGTCCTCCCCCGCATGAGGGGGAGGCGCAGGCGGAAGGAGGACGCGTTCCGGCAACGGGGGCCTCAGGCGCTCTTGGCGGCCTCCTCGGCAGGCTTGGGCTGGTTGGCCGAAAGCCACGGCATGCGCGCACGCAGCTGGGCGCCGACCTTCTCGATCGGGTGCTCCAGGTCGCGCTGCTTGAAGGCCTTGTAGTTGGGCAGGCCGGCCTGGTACTCGGCCGTCCATTCACGGGCGAAGGTGCCGTCCTGAATGTCCTTGAGCACCGCCTTCATGCGCTCCTTGGTGCTGTCGTCGACCACGCGCGGACCGCGGGTGTAGTCGCCGTACTGCGCCGTCTCGGAGATGAATTCCAGCATGCGGGCCAGACCGCCTTCGTAGAACAGATCGACGATGAGCTTCAGCTCGTGCATGACTTCGTAGTAGGCGATCTCCGGACGGTAGCCGGCTTCCACCAGGGTCTCGAAGCCCTTGATCACCAGCTCGGAAGCGCCGCCGCACAGCACGGCCTGCTCGCCGAAGAGATCCGTTTCGGTCTCTTCCTTGAAGTCGGTTTCGATCAGCATGGCGCGCGCGCCGCCGATGCCGGCGGCATAGGCCTGGGCACGCTCGGAAGCGTGGCCGGTGGCATCCTGGTGCACGGCGTACAGGCAGGGCACGCCACGGCCGATTTCATACTCGCGACGGACCAGGGCACCCGGGCCCTTCGGCGCGACCAGCACCACGTCGATGTCCTTGCGCGGCTGGATCTGTCCGAAATGCACGTTGAAGCCATGTGCAAACAGCAGCGTGGCGCCCGGCTTGATGTTGGCCTCGATGGCGTCCTTGTAGATGCCCGGCTGGGTCATGTCCGGCGTGAGCACGGCAACCAGGTCGGCATTGCGCACGGCTTCGGCCGGCTCGGCGACGGCGAAGCCATCGACATAGGCCTTGTGCCACGACGGGCCGCCCGGACGCAGGCCGACCACGACATCCAGTCCGGAGTCCTTGAGGTTGAGCGCATGCGCGCGACCCTGGCTGCCGTAACCGAGCACGGCGATGCGGGCGTTCTGAAGCGGGGCGGTAGTGGCTTGCTTGTCGGTCATGGGTCTCATCCTCGGGTAATAGAAAAAAATGTAGGAGCGCGCCTCGCGCGCGAAAGCCAATGAAACGGTGAAGCAGGAACAAGAGATGGTGCGAGATAAATCAGGGCCTGAAGGAGGTGCTGACGTCCGCGATACGGCCTGTTCGAGCCGGTCGCGCGCGAGGCGCGCTCCTACAGGATTCAGTTGCCGATGAGTTCCTGGCTCAGGTCCTCGTCTTCGATTTCACGGCGCACCCGCGCGGCGGTGACGGGCGCATCGTCGAAAGCCTGCGTCACCGCACCTTCAGCGGCGGAGCCCACCAGGCGTGCATACTTCGCCAGCACGCCACGGGTGACCTTCGGTGTGGGCGCACGCCAGCCGGCACGACGCGTGGCGAGGTCGGCATCGGTGCGCAGTTCGCGCGAGCTGGCATCGATGAAGATCGCGTCGCCTTCGCGGATCAGCCCGATGGGACCACCGCGCGCCGCTTCCGGTGCGATGTGTCCCACCATGAAGCCGTGCGTGGCGCCGCTGAAACGGCCATCGGTGATCAGCGCCACGTCGTTGCCCAGGCCACGACCGACAAGCGCGGCAGTGACCGCCAGCATTTCGCGCATGCCCGGGCCACCGGCCGGTCCTTCGTTGCGGATCACCACGACGTCGCCGGCACGGATGCGTCCGGCCTGCACGGCGTTGAAGGCGTCTTCCTCGCTTTCGAACACGCGTGCCGGTCCGGCGTGGCTGGTGCGGCCGTGACCGGCGAGCTTCAGGATGCAACCCTCGGGCGCCAGGTTGCCGTAGAGGATGCTGTAGCCGCCGCGCGGCTTCAGCGGTGCGCTGACCGGACGCACCACCTGCTGGCCCTCGGTGGCCTCCGGCGCGGCGTCCAGCTCGGCGAACAGCGAGCGGCCGGTGACGGTGGGCGTGTCCTTCAACATGCCGGCCTTGCGCAGTTCGCGTGCGACGACGGCGGTACCACCGGCAGCGGTCAGTTCCACGGCGCTATAGCGACCACCAGGCTTGAGATCGGCGATCACGGGCGTGTGCGCGGATGCAGGCTCGAAGTCTTCGATGGACAGCGGCACGCGTGCCTCGTTGGCCATGGCCAGCAGATGCAGCACGGCATTGGTTGAGCCTGCGGTGGCAGCGACCATGCGCGCGGCATTGTCGAAGGCCGTGCGGGTCATGACGTCGCGCGGCAGGCGGTTGGCTTCCAGGCATTCCATGGCCAGCTCGCCGCAACGGTAGGCGGCGGCACGCTTGTCCTTCGCCGTGGCTGGGATGTCATTCAGGCCCACGGGTGACAGGCCCAGCGTCGTCAGCACCATCGCCATGGTGTTGGCGGTGAACTGGCCGCCGCAGGCGCCGGCACCCGGGCAGGCGTGGCGTTCCACGTCGTCCAGTTCCGCATCGCTGATCTTGCCGGCGCCATGGGCACCCACGGCTTCGAATACTTCCTGCACCGTGATCGGGCAACCGTTGTGGCTGCCATGGTCGATGCTGCCGCCGTACAGGGCCACGCCCGGGATATTCAGGCGGGCCAGCGCCATCGCGGCGGCGGGAATGGTCTTGTCGCAACCGCACAGCACCACCATCGCATCGAGGCAGTGGCCATCGACGGCCAGCTCGATCGAATCGGTGATCAGCTCGCGGCTGACCAGCGACGAACGCATGCCCGACGTACCCATGGCGATACCGTCAGTGACAGCGATGGTGTTGAACTCCACGGGCGTACCGCCTGCCGCACGCACGCCTTCGGCGGCGGCTTCGGCCAGTTCGCGCAGGTTGAGGTTGCACGGCGACACGTTCGACCAGCTGTGCACGATGGCGACCATCGGCCGGGCGATCGCGTCATCGTCGAGGCCGGTGGCACGCAGCATGGCACGCGCAGGCGCGCGGTCGGGACCGGTCTTGATGGCATCGCTGCGCAACGTACGCAGCGGGATCTTTCGGCTGTTCATGCGGCCTCCGCTTTGGCTTGGACGGCGTCCAGGACGGCAGCGGTCACGGCATGCGTATCGGCCGTGCCGCCCAGGTCGCGGGTGAGGTCGGCGTGCGAGAGCACTTCTTCGACGGCGGCTTCCACTACGTCGGCTTCCTCGGCGAGGCCGAGCGAGTGACGCAGCAGCATGGCGGCGGAGAGGATCGTGCCCAGCGGATTGGCGAGCGCCTGGCCGGCGATGTCCGGTGCGGAACCATGGATCGGTTCGTAGACGCCCGCGCCCGGTCCGCCCACGGAGGCTGACGGCGACAGGCCCAGCGAACCGGCCAGCACCGAGGCTTCATCGGTGAGGATGTCGCCGAACATGTTCTCGGTGACGATCACGTCGTAATCGGCCGGGCGCGTCAGCAGGTGCATTGCCATGGAATCCACCAGCTGGTGTTCCAGTTCCACGTCCGGGTAATCGGCAGCGATGCGCGTGGCTACCGAACGCCACAGGCGCGAGGTCTCCAGCACGTTGGCCTTGTCCACCGAGGTGACCTTCTTCTTGCGCGAGCGGGCCAGGTCGAAGGCGTGGCGCACCACGCGCTCCACTTCCGCCACGCTGTATCGGCATTCGTCGGTGGCGTCGTCTTCGCTGCGGGTCTTTGCACCGAAATAGATGCCTCCGGTCAGCTCGCGCACGAAGACAAGATCCACACCCTTCGTGCGTTCCGGTTTCAGCGGCGACAGCTCGGCGGTGCGCGGGTGCAGCTTCAGCGGGCGGATGTTCGCGAACACGCCCAGCAGCTTGCGCATCGCCAGCAGACCCTGCTCCGGTCGCACCTTGGCCGCCGGGTCGGACCACTTCGGGCCGCCGACGGCGCCCAGCAGGATCGCGTCACAGGCCAGCAGGGCCTCGCGCGTGGCTGGCGGCAGCGGATCGCCGAAACGATCGATGGCATCACCGCCGATGGCGTGCTCGGTAAAGGTGAAGTCGTGGCCGAAGCGCTCGGCCACCTGGCGCAGCACGGCCACGCCCGCAGCGGCGACTTCGGGACCGATGCCGTCACCCGGCAGTACGACGATCTGGGCCTTCATGCAGCTTTCTCCACAAGGGTTTCATAGGCGGCGATGGCATCCTGCTGCTGGAGCAGGAAGCCCAGCTGGTCGACGCCGTTGAGCAGGCAGTGACGCGAGAACGCGTCGAGTTCGAAGCGGATGGTTCCGCCATCGGGCAGGCGGATCGTGCTCTCGGCCACGTCGATGCGCAGTTCCACGCCGGGGTTGTCCAGCAGCCAGCGGTGTTCGGCCTCGCTCAGCACGATGGCGAGCAGGCCGTTCTTCAGCGAGTTGCCGCGGAAGATGTCGGCGATCTCGCTGGAGATCACCGCCTTGATGCCGTAGTCGAGCAGGGCCCAGGGCGCGTGCTCGCGCGACGAGCCGCAACCGAAGTTGTGGCCGGCCACCAGGATCGAGCAGTCACGCGCAGCGGGCTGGTTGAGCGGGAAGGCCGGGTCGTCGCTACCGTCGGCGGCATAGCGCCAGTCCTCGAAGCAATGCTTGCCCAGGCCCGTGCGCTCGGTGGTGGTAAGGAAGCGCGCCGGGATGATCCGGTCGGTGTCGATGTTTTCGTTGCGCAGCACGGCCGTGCGCGAATGCACGTAGGTGAGCGGCTGGCTGGTCTGGCTCATGCGGCGGCTTCCTGGGTCATGTACTCGCGCGGATCGGCGACGCGGCCGGCCACGGCGGAGGCGGCGGCCACGAGCGGGCTGGCGAGCACGGTGCGTGCGCCCTTGCCCTGGCGTCCCTCGAAGTTGCGGTTGCTGGTGGCGACGACGAGCTGGCCCGGCTGGGCGAGGTCGCCGTTCATGGCGATGCACATGGAGCAGCCCGGCTCGCGCCATTCGGCACCGGCGGCGCGGAACACTTCGTGCAGGCCTTCGCGCTCGGCATCGCGGCGCACCTGTTCGGAGCCGGGCACGACCAGCATGCGCACGCCATCGGCAACGCGACGTCCGCGCAGGATGCTGGCGGCGGCCTGCAGGTCGGACAGGCGGCCGTTCGTACAGCTGCCGACGAAGACCACGTCCACGGCTTCACCGGCCATCGGCTTGCCGGCAGTGACCTGCATGTAGTCCAGCGCACGCTGTTCCACCGCATCGGCCGCAGCAGGCACCGGGGCATGGATCGATACGACCATGCCCGGGTGCGTGCCGTAGGTGACCGACGGCTGGATCGACGATGCGTCGATGCGCACTTCGCGGTCGTAATGGGCGCCCTCGTCGGTGGGCAGCTTGCGCCACGCGGCGACGGCGCGCTCCCAGGCTTCGCCCTTCGGCACGCGCTCACGGCCCTTCAGCCACGCGAACGTGGTTTCGTCCGGTGCGATGAGTCCGGCACGCGCGCCGGCTTCGATCGACATGTTGCATACCGTCATGCGTTCTTCCATCGACAGGGCGCGCACGGCCTCGCCGGTGTACTCGATGACGTAGCCGGTGCCGCCGCCGATGCCGATCGTGCCGATGATGTGCAGGATCAGGTCCTTCGCGGTCACGCCCGGCTGCAAGGCGCCATCGACGTGGATCGCCAGCGACTTGGCCTTGCGCTGGAGCAGGCACTGCGTGGCGAGCACGTGGCCCACCTCGGTGGTGCCGATGCCGAAGGCCAGTGCGCCGAACGCACCATGCGTGGCGGTGTGGCTGTCACCGCAGACGATGGTCATGCCCGGCTGCGTTGCGCCCACTTCGGGGCCTGCGACGTGCACGATGCCGCGTTGCGGGCTGTCCCAGCCCATGAGGTCGATGCCGAACTCGCGCACGTTGGCTTCGAGCTTCGCGACCTGGGCTTCGGCTTCCTTCGTGTAGTACGGACGCTTGCCATCCGCATCAGGCGGCAGCGTCGGCGTGGAATGATCCAGAGTGGCCAGCGTACGATCGGCACGACGCACCTTCAGGCCGCGCGAGCGCAGCTCGTCGAAAGCCTGCGGCGAGGTCACCTCGTGCACCATGTGCAGGTCGATGTAGAGCACGCCCGGCGTCGAGGCCGTTTCGGCCTTCACCTGGTGCGCATCCCACAGTTTGTCGAACAGCGTGCGCGGCGTCATGCGGCCACCCTCCCTTCGACCTGTTCTTCGACGGGCGTGAGCCAGCCCCAGACGTCTTCGGTGCGGCCGTCGAACAGGCCGAAGAAGTCGGCCTGCAACTGTCGCGTGATGGGGCCCGGGCGACCGCTGCCCACCGGCTTGCGGTCCACCGAACGCACGGCGGTGATTTCGGCGGCCGTGCCGGTCATGAACACTTCGTCGGCGAAATACAGCATCTCGCGCGGCAGCGGCTGTTCCACCACTTCGTAGCCACGCAGGCGCGCCAGGGTCAGCACCGAATCGCGGGTGATGCCACACAGGATCGCCGAGGCGGCCGGTGGCGTGTAGATGGTGCCCTTGCGCACCACGAACAGGTTTTCGCCCGCGCCTTCGCTGAGCAGTCCGTCGGTGCCCAGGGCGATGCCTTCGGCATAACCGCCGTTCGCCGCTTCACGCGCGATCAGCTGGCTGTTGAGGTAGTTGCCGCCGGCCTTTGCGCCGCTGGGATAGGTGTTGGGCGCGGCGCGGTTCCACGACGACACGCAGACATCCACGCCTTTCTCCAGCGCGTCGGCGCCATGGTAGGCGCCCCAGGGCAGGGCGATCACGGCAACATCCACGGCGGTCTCGGCCGGCGGCGCGATGCTGAAGGTGAAGCCGCTGCGCAGCACGATGGGGCGCACATAGGCGGACTTCAGCCCGTTGGCACGGATCACCTCACGGCAGGCGCGGTTGATCGTGGCCGCGTCATACGGCATCGGCAGGTCGTACACCCGCGCGGAATGGAACAGGCGCTCGGTGTGGTCATCAAGGCGGAAGTAGCGCGGGCCGTCAGGCGTGGCATACACGCGCACGCCTTCGAACACCGAGGATCCGTAATGCAGCGCGTGTGCGCCCATGTGGACGGTGGCTTCCGCCCAGGCCTTGATGCGGCCGTTGTGCCAGAGATGGGACGGGGCTTCCATGGATCCTCCTTCAGGACTGGACCGCGGTGGCGGTCTGGGTTTCGTCGTCGTAAGCCGCCATGAGCGCCACGAGATCGTCGTTGGTGACCGAGCGCTGGCGATCGGCCAGCACCTTGAAGCGATCGAACACGGCGGCGAGCATGTCGTCGTCGAGCTGGTAATCGAGTTCGGACAGGCGCTGGCGCAGCGCGTGCTTGCCGGAGTGCTTGCCCAGCACCAGCGAGGTCTTCGCGCCCACGTCCTGCGGCGTCATGATTTCGTAGGTGCCGCGATGCTTCAGCATGCCGTGCTGGTGGATGCCCGATTCGTGCGCGAAGGCGTTGTCGCCCACGATGGCCTTGTTGCGCGGCACTTTCTGTCCCGTCACTTCGGCGAGCAGGCGCGAGGTGGGAAACAGGTGTCGGGTAACGATGCCGGTATCCACGCGGAACAGCGGCCTGCGCGTATGCAGCGCCATCACGATTTCTTCCAGCGAGGCATTGCCGGCGCGTTCGCCGATGCCGTTGATGGTGCATTCCACCTGGCGCGCACCGGCCGCCACGGCGGCGAGGCTGTTCGCCACGGCCATGCCGAGGTCGTCGTGGCAGTGCGAGGAGAACGTCACCTTGTCCGCGCCGCGCACGTGGGCGCGCAGATAGGTGAACATGTCGAAGATTTCGTTGGGAGTGACGTAGCCGACGGTGTCGGGTGCGTTGAGGGTGGTAGCGCCGGCTTCGACGGCAACCGAGAAGATCTCGGCGAGATACTCCGGCTCGGTGCGCATGGCGTCTTCGGCGGAGAATTCGACCTCATGTGCCAGGGCTTTCGCACGCTGGATCGCCGTTGCGGCGATGTCGATGACTTCTTGCTTGCTTTTCCCCAGCTTGTGTTCGCGATGCAGGGGAGAGGTGGAGAGGAAAACATGTATCCGTGAATGTCGGGCGCCTTCCAGGGCCCTGCCCGCACTATCTATGTCCGCCGCCTGACATCTTGCCAGTGCGGCGATCGTAGGCGTCTTCAATGTCCTCGCGATCTCCGCCACGGCGGCGAAATCGTCGGGTGAGGCCTGAGGAAACCCGGCCTCCAGGATGTCGACGCCCAGTTCTTCCAGGGCCTGTGCCATGCGCAGTTTTGCACGACGATCCATCGAGAAGCCGGGGGCCTGCTCGCCGTCGCGCAAGGTGGTGTCGAAGATGCGCACGCGTCCGCCTACGTCGCTGTCGACGGCGTCGGTGCTGCCCTGGTTTGCTGGATTCATGTCTGGCTCCGCTCGTGTGTGAGGCGGGCCGGGCAATAAAAAACCCCGCATCCGTTGTCGGGTGCGGGGTTCTTTGGGAGTCTTCAGGTCGTTTTCTGTTTACCTGGACACTTGCCCTTAGCCCGCACCTCCGCAGGTAATAAGTACAAGGCTAATAAGAAGGAGTCCGCCGCCGAGACGCAGCTTGCCCGTTACCGCCGTAAGGAGGTTGAGGGCGTTGCGGCGATGGCTGTTGCGCTGCGTCATGTTGTCGAACGTATGCGATGACGTGCGAGCGTGTCAACACTTTCCTTAGAAACTTTTTTATTTCGTTTGGACGGCTAGACGCCCGGTCTCGTCACGGCGTGTGATCCATGTCTCATGTTCGTCATGAAAGACGTGCGGTCATCATCCACTCCGAATCGGCAGCGGACACGCTGAAGATGAACGGGCCCAACGCCTCCGCAAGTTCTTCCCGTGCTACCTTCGGCGTCTTTTTTCTGTCATGGAGTCGGGGCGTGATGGCGACGGTGAATGCAACGCAAGGGGGCCGCTGATGCGTCGGCGTGCCTCTCTTGCCATGGCGCTGGCCTGCGCCACGGGCGGCGTCCAGGCCGAGGATTTCATCGGTGACGGCCGCTTCGACGGCGAATTGCGCCTGTATCGCTTCGACCGGGTCTTCGATTCGGGCAACGCCCACGACGAGCGGGCCTGGTCGCTGGCCGGCCTGTTCACGGTCAAGAGCGGCAGCGTCGGCGGATTCCGCCTCGCGGCCACCGGGTTCTCGGCGCAATCGCTGGGCACCCGCTCCGATCTACCCTCCCGGATCGATGCCTCGCTGATGGCCCTGGGGCCTTCGCTGAGCGGTTTCTCCCAGGCTTATGCCGAATACGCGGGGCACGGGGTCACCGTGCGCGCGGGTGACCAGTACCTGGACACCCCCTGGATGGGCCCCTCCGATTCCCGGGTGATCCCGGCCTCGTACCGGGCGCTCAACCTCTCGATGGAGGTCTCACCCGGCTGGACGCTCCAGGCGATCCGCACCATCCGCTGGAAGAGCCGCACCTCCGACGGCTTCCTGGCCGACAACGTCTATTACCCCTCGCGTTGGCGCGGCGACACCATGTACGGGCAGAACGGCACGCTGCCGGTCACGGCCCGGGCCACCAGCGGCACCACGGCCATCGGCAGCACCTATGCGGCCGGCCCGTGGAAATCCCGCACCTGGTACTACGACTTCCGCGGCTTCGGCCGGATGGGTTACGCGGATGCCTCCTATACCTTTCCCGCCATCGGCCGCCTCGTGCCCTATGTCGGCGCCCAGGTGCTGCGCCAGACCGGCAGCAGCGGCGACAACGTGCTGGTGGAGACGAAAACCCGCGTGAACGGCGTCGCGGGTGACCGGGTGGATGCCCGGGCCTGGGGTGTCGAGGCCGGGGCGAAGCTGGGCGCGGCAAGTTTCGGGCTGGCCTACAACCGGCTGGGCGGCCGGCAGGGCGCGGTGGGCGGTGGCGCAATCATCTCGCCCTATAGCAACGGCTACGCCACCGACCCGCTGTTCACCACCTCGATGCTTCGCGGCCTCGTGGAGCAGGGCCCGGGCCGGGCGTGGAAGGCCCGCGCCGGCTACGGTTTCTTCGACGGCGAGCTTCAGCTGGCCGCCGCCTATGCCCAGTACGACACCCGCTGGCGGGGCCGCAGCCACGATCTCTACTTCGACGTGACCTGGAAGCTCGACCGCTGGGTGAAGGGCCTCCAGATCCGCAATCGCTGGGAGCGCACCGTCGGCGGCAGCAACGGCCTGAACCCCGCCAACCTGCCCTGGACCTACAACCGCCTGATGATCAGCTACCGCTTCTGATCGTCCGGCTCACCAGTGTCGCAGCCAGTCGGCGAAGATCCGACCGTCGGCGGCCATGGGCTCGGCGCTGGCACTGCGGGCCAGCATGATCGCCAGCGGGTCGGGCACCTCAACGCGCTTGCCCACCAGCGGCTCGACGATGGTGTCGAACTTGGCCGGGTGCGCGGTGGAAGCCATGGTCCAGGCGCGGGTATCACCACGCAGGCGCAGGCGCTCGAACACCCGGATCGCCGTGGCAGTATGCGGGCAGAACACCTCGCCATCGCTGGCCGCATGGCGGCGGATGGTGTCGCGGATCTCCGCATCGTCCACGCGCTCGGCGTGTCCGTGGCGACGGGCCTCGTCCTCGTTGCCGAACAGGTGGCGCAGGCGTTCGAAATTGCTGGGAGCGCCCACGTCCATCGCGTTGGCGATGGTCGGCACCGCATCACGCGCGCGATAGGGCTGTCCGGCGTAGAACTCCGGCAGCGTCTCGTTGGCGTTGCAGGCGAACACCACCTCGCCGATGGGCAGGCCGGTCTGCTTCGC
>Ga0116228_10005287_pt1 | contig 11506 bp, 10 predicted proteins | sample S1TSphfallax_2_FD_89694 | JGI IMG/M metagenome (GOLD analysis project Ga0116228, IMG submission 89694) | Host-associated microbial communities from peat moss isolated from Minnesota, USA - S1T2_Fc - Sphagnum fallax MG | ecosystem: Host-associated > Plants > Peat moss > Unclassified | place...
CCCGATACAGCCTACACCATGTATGGAATGCAGCACTGCTGCGCCCTGATCGCTTCAAAGCCGTGTTCTGCTTGAGCGTTCCTTACGTGCCGCGAGGCAATGTCAGCATTTTTGACAAAATGCGCAGCTCGGGACATCAAAGCGACTTTTACATGTTCGAGCAGATTAGACCGGACGCCGACCGCATGTGGGCGGACGCGGCAGTCACGATTCCCGGCGTCTTGTATTGGGCATCTGCATCTGCGCCAGCCGACCAAAGATGGGCTCCCCTGGATCCGACGCGCAGCCTGCACCGGCCATCTCCGGGCCCACTGCCGACGTGGGCGGACCCAGATTCGAGGATCACGCAACCTGCGTTCTTCATCTGGGGAAAAGCCGACGGTTTGAAAGAACTGTACCCGACCACGATCGACCAACTGAAGGCGGGGATACCGGGTCTCGTGGAAGGTCTGGAGCTCGATGACGTCGGGCACTGGGTACAACACGAGGCCTCGCACACGGTCAGTGGCCAGCTCGTAAAATTCCTGCGGTTTTTAAAAACCTAATCGCCACCAACGGAATCCGAACCGCGCGCGAGCGCGGAGGTAAGCCACGGCCGCCGGCACCTTGACTTCGATCTCCGTACCGCCATTCAATCTGCTGCCCAGGGTGAACGTTGCACCTATTTTCGCAGCTCGCTCTCGCATTCCCGGTAAGCCCCAATGCTGCGGTCGGTTGCCATCGCTCAACACGCTCTGATCCAGCCCCACGCCATCGTCTCGCACGTTAATTCGAAACATCGTACGATCATAGGCGACTTCGACTTCGATCGAACTTGCTTTGGCATGCTTGAACGAGTTCAAGATAGCCTCTCTTGCCAGTCGATACATCTCCTCGTATACGATCGGATGCAACGGCCCGGGAGTGCCCACGACAGTAACGCTAAATGGAACCGGGTACACCTCTCTGAACTCGCCTCCCACCAACGCGAGGGCTTCCGATAAGGGTGCGCCCACGCTGGATTCGGCGCGCAGGTCCAAGACGAGCTGACGCCCCTCGGCCATGATCTGATCGGATCGCTGTAACGCGTCCTCGAGCACCGCTCGGGCCGGTTCATCGGCGCGCAGGCGATTGGTGGCCGTGTTGATCATCAAGAACAAGGCCTGAATGCCTTGGAAGAAGGTGTCGTGCAGATCACGCGCTATCCGTTCGCGCTCCAGTAATCGCGCACTGAGGCGAGATTCCATGAGCACGGTCGCGGCGCGCAGCCGTAGGCGGAAAACGGTCCAGATGGCCAACAGCCCCACGCAGATCATCGCAACGCGCCACCAGATAGTCTGATAAAACGCCGGCGAAATGATCAAGGAGACTTGATCGCCCTCCCGGTTCCAGATCCCGTCATTGTTGCTGGCGATGACCTGGAAAACGTAATGACCGGGATCGAGATTCGTATAAAACGCCTGGCGCCTGTCTTCGGCGTCACGCCAATCTCGATCAACACCCGAAAGCCTGTACTTAAATAACACCTTCCGCGGGTTCACGAAACTCAAGGCGGTATAGTCAATGGTCAGATTGCGCGTGAGAGCAGGGAGCCTGATCATCGGCGCGCGATCGGTGACGACCCGATCGGCGACTACTTGCTGCACATGGACGGGTGGGGGGAGGGTATTGACGCCGGGGTGCGCCACATCCACCACCTGCAGCTTGGCGTCATCGGCGATCCACAAATCGCCGTCTGAACCCATGGCGCTGCTCGGTGTGAAGGAAGGCTGTTGTGTGTGCGCGCCATCGCCAGCGTCAAAGATCCGACTGGGTTCGAGTCTCGTTTGGGGTGCGTTCGCCCAGCGGCGTACCTCGGTCTCGGAGACTGCAACAAGCCCGCAACTCGTGTAGATCCACCAGAATCCCCGTCCATCCTTGGTGACGCTGGTCACCAGATCACAGGGCAAGCCGTTCGCGGAATCTAGCGTCGACCAGATTCCCTTGCTGAAGTGCCGAAGCCCGACTCCCAAGGACCAGACAGACCCTTCGTCATCGACAAAGAACCGAGAAGAATCGCTGGGACTTGCCATCGACATGTCCTGGACCGACGCCTCACTGTAATGGAGGATCTTCGGAGCCGTGCGACTCGGTTGGATCCACATCCCCCCTTTGGGGTCCGCAGCCAAGAGCGGTTGAGTGCCACTGTCAGGAATTGGCACCTGCACGAAATGACCGGCTTGCAACTCGAAGACGCCTTTATTAGACACCACCCAGATTCCGTGCCCAATATCTTCGGCCACTTGCTGGACTTGACCGGTCGGTGACCCATCAACGCAGTTGACGTCGGTAAATTTGCCATTGGCATAGACGGTCAGTCGGTCGTCGACCCCGATCCAGAGTCGTCCCGCTTGATCGGCCAATATGGAGGTGGCAATCCGTCCTGGAAAACCGGAAGCCGGCGTGATCGAGGAGATCTGCCCCTTGCTGATCATGCTGAGGCCGCCCACCCCGGCAGCGAGTATGCTCCCGTCCGCAATGCGGCTCACTGAATGCATTCGATTGGAGACGATGCCTTCGCGGCTCGAGACGTCATTGATGACAAACGGATGAAAACGATCGACGCCGCTTGCGGTGGTGACCCACACAGATCCCTCGCGATCTTCATAAAAGCCATTGATCTGATCGTCCGTCAGCCCGTCCTCGGTACCGTAATGATCGGCCACTCCATGGGAGACATGAAAAATTCCTTGGTTGACGGTGCCGACCCAGAGATCTCCTGCGCGGTCGACCAGCAGCGTCGCAACCATGATCTGCGAGCCGATCAATCCGGCAACATCGAACGATTTCCAGCGCCCATCCACGAGAGCTTCGAGTCCAAGCCCTTCTCCCGCCTTGACGAATCCGACGAGTGGGGGTGCATCGGCAGGAGTTGCCACCGAACTCGCGTAGACACTGGTGTCACCCTGATGAGTTCCATTGGGCAGGTAGGCATCGCTGCCTTGGGGAGACCAACTGCAGACTCCCGGATACGAACCCATCCAAAAGGTGCCCCGGCTATCCTCGCGCAAGTCCGTACCGTACGGGCACGTCAACCCGGCTGCTGCTCCGACGCATTGCGTGCTGTCCCCCTGAACCTTGCACAGCGGCCCAGTCTTGTCGGGCATGCGAGTACGCGTGATCCAAATGGTGCCGCGAGAGTCCTGAATGATCCGGTTGACCCGACCGATCGCATCTTGAATGTAGGTTAGTTTCCCGTCTTTGATGCGCGCGAGCGCCCGACTCGTTCCAATGATCAAACTACCGTCGGACGCGCCCATCAACGAATAAACACTCGAGTGAGCGGAGGACTGTACGGCCGTGTCCTTCCAGTTCACGAAGTGGACGCCGTCGAATCGCACGAGCCCTGACATCGTTCCGATCCATAGATAGCCATCTTTGGTCTGGGTGATGGCGCTCGGCATACCGTCGAAGTAACCGTCTTGCGATCGCCACGCGGCGTGGGAGAACTGCGTCAACCGTAGAGGCAACTCTTGCGCATGTGCCCGAGTAGACACGCAACAGAACATCAGCAAGCAGGCGGCCGAGATAAGCGACAACGCAACGTGCACGCCATCGAGGACGCCGCTCAATCTCGCGGCCATGAAGACGCACGCTACTCCTTCCGGGCCGCGATTACTTAGACGGCCTTGCGGCATTTTTATCCAAAGCGCGCGAGCGGCTGACTGTCGGCGATGACAATTGTCAATGTTGATGTCTTGGCCATTGAGGAACATTGCCACATAACGAATCTGAAAACACCCCGCTAGCCATGACAGCGACACATGAACGAACCGCTCACGACTTCCGATCCGCGGCGATCGCCAAAAAGGATCGCGCTCGATAGCGGGTTCGCGGACCAAGCACTGGTCGCGCCGGAAAAATTGACACGACCGCCTCGGCGATGTAGAGAAGGACGTGCGTTGTCGGCAGTTGGCGCGCGAGCGAAATATCAACATCTAGGAGCATGCAATAGTGAGCAAGGTCAAAACTTCCACCACTGAGTTAAAGCGACGCCGCGAAGCGCCGTTGATCACGCCGTCGGACCTTGGGGAGGACGCGTCTCGCGACATAGCCGGCGGCATGAATGCGATCCTCGCTGATGTTTTTGCGCTGTATTTGAAGACAAAGAATTTTCATTGGCATATGAGCGGGCCCCATTTTCGCGACTATCACTTGCTGCTCGATGAGCAGGCGGATCAGCTCTACGCAATGACGGATCCGATCGCAGAACGGATTCGAAAAACCGGCGGCGAGACTTTGCGCTCCATCGGTCACATCTCGCGTCTACAGCGAATCAAAGATAATGACGCCGACTATGTCGACCCGCTCGACATGCTGTCGGAATTGCGCGAGGACAATATGACGCTGGCGGCGAGGCTACGCGAAGTCCATGACGTAGTCGACGAGGTCCGAGACATCGCGACCGCGAGTCTCATCGAAAATTGGATCGATGAAACCGAACGCCGGACTTGGTTCTTGTTTGAATCGAGTCGCCGGGCACGGTGATTCCTAAGTCTTGGGCGGCGGATCGGCATCCACGACTTGTAGCGTGGATCCTAGCTCTTCAGGTGTTGTAATGGCGTGGGAAGAAAACGCGAAAAGTCGTTCCCACTGCGACGACCGATTGCATTTCGATGGTCGCATCGAGCATTTCGCATAAGCGCTTGACGATCGACAAGCCGATCCCTTCACCGGGCTCGACCCTTGGGAGGCTGGTTTTGGTCGAGTTGATCGGCGCATCGCTGCGGATGTTCGCGACAGCCGTCACACCTTCCCCGGTCTTAACCTGCGCGGCGGTCGGTTCGGAGCCCGGGTCGAGCGCCGCAGCAAGGGGTTCTCCGGACGCCGTGTGGAATCCCGGACCGGTGTCTACGACGCTCAAGACCCAGCGCTTCGTATCTTCGACGCCACTGTCGCCCCAGATCACGGTGACACCGCCCAGATGCGTATATTTCACGGCATTCAGGATCAGGTTTTGAGCGATGCGGCGGATCTTCACGGCATCCCCATCGGTCGCCAGGCCATCGGGTCCCTGACAGTGAAGATAGAGACCGCGCTCCGCGGCGAGGGGTCGGATACCCTCGCACAGAGATTGTAGAAGCGGGGTGACATCGAGCGGTTCGATGCGCCGAGTCTCGCTGCCGGCTTGTAGGCGCGCAAGCCCCGTCACGTCGTCGAGCAAATGATGCAGAGACGTGACATTGCGCATCAAGATTCGCACGAACTCGTCGCGGTATTCCGCGTTCGGAGCGGGTCGCGTGAGCCCGACCGTCACATTCGCGACGACGCTCAGGTTGCCGCGCAGATCATGCGCCGCTTGCTGCCATACAGCGCCGCGCTGCTGCTCCAACTCGCGAACCTGCTCGAGCGCGCTCTCGAGATCCTTGACGTGGCCCGCGGCCTCTTGTTGCTGCATTGCAAAGTACTGGCTCACGCTCTCCTCGATGCAGGTGTTGTAGAGCACCGTCCAAATTTGCTGGGCGCGCCTGCGCGCCTCCATGGAAAAGCCTGCATGGTCCAAGGGGTACGTGCTGAGTACCCATACGACACATTCATTGAGCTTGCCCAATTCACGGGCCAACTCGCGCAAATTGTAGCCCTGCTTCCAGCGTTGCAGTCCATGGGCGGCAGCGGCCGCCGCACCGTACAGATCGGCGGGATCTGTTCCCTGGGTCGCCGCCTTTCGAAGGCTGCGCTCGAACGCGGCGAGCAGCGCCGGAATATGATCGATGAGCTCGGACCGCGGCAGCGAATCGCCCTCGCTGAGTTGCGGATCTCGTTGCACGGCGCGCTGCCAAGACCGCACCAGTTCCCCGTGGTGTTGGGCTATATGGTCAGCAAGCGCGGACAGTTCCCCAGGGGTGTCTTGCAATTCCTCTCCAGCTAGCGGGCAGATCCGATTATAGGGTTAGCATAACCTCAATCAGGCAGATTTGACTTCCTCATTCCCGCGCGCATTGTTAAATCGGCTGGGACTGCAAGAATGGCATGGGGCAAAAGTTTTGCACTTCACGGCTATAAGGTGCATGCTGCAGGCGCGACGAGAGCACCTTGTCTGCATCACTTCAGGAGAATCTTCGCGGGACACTCGCTGCCTCGACGGGGTGCCTCCCGATCAAATCACATCAAGATAAGGAATTGCCATGTCGTTTATTGCCTGGATTGTATTGGGGCTGATTGCCGGATTCATTGCGAGCAAGATCGTGAACAAATCGGGCGAGGGCGTGATACTCGACATTATCTTAGGTATCGTCGGCTCCGTGGTGGGCGGATGGTTGTTCAATACCTTCGGCATGGTCGGTGTCACGGGCGTGAACATTTACAGCATTTTGGTGGCCGTGGTCGGCGCGATCGTGGTGCTCGTTATTTATCACGCGCTCGTGCGTGGCCGCGCCTAGGCGCGGACCGCCGGGATCGTCGGGTGGACTCATGGTCGCCCGGCGCACATTTCGAAACTGAAGGGGCGAATGATGAACGCACTCAAGATCGCGGCGCTTGCGTTGATTGCAGCCGGCATACTCGGCCTGGTCTATGGTGGCTTCACGTACACCAAGAATACGCACGAGGCGAAGATTGGTCCGCTCGATGTGTCGGTGGACCAGAAGGAGACGGTGAACGTTCCCATCTGGGCCGGCGTCGGCGCCATAATTCTGGGCGCCGGCTTGCTGCTCGTGGGGAGTCGAAAGACCTAGCCGGGCGCCCGACGCACGTCGCGTACGCTACTGGACGTCGCCGCAGTAAGATTGTGTGCAAGCCCCGATATCAATCGATCAAACCGACTCGCAGCGCGTAGCGCGTCATATCCGCATTGGAGTTCAGGTTCATCTTCTCGAGCACCCGAGATCGGTAGGTGCTCACCGTCTTTACGTTGACAGAGAGATGGGTGGCGACATGGGTCGCGGGCAGACCGGATGCCAAGTGGCAGAACACCTGAAATTCCCGCGGTGACAGTATCTGATGCGCAAGCCCCGTGGGCGTCTTCGCTTGTCGGACGTAATGCACGAGGACTTGCGCATCGTTGCGACTCACGTAGCGTCGTCCCTCGAGTACGGTGCGTACGGCATCGGCGAACTCCGTCTCTGTCGCCGTCTTGCCCAGGAGGCCATCCGCCCCCGCACGAAACAAGGCGACTGCGTAAGGGTCCTCCGATGTAGCGCTAACGACAAGAACCCGCGCGTCTGAATAACAACTTCCCACATGAGACAAGATCTCCAAACTGCCATGGTCAGGCAGGGAGCGGTCGAGGAGAAGGAGATCCCAGGGCTTTTTCGCAAAGGCCTCCATGACGGAGACACCCGTAGATGCTTCACCGACAACCACGTCCGCTATCGATCTTTCGAGAAAGTATCGATAGCCATGGCGAGTGACAGCGTGACGGTCGGCAACGAGAACGCGAGGCATGGCCAATTATTCGGCAAATGCAATTCGCGCTCTTGTATCGATCAGGCATGCTTTGCATGTCTTTGTGGTGTGATCTGCGCGATCGCAAACGGTTTGATCGAGCTCATGCGTGCTTAGGATAGCGATGCGCCGAGCTCGGGCGGTTCGGACCAATGATCGATGTGCACGAGCGTCTTGAGGCTGCAGCGTTGCGCCCATGCCGAAATTTCGAGCATCGGGCGCGGATAGAATTCGCTCACGTATCCTAGGCACAGCACCGCGACGGGTCGGCTGCCGATCGGCATCCGCAAGAGTTCGCGCAAGGCTTCGGGCTCGAACAGCGAGACCCAGCCCATGCCGACTCCTTCGGCGCGCGCGGCCAGCCAGAGATTTTGAATGGCGCATGCCACCGATGCCAAATCCATCTCCGGCATCGTCCGGCGTCCGAAAACGTGCTTGTCGCGATCCGGAGCCAAACCGGCGACCAGGAGCGCGCCGCATTCAAGTATGCCTTCGACCTTGAGGCGCATGAACTCCTGGTCGCGCTCGCCGAGGGCCTGCGCGGTCCGCACTCGTTCCTGTTCCACGAGCGCATGAATGCGCGTCCGTAGCGCGCGATCGCAGATATGAATGAATCGCCACGGCTGCATGAGGCCAACACTCGGGGCGAGATGCGCTGCCGCGAGCAAGCGCCCGAGCAGAGCGGAGTCCAACGGATCACTTAAAAAATGCCGCATGTCGCGCCGTGCCGCCAGGAGCCGATACACGGCATCGATCTCGTCGCGGGTGAAATCACTCATGGCGCTATCGTACCTTTTCGGCGGCTTCGTGAGGGCGACGTTGACCGCAAAGCCGATCGCGAGCAGACTACTGCGGCGTTCAGGAGTCCGTTGGCCACGGTGCCAATGGGTGAAACGGGAAGTCGGTGACCCTCGCAAAGGCCATTTCCTAGTCAGAGTTCCGCCCGACGGCTTCTTTTGGAATCCACTCCGGACGTTCCAAAGGTCGCCCTCTTAAGACACATCCGCTCTTTAGCCAGGGGATCGCACATCAATACTGCAATGCTTGCCTCCACGGCCGTGAGCACCCGCCGCAGCACGTGTTTGACGTCGCCCGCTGATTTGGGTTTTGCCGCGATACCCGCGCCGGATCCCTTGGTCCACGCGCAGGCTCGACGGCGCGTCGATTCATTGACGAAGCCCTTGGGTGCTCTCGGCCGATTGGAGCCGCTCGCGGTTCGGGTCTGCGCAGTCCAGCGGACGCTCCGACCGACGATTGTCGAACCCGTCGCCATCGTCTTTGCAGCGGACCATGGCATCGCGACTCGCGGAGTGAGCGCCTACCCGCGCGCCGTGACCGAACAAATGGTCAAGAACTTCCTGACGGGCGGCGCTGCGATCAGTGTGCTGGCAAGGCTCGAGGGAGCGGATCTTTGGATCGTCGACGCCGGCGTCGATGCCGAATTGGATCCTCACCCGCGTCTGCTCGACGCCAAGATTCGGCGTAGCACCCGCGATTTTGTAACCGAGGCAGCGATGACGCGCGATGAATGCCTGGAAGCGTTCGCGCGGGCGCGCGCGGTCATCGATCGAGTCGTGCCGAGCGCAAGCAATCTACTGCTGCTCGGTGAAATGGGTATCGGCAATACCGCGTCCGCGGCGCTGTTGATGCATGCGCTGACCGGCGTCCCGCTTGCTGATTGTGTGGGTCGTGGCACGGGACTCGACGATGCGGGGCTGGAAAGAAAACGCGCAATTCTCGCCTCGGCGCTCGCGCGGCGCGCAGCGCCGACCGATCCGTTGGAACTGCTCGTCGAGTACGGCGGTTACGAGATCGCCATGCTCGTGGGCGCATTCCTGCACGCGTCGTCTCGACAGGTGCTACTCCTCGTCGACGGTTTTACCGTGTCGGTCGCGGCCCTGCTCGCTGCACGCATCGATCCTTTGGTCTTGGATTACTGCGTCTTCGGCCATTGTTCGGCCGAACACGCGCATCGCGCGTTGCTCGCGCACCTCGAGGCGCGGCCCGTGCTCGATCTCGGCATGCGCCTCGGCGAGGGTAGTGGCGCGGCGATTGCGCTGTCCGTCGTGCGTGCCGCCGTGCGACTGTTCACCGAAATGGCGACGTTCGAAGGCGCGGGTGTCAGCCAGAAGGATGGGTGACGTCGCGGCACCGTCGGGTCCGGGTCGGGGCGGTGTCGGCGCTCGGCTGCTGTCTGGCATCGGCCATGAGTTCGTGCTGTTATCGGTCGCGACGCAGTTCCTGACGAGGCTGCCGACTCCGGCATTTCGCGACTTCCGAGCCGATTGGTTATCGCAATCGGCACGCTACTTTCCTGCCGTCGGCGCGATCGTCGGCGGCATCAATGTCGGGGTCTGGTGGCTGGCCGGTCGCTGGTTGCCCGCCACGGTTGCGGTCGGCCTCATGCTCGCCGTCTCGCTGCTCGTGACCGGTGCCTTTCACGAGGACGGATTCGCGGACAGCTGCGATGGATTCGGCGGTGGCGTGAGCGCGGATCGCGTCCTCGCCATCATGAAGGACTCGCGCATCGGCGCCTACGGCGCCCTTGGCATTGCCGTCATGCTGGGATTGAAGTGGACGACACTCCTCAGCCTGCCAGGCGCTGCGTTTCCGCTGCTCGTCGTCTGCGCCCATATGCTGAGCCGTTGGTGCGCCTGCGGGCTGATTTGGGCTTTGCCCTATGTCCGGATCGAGGCGGACGCCAAGGCGAAACCGCTGGCGAACACCTTGAGGGGACGCGGGTGGGTCCTGAGCGGACTATTGGGTTCGCTGCTGGTCGCTCCGTTTGCGATCTATTGCGAGGGTCTTGCCTACGCCCAAGAAACCCGTGTCCTTGTCGTGGCGAGCCTCGCCGCGCTGCTAACGGCCGTGGGCGCGGGCGCCTATATCCGCGGACGGATCGGCGGCTACACGGGAGATTGTCTCGGCGCGGTGCAACAGCTGTCCGAGCTCGCGTTTCTGCTGGCCGCGCTGGCCGCGCTGGCCGCGCTTGCGCCGACGCGGGCTTGAGTCCCGGGCGGAGACATGGGATGAAACTCTATCTCATTCGTCATCCCAAACCCGAGCATGCCGACGGAGTCTGCTATGGACGCCTCGATCTCAGCGTCGACTCCGCCGAGTCGGCGCGGACGCTCGTCGAGGTCAGGGAGCGAATCCCGCCTGAGATCTGGCAACAGGCGCCGATCGTCACGAGTCCGCTCGCGCGCTGTGCGAATTTCGCAAACGCGCTCGCAGCCCCCGGCACCGCCCAAGTCGCGGATGAGCTCATCGAAATGGATTTCGGCACTTGGGAGGGCCGGCCCTGGCAGGCCATTTCGCGCGAGGAACTCGACCGTTGGTCGCTGGACCTGTGGACGTACCGGCCGGGCGATGGTGAAAACGCCGTGAGCATTGCCGCTCGCTGGGAGCGTTGGCTCGAACGGATGCGCGAAACGAAGACCACGACCGTAGTCGCGGTGACTCATGCAGGCGTCATTCGGGTCGCCTTGGCGCTCGCCGGTCGGCGACGCCTCGATGATCTCGCGCAGGCCACGATCGCGTTCGGGTCGGTGCATTGCATCGCGGACGCGGACACCGCAGGCCCTGGTTCACCGTGGTGTTTAGCGCGATGATTCTCATGTGGGCGCCCCGCGATTGACAGGCTTGAACCATTCTCAGACGTCATCGACGCTGGATCTTCCGGCTTTACCCGTCACCCATCTGAGCCATCCGTATCTCGCATGTTTCGAGTTCGATGCATAGGCGACGGCAGCCAGGATCCGCAAATCGATCTCGGACTAGTCTTTGCATTTCCCGAGAGTATGGCCGCTGCGCGGTTTGTGTAATGACTCGGAGGTGCTCGATCGAACTGGCCCTTTCGAGCCAGCGGTCGCCGCGCGCGCACGCGTCTCGGTCTGGCTAGACGGACCACGGCTCACGAGTCGGGCTTGCATTCGGCGAAGCTCTTGTCCGACAGGCCGTTAACGAACTCGGCTGCCTTCGCCCTCGACCGCTTGCGGATCTGAGTGCATCTCTTTTGCGGTGCAAAATGCACCGCAACACCCGGGTACGGCACCCCTTGAAAAAATTAATAATTGCGCTAAATTCCCCTCCGGCTTCATCGGTC
>Ga0116228_10005293_pt1 | contig 11500 bp, 5 predicted proteins | sample S1TSphfallax_2_FD_89694 | JGI IMG/M metagenome (GOLD analysis project Ga0116228, IMG submission 89694) | Host-associated microbial communities from peat moss isolated from Minnesota, USA - S1T2_Fc - Sphagnum fallax MG | ecosystem: Host-associated > Plants > Peat moss > Unclassified | place: USA...
CTTCCCATTGGCTACATAAAATTTTTATTTGCAAATTTGATATAATTTTCAACTCAAACTAGTACCCTTGTTTCAAATTGAGGGTATTTTTTTTATTCATGTAAATTAGTTGTGGGTACCCCCAAAGTTTTATTTTCTTTTAACCTTTGTGATGGGTCTATAAACCGCAAGCGGGTTTAGAATTGAAACTATTTATGCTTATTACATAACTATGGAAATCAATTTTTTTGTTTGCATAAATATCCTCTCACCTTTTTATTTTCTATGTATAATTATTATGCCACACCATTTTCCTACCATAGATTTCACACATTCATAAATTATGCCAAAACTTTTCAAAACAAAAATTTCAATTCCCTTCACAATTTTATTCCATAAAACTTTGCATTTATACAACAACTTGTGTTCATCAAGTGAAGGTGTTTCCAAAGGTCCCAAACACCCATTTATATACTAGCTGAAAGGAAATTAAACAAACAAAATTTAAAGTTTTACACATCACATGATTCATCATGTGATTCAACATGCACATTGATTTGTAACATGATTTTTCTAATGAGTCACCAACTTTGAGTTATGCACATTAATTTGTGCAAAAACTTATCCTATGAGTCATCATCCTTGAATCATTGTGCAAAAACTTTCTTAATGGGTCAACATCCTTAATTCATGCACATTAATGTCGCCAAAAAAAAATTCATGTGAATTATCATGTGGGCAAAAAAAAAATCATCAATTATCATGTAGTTATCATGTAGGCAAAAACCTTTGCACATGAATTATCATGTGTGAATCATACACATTAATTACAGTTGTGACTATTTTGGTGATGACTCACCAAACCATTATTAAATTTTTAAACCCAACCACCAAATAAATTACCAAACTTAACTCGTAAATAATTACATAAAAAACAAATTAATTACACTAAATTATAAATTCACATAAAAAACTAGTCAAGCTTTTAATAATCCCAAAATAGATATAATGCAATATTCTCATTTATATAAGTTACATGAGTAAAACTTAGGTTGAAAATATATGCATTGAAATGAAATGTTATTGGGAACATATGGTGGAACATGTTAGGAACCCATTGAAAACTTGATGGAACACATAAAGAACAAAAAAAACCCCAAAAAACCATGTTCAAGTAATTTTGTCCAAGTTGATGATGGGATTAGAAAAAAATTACCTCAAAGGGAAGAAGTGAACATAAACAAATTGGGGTTAGATGTTAAAATAATCAACTCGGGAACATGGGACTAAGACCATGGAATAACTAGAGGTTAATTAATAGTTAATCATTGGTTCCATCCAGATTAATAAGAACTATACTACAACCAGTTGGGATATTTCAAAATAAAAAATGGAATTGAAATTAAAATTATTTTTTTGAAAATTTTGACTCAAATATAGGTACCTAGTTCCATTTTATTTTGCACCTAGAATAAAAATTATTTTAACTTTCTTTTAAAACTAGAACTAAAATTTTATTTTTTATTTTTAAAACGAGAACAAAAGATTTTTTCATAAAATAAAAACCACCCAACATTGGATCATATAAGTAAGATAGTTCAGATGATTTCAATTTTTTATTAACCTCGAGGGTTTAGATTTCCCATAGGTAAATGTTTTTAACTGGGGTTAGTTTGTGTGAATGTAAATGTATCAAAAACTTTATTACAAGAAAGCACTACTACAAAGAAGAAGTTGGAAAATGTTAAAAATTATTAGAAAAAGAAAAGATATTACACTTATTCAATCATGAACCATAGTTAGGTTTAGTGGCTTTAACATTAGTGTCAGCCAACATTGTGCCAACGATGCTAACAAACATTTTATTTCATTTTTTTAATATTGAAAATTTGATGAAATTTAACACAAAATTTAAAAAATAATCAAATTTGCACTAGAAAAACAAAAAATCAAAATTTTCCATGACATGTGCAACAATGTGTTTTCATTTGTCACAATTGTTTCAAATTGGTCTCAAGGATTACCTTGGTAGGTGCATCAATGTCTTCTTTTTTCTTTGTTGTAATGAATGAGAAATCTTTTTTTTTGCTTTTAATTTGGGTAATGAAGCTTCTTGGATTGGATTTCCATAGAGGCCTATGAATTCGGAATGTGTGAATTTTGACTATACTTCCCCTTCCCTTTTTGTGTTTATTCTTTCATGGAGCATTGTCATTAACAAGATATGGAATTCATGAATAACGTCAATCAATTCAATAATGTGGATGATGCAATTTCTAACAATTGTAGGTTCTTGCAAATTGAATGAGGATTTGAATGGTTTTTATTTGATGCAATTGGGTGGAGTAATGAATGTAATTACATTCTTGGGAATCGGAATTGTTGTCAAACTTGGAGATGGTGATGCCAAACAATTCCATTATTGCTACTCTTATGTTTACACTTGTTGTTTGTTATTGCATGTGTTTTTAAATTGAGTATTATTCTACATGTTGTTTCATCTTCTTTTGGTCTAGTCATAGATTATTTAAATCACAAGTTTGCAAGACCTTTTGTTGTGTAGTGATGAACCTTGAAGTTATGATACATTGAAGCCATGTATATGTCACTTTTTTCGACTGAGCTTTCAAAAAAAACCGATCCAGGGAAATTAAAGTGGGATTTACTTTTCTAGGAGCACTAGTTGAACCAAAAAGAATTCATGACAAGATGAGAAAAAAATGCAACTACATTAACATGAACCACTCTTTATCTAACTAATGTTTGATTTTTTCAAGTTTGTAATATCAAAAATTGTATTAATGTTACAAGTTCAATTTTTTTTACATGATGCCCTTTTAATGTATTATAAAAACACATGTAATAATTTGGATTGAATATAATGAGTATGAATTAGACTCAAAAGCATGCATAAAACATTGCAACCAATGTTTTCATTATTTTTTTAAAAACGATTAAAGGACTTGATAATTATGATAATTATTCAAACCTTTACATAATAATATATGGTATGTTATGAAATACATATATTTGGCCATCAAAAAAGTCATGGATTTTTAATCCAACACATTCTATAACAAATTATAGTTTGTTACATCATCATGCCAAGCACTCCCACTATTTTTTAAACAAGCAAAAGAAATGTGTTTCATTTTGGTCACATGCACAAGGTTGGTTCTTGTTAGTGTGAAAAATTTTGGGAGATAGAAATATCCTTGGAATATAACAATGATTTTCTATGCTGATTTTGGCCATTTGAGGTAACATTATTTTTTTAATTAAAATATATGTTTACTTATAATGTGATTTTAATAACCTTTTCATTTAACATTGAATAACATGCTCTACTAGCAATGATTCCATGTCAAATTTTGCGTTATTTAACATTTTGTATGTGAATCCAAAATAAAAATGTGTATGGTAACATTGATTTATCATTGAATTGCCTCCAAGTTTGAATGGTGTTTCAATGTTATTTTAATTTCTAAAACCCAAATTTCAAATACATTTATTCATTAAATGTAGGGTAAAACCTAGGTCAAGTGGTATTTAAACGAACTAGGAAATTTCTTTGAATGTTTCATACAAATATAAGGAACTGATGTCTCTTTCTTGCCTTTTGGTACTTGAGGCACATGTAGGTTAATCAAGAATGCCCATAAGGGTAAAGAGAAACCATTTTTTGCATTTTGTGCATGACTAACTTGTACAAACCTTTGGCTAACTCTTTTTTTTCCACTTGAAACTTGAAAGACATCATGTTGCACAAATGAGGAGTTCACAATGTCAATAATTGTGTTCTAAATTGTAGGGTAAATTTCCAAGGTGGGGCATTTTCAAAATTAAGTGACCTAGGACTATGTGGCCATCGAGTTTAACCCCCTACATTTTGGGAATGTCCCCACCCATGGGCTTTACCCATCATGGTGCAAAAAGTCAAGTTATCATGAATTTGAACATATAAAAATCATGAGATATAAAAAAGGGTATAATTCTTTTGCCTACTCCTGGAGAGTTGGAAGGTTTTTATACCTATAACTACTTCAAATTGAACTTGTAGGTGTAAGAATTTTCCCATTCCTAAGGAGTAGGCATAATATACTTCCTTTTTAGGAATGATATTCATGGATTGGGCTGATTATTTGCCTTTATAAAATATGCAAATCCCCTTGATTCTTATTGTAGTATGGTTTGATAATGGGCATCAATGTTGCTAATTTTAAAGATGGGTCTTATGGGGCTTGGGATTTTAGTTCAAACTTATTTCCAAGTACATTAAAAGTAAGGTTAACCATTTTTTTTCAAGTGTAGTTAATAATTGATGTGGTTACACAACTTAGATCAATTAGCATAGGTGGCTAAAATTTTGCATATGGTGGAGCCCACTTGAAGGTATTCTTAAACTAACAAATGGCTATGATGTTGTGTTCATATTGCAAATGCCTACATAGCATTTACAACCAAAATAATGGTGGTCAAAAGCAATGGCAACATAAAGGTGAGATGTAGGTTTGCAAGGAATTGTATTTGGTGAGATGTGGATTGGTGAGGGTGTACATTTGGCTACATTTAACACCAACAAGAAAGTTAATAGTGTGTTCTACTAAAGAATTAAACCTTCATTAAAGAAATGACATTTAGATTTTTTTTTAACTTTGAAAATATGCCACGTAATATGCTTCAACTAAAAAAAAAAGTCATGCCTCATGAATCCATTTTAACTTGATTCATTGTTCAAAAATTTGGAAGCATGGATTCAACAACAAATTCCACTATAGATTAGAGGAATTGGACAATGGACCTATTTGACATCATGGACATAATCAAACCTTCAATGAAGAGCATATAAAAAAAATTAAAATTAATTCCAACACCATATACAACAACAAAATCACATCAAGAATATATAAACCTTGAGCAACTTGAACCTTGAAGGTGATTTGAACCCCCACCCCTAGAAAGGTGCTACTAGTTATAATTCCAAGCCTAGCTAACTTCCACCAAAACCAATTAAAATACATGCATTAAAAAAGTAGTTTGAGAAAATTGTGTGAGGTATCAATTGAATTAAGATGCAACAAACTTGATAAATGACAAAGTAGATTCATTACCAAAGTAAGGCTTGTGCTTCAAATTATACATTAAAATCCAAATTCTAAATCATGTGATCTACTTCAAATGTTATGTAATATTTGCACAAAGTACAACAAAATTTAATTTGAAATGGAACATTAAACACACATAGAAAATAATGAGATTGAAACTTGGTAAATAAGCTCAAAAAAAATGCAATCATCTCTTACAATCTAAATTATTGCATACATTCAACATATTACAAACACACCAAATGAAAATCACTTCTACTAGATTAATGAAAAATCTTTAAAAAATCTTGATTCTATATCAAGGTTTAGAAAATAGGATTATTTAATAATACATAAGGGTTAAGAATTTGAGGTGATAACTTAAACCCATTATTGATTTTTCCTTGTGCACCTCAATATTTGCCTCCTCCATGCACACCAAAATTGAAATGAGGGTACTAAATAAAAACAAACAAAAACATATATATATGTACACACACACACACACACACACACACACACAAACCACATGAAAATTATGGCACATCTTGACTTTCCACCCAAATTTACAATCCAAATTATTTCCAAACTACCTGCAATTTCAATGAATTTAGTATTAGGATTCAATTACACATCCACACAATAATGGAATTTGCCTTGCCATTTGGCAATGGCATGTTCATATGAATAAAATTGCATTGTAAAAAACAAATGATTATAAAATCTAGTATGTAGATCTAAATGATTGTTCAACATGTTTTGCAACTCATTACAATTCATGAAACTAACAATGTTGAAAGTTTGTTAATCTTTGACAAAACTAATGACTTGGACATCATCAATCTTGACGAATTTAATATATTTAGAGAACTTATGGTTAAAGATGGTAGATGTAGAAACTTTACATGAAAGCATGGTGATTAAGTTCAAATCATTGTCCTTCCACAAAATTAGTTTGGAATTATGAACCATGGTCATCTTGAAATCAATTTTTTGCAAATCAAATGTTTGAATTGATAGCAAGGCATGCACAAATTTACCATTTAATCACCCGCTTGGCAAAGGACACATTTGTTTCAACACACTCAAGTGAATGTGAAAGCTTTCCTTTGCCTTTGTTGGATTCCTAGCCCAAAACTACAAGTAAATGGCACCAAAGGCAATCAAAACTTTGTGTGATGGGAAATGGTGTTCAAACTTTGAAATGAAGCTCTAAATTACCCTTCACATTCCTCCTTCACTTTGTTGATAGCCTAGTTGAAAGTAGCCTTGGTGACAATTTGCAAATCTCCAATGCCATCAATAGTAGTTTGGTAAATAATGTATTTGTGTCCAACAAATGAAAACACAAGGAACCTAACATCTTGTCCACCATTTATGTGTTTAAAAACCAATTCATTTGGAGGTTTTCATTGATTAGGGCTTCAATATAATTAAAATTGTCAAAATATGGATTTCCAAACTTGACATATGGATTGCAATAAAACATATAAATATCATTTTGGGCTAGCTTGATGAAATTCATAAAATCAGACACAACAATGATTGTGTTTTGCACGTTTAAGGTTGTCATTCCTCCTCAAGGCCTCATGCAATTTTAACCAATGTATGAACACATTCAAACAATTGAAAAATGCAATGGGGCTTAACCATGAACTCAATATCACATAAGGCATTCAAGTTCCTTATTGCAATCTCAATTTTTGCATTTTCAAAGTGTAATTTGATCATGAGGGAATAAAATTTTTCTATACATGTTTCATTATAAAATGGATGGAAATTCACCTTGTTTTGACATTTTTGAGAAGCTTGTTGCCCTTTGTGTTTAACAAGTTATCAAAAGCTTTCTAAAACTTTACAAATTTTTAAGGTTGTGAGCAAAATAAACATATAGATGTTGTAAAATAACTTTTAATCAATGCATTAAATCCAACTTCAATAAACTAACCACCACCAAATTAATCTTATGAACAAACCAACAAATGTCATTCACAAAAGGGCAATCTTTTCCTTGAATTGCAACATCACACTTGTTTGATTGCATTAGAAAACATTGTCCCCATCACACCCCACACTGACCAATTTCCCACCTCATTCCTCCAACTTGAAATCATTTCAACATTAAAGAAAAAATGTTGTTAGATGTGTCGAAAACATGAATTGTTTCTACAAAAAGAAGGATGGGGATCCTTTTCCATGCTTGAACCATATACAAGGTTATGGATGTTCATTGGGTGTTGTCAATTATTATGACTTCATTTACATTAATTACTAAGAAAATTGTTGTAACAAATGTAACTTTTGTAACCTTCAACAAGATAATGTGTGTGACTTTTTCCATGCATTAATTGAAGTTATCACATTATTTTTTTTGAAAAGTTTTCCATGTTTAACAATTGCAACCAAGTTTTCATGTTTTTGTATTTGATCATGGGACATCCATGAATAAAAAAGTGGAAGGGCACAACAAGTGCACATTTTTGCATATATGTTTATAAGGCACATCAACAAAAGTTTGTTGAAGATATAAGGTTGATAATGAACAATGTATGCTTGTTCATTTTTGACATGCATTGAATCCTTGATGTACTAATAAAAACATGTTTCAACTCTAGGCTTTGAAGCGTTGCATTTTCAATAGCTAACATGTTTACAAAAATTATCCAACTTTGGAGCCATGAACTTTTATTTTCTTTCCACATAGGTGCAATTCTTACATTAATCACGATGCATTAAACCCTTGTCATCAATGACATTTTCAAGTGATGACAAGTGAACAATCCAACCATCTTGGAACTTTTTTGCTCCTTCATATAATTTCCTTTTCTTAAGGTTTCCTTTTAGGGTGAAATTCCTTTAAGGTGTACCACACATGACGAAAAAGGTCTAGTCTTTATTGTAGTCCTTTTTTACTTTATATTTTGATGCTCGTAAAAAATAATGTGTCAAAAGTTGTCAAAAAATTTAGGAGGATTATATTTTGGGGCATTACAATTCTAGATTCCATAATAATCATCCATAGATGTGTATTTACATGGTAAAAAAGGACTAGGTAAAAAAGATAAAAAAGGGTGATGTTGTGACAAGATTTTGGTACACCTTAAAAAATTTAGACCTTTTATTGGATCTTCAAAAGTTAAATCATAAATGATGATGGGTTGATGAAAGCACAACCAATTAGACCGAAAAAATAATCAACATGCAATTAATTATATGGCATTCACATGTAAATATGAAGTAACTTAAAATAACACTTTATTACAATACTAAACATTCTAGCCCATCTATTAACCTTATAAGAAGGTGAAACTAGATTTTGATGAGCAATTGCCATTTAAAAATGCATTGAAAGTACATTTCAATACATATGTGAAATCCATATTAAAACTACTTCCATTCCAAAAGTAAAATAAATAACTTGCAAAAACATGTTTTCACAAAGTTTATGGTATGTTTAATGCCTTTCCCTTTTAGATTTACATTTTGAAGTTATTTTAATCTACTTGCACCTACTTTTATAAAAGATTGCGTTGTAAATCTATGATGTATAATTACTTGCATAACATAATAACCTATTTGATTACCTATTATATAATTTCTTTCTTACATAGGAGGATAGGAGTAAGAATCATATTAATTTCAATCTTTTAACTCAATCAACTTACATGTTTCACAATTTTGTAATACATTTTGTGTTACTTGTCATTCAAACCAAAAAAATATAATTGTGAGTATATTTGATTATGCTTGGACCCATGTGGGCTGACACACCCCTAAGTTCCTTGATGGATTCAACTACAAGTCCAAAGGTGAAAACAATGGAAAAAGAAGGAGTTGGTGTGCACTGATTGGCTCGCAACACTTCGAGGGTAGAAGGGCATGTTGGAGCTTTGAGTTTGGGACTAGGAAGATTGACAAGCAAATCAATTACTCACACGGACTTGCACAAATCAAATAACAAGTTGGTTAGTGCATAGCTAAAGCACTTTTGGTGCATAGACGAGCCACGAGCAAACACAGATTCATAAGACTCATTACGACCTGGACTTGCGAGAAGTCACCACCTTCTCCCTTATAGTATGATTTGTGCCTAACCATGGGGTTAGCACCCAAATGTCATTTTGTCCCAAGACTCCCAAATAGGAGTCCCGAAATTTTTCAAGTTGGGACTTTCGCAACTTTGGGGGCCCATAACTTTGTGTGAAAACCTTTGATAGAGGTGAGATCTAAAGCAAAGTTGTAGCCCTTGTCAATAAATTTCCAACAGTATGTGGCATGCCACCTGAACATAAGAAAGTCATGCAATTCCTGACTTTTAATGGTCGGAAGTCAAATTGTCAATTTGACTCCCAGCCCTTCTTTTGGCCATAACTTGTGAATAAATTACCCAATAGGTCATGCGAACCCATTTAAGACATCTAAGTTCCAAGAACTTTTCAATGACATAAGGAAATTTTTAATCCAATGACTTTTGACCCTTGTAATTGCTTTTTGAAAGTGGGAGCTCACTTGGGAATGTGGGGGTTCATTCCTTCACATTCTCCCACATTCTTGGGAGCATGAAATGTGACTCCCGAGCTTCACTCTTGGCCCGCACCTTTGTAAGCCCTTGCTTTGGTTGTGAGCCCAAGGTTAGGGTTGCGACATGGGCTATCATTAAAACAATTGGCAATAAGGTGGTGATTGTGAAAATTGAACATCTCCATCTTGATGGGTAAGGAAATAAGGGAAAAAAAACTTTGAATTTTTAAAATTTTGGCATTTGGAAATGGGCATGTATGATGGAAGTGTGTATGGTGGTTCTAAGGTCTAGATTATAGCATATAAAAAAATAACATAAAACATTGGTAATGAGAAATCAAATAACCACAAAAAGTTGAAACCTTAAATTTTTATATTTCCACTTTAAATTTATTGCACAAAGCTTGCAACAAAACAAAAATGCAATTAAGGAGTTAGGATAATGACATGGAAATTGAAAACTTTTAGTTAAAATTCAAACATGTTGTAACTTGCAAACACAAACAAAAAATTTGATTATGCAATTAATGGTTCTACCAAAATTATAAGACCATCTCCATGCAAAACCATGCAAAAATGGATGTTGCATATAAAATCCTTATGGACATAAAGTGCTAGCAATTTTTAGGTAGGCCTTGTTTGCCAAGTGCTAATGATTTGTTTTAAAAGGAGGAAGGTGTGATGGTGAAGAGTTCTAAAGCGATGGTACCTCTTTTAATGAACATATGACGACATGGGGGAGAAAGAGGTGATGGTTGGGTTTATGGTTTTGAGAAGGTGGGAATGCTGCCATTTTGACAACATTCGGCTTAAGCGACTTGATGTGGATTAAGGCCCTAACTTTACAATGGGGATGTTAAGAGGTTCAATTTTCTATTTGCATTTTGGTGTTTCTTTGCCCAAAAAAATTATTAGAAGGGTATTTCCTAAGGATTAAAGGCATTCCCCAATGTAAAACATTAATTGATTTTTTTTGCTTGATATTGTACCTATAGAGACATAATTTTTTTTCATGTTTTACATGTAACATAAGGCCCCAAGGTGTGAGCACCTTATACACTTGTAAGTAAGGTGTACTTAAAAGCCTTTTAGAAGTGAAAAGGTGACTCATGTCCTCAAAATGCTTCATGTTTTCTTAGAATGTTTTTCCAAATATTTTTAATTAGTGAAATTGGAATGTAAAATAGAAAAACTTGCTAAAGAAGGGGGTGCAAGGGACTAGGGTAAGGCCTTAGGATGTGCATCCATGTTCAAAATAAGGGCCTTAACATTGTGTAACAAATTAGATGAAATTGCACGAATCCTTTGTTTTGCAAATGCTCGTGCGCAAAACATTTATTTGGCATAAACAAATTGGTTCAATTTTCCTTTAAATAATAAAAGAATAAGATGTGGAATTTGATTAGGCACCTTAAAAATGATACCCCATCTTGCCCCCAAAGATGTGAAACCTTGATATTCCAATACCTTTTCAGGTTTGGGAGTAATTAAATTATTTTTAAAATGTTAAATATTCTAATAATATTTATTTGAGATGAAAAAAATTGAGGAAATTATTGCCTTTGGATGTTGAAATTTTGGGAACTAGGCAAATTTAATGTGGCGTTTGAATTATTTTCGAAACCATTTGGCTTTCTATTTTTTCATAGTGATTAAGGTTTGGGGGTTGTCTTGCATGAGGTAGATGTGAAGTAGGTGTGGGCAAAGTTGAAAAAGGAGGGTCTTTGAAATGGAGTCAAAGAAAAAGAGACAAAGCCTGAAAAGAGACTTATGAAAATCAAAAGAGAAAAACAAGAGTTAGAAATGCAAGTTTCTCAAGTGAAGATAAATAAATCCATTGTTGAGGTAGAAGCAAATAAAGTGGATAACCTTGAGTCAAAATTTACAACGTTGAGAGGAGAACTAAAAGAAGAACA
>Ga0116228_10005294_pt1 | contig 11500 bp, 8 predicted proteins | sample S1TSphfallax_2_FD_89694 | JGI IMG/M metagenome (GOLD analysis project Ga0116228, IMG submission 89694) | Host-associated microbial communities from peat moss isolated from Minnesota, USA - S1T2_Fc - Sphagnum fallax MG | ecosystem: Host-associated > Plants > Peat moss > Unclassified | place: USA...
CTTTGTTTACATTTATTTTGGAACTTGAAAGTGTTATTTTTTTCTTTATATGTATATTTCCCATGGAAACAAACTAGACATACTTGTTTGTAATGCCTTTGTGGGTGCCATGCATGGTCTTCATCATTTGAAACGTGATTTGATATTGAATTGTGATTTGATATTGAATAGTTTTTTGATGTGTTTTTATAATTAAATTTGAGTATTTCAAACATAACTTTTTTTTTAGTCTTACGCAATCACTCTACTTCATCATTTTCATGCCTTCAATTAAATCTAAACATTCAAACAAATATATGGTACCAAAATTCAATGCAAACATAATTTTTAATTAATTTTAATGTGATTTAAATATGAAAAATATTAAATAATAATAGGGTGAAAAAAAATATCCCTCACACGACACCCCTCAGCCCCCAAGATTTAAACTACCCTACTACCTTTGTAGTTTTGACATTGATTATATTATTTTTAGAAATGTTGAAATTTTCAATTTTTATTTCTTTCAATTAAAAAAACTTGTGAAAGAAATTATTGAATCTTCACAAAAAAAAATTGTTGAAATGAAAATTTTGAAATTAACTAATTATTCACAACCATGTGTCGAAGCTACTAAAGTATTGTAGTTTAAACATCGTTCCTAAGCAAGAGATTTCTTAACCTAGAGGTTGTAGAATGGTAGTTCTCCTATAAAGTTTCAAATCTTGGTGTGGTTTACTAAGTGTTCATTGACCAATGGACAAAACTCACATCATAATTGCAAAGCCAACTAGAGTTTTCACTAAAGACTATTATTGCCATAAAATAGGAGGTTACAATATGGTTGCATAAGTAACAATGGCCACACAAAAAAGTTCATTGACCTTTGTATGTTGATATGTTAGAAAGAAGAAACAACTCTCAAATCTTGTGTCTTTTTCAATTGTACAAGAAAGCACAATATCAAGGTGTACATGATTTCAATATAGGCTCTCACGATGGTATTCCTCCATACCTTCTTAGAGATAAGGGGTACCCTTGCATATCATGGATTATGACCCCCTTTCAAGGTTGGAAATCACACTATTTTGAGGTTCTTTATAATGTGAGACATAAGTGCGGTAGGTCCATTATGCAAAATAACTTCAAAATTATGAAATAAAAAATTCAATAGATGCTTCACACAATTGAACTACATGTTGTGCTTGATGTGTTGGTGTGTTGTTTTTTATTACACAACCTCATCCATGGTCAAAGGCCCATTGAGATTGAACAACTCATATCATCGAAAATGTAAAACTATCAAAACATATAGAACATGCATTTGAGGAAATCAAAAACAATGTAGGAGGTGATTTTCCAAGAAATGTCAAATTTCAAGGTCATGAAAGGTTTGAACATCCATTGTGTAATGCAATAGCATGTTATGTGGACATTAGCACAAATTGGCAAGAACTAGTACAAAAACACATGTTTTTCACTACGAATGTTTATATAAAAAGTAATCAATTGGATCATGGTAATGACAACTAAGAGATGATTTTTTTCATCGATATGGTTAGATGTTATCCTCTAAATTTATGTTTTTTTGTAGAGGTTCCATTGACATATTGTGGGTAGAAGAAGTTGATGTGGTCAAAATGGTTCGAAATGTCCAATTTGACTACCCTATTTGTTTTGATTAAAAATTTGATCAAATTGATTAAAGGCCGATGGTTTATTAAAGTAATTCTTTAAAAATTAAAATCAGTTCAATTGACTAAAATGATTTTTTTGACTATTGGTCATGTGACATATAGTAAAATATGACCCAAAAATGAACAATTATAGTAAAACAAGACAAGAGTGTAGTTAAATGAAACATGGAGTCAAATAAGACATGTGGGCGAATAAGACAAAACATGAACATTTCTAGTCAAAATTTAAAGGACATAAATGTAGTCAAATGAAATATGTAGTCAAATAGGACATGTAATCGTAAAATTTGAAAATAATTAAAATTATAAAATTATATATATAATATAATAAATACTTGTAGGTTGTGGATAAGTAGGTAAATAAATAGATCTATTATTATTATGGTCATTAATTATTTAATATAAACAGGTTGTAAGTAAAGTGAAATAGGGTAGAGTAACCAATGAACTAAGTAGGGTAAATAGGGTAAATAGTTGAAGGTAAATGATTAATCAATTATTAATTTTGGCATTAATATTTTTCAATTAATCATAAATTATAATTTAAAATCTCATAGATAACATAATATAGATAATATAAGTAACCTAGGTATATAAATGCATTACCTAACTTAGGTTAATATAACATATATAGGTACTAGGTATATTACCCTAGTCTATGTAACATTAGATTAATTATATCTTAAATAACCTAGTAATATAACCTAGGTAGGCAAGTAAACAAATAAATTTTATTTTGGGAATTATTTTAATAATAATAATATCTTGTTGCTTGATCTCATTTGACTAATAAAAATGACCTAGTAAAGAAAACCCAACCAAAAAAACCTATCAAATTGGACATGTCAAAATTGACTTGTTGAATATGATTGTTTGGTCAAGTTGCCGAATTTCACTTTTTGATCTTTTTTGACCAATTTTTCTAGTAAAATAAATCATGATTTGTTGTAGTGATCTAGCCTTTAATACATTTGTACTTTCCTATGCAAGTGGAATGTTAGTTTTGAAAATGTTTCATTGTTGTTGTCCTATAGTAGGAGATGTTACATTAGACATGTATGGACTTTGATAGGTTGGGGGATATTTTCTTGGGAAATTTTGGATTGAAATGTGGATTCTTTCTTTATGGTTCATATGAACTATTTTTTAATGTTAAAGGTGTTGAGGGTTTCATAAGAGGGAATATGTGTGACAATTGTCATTTTTGGGGGATTTTTGACCCAATGTTTAACGACTAATAATAAGTAGGGTCCATAGATATAAAATTATTGTTTTGATTTCCTTGAATAATCATTGTAATGTCATTAGAAATTTGGATAGGAGAATAAACATGATCATGAACATACAATAAATCACATGAATGAATAAGGTTGAAAACTAATTTGATTATCATGAATCTCTCTATCATTTCAAATGCATTTTTGTTGAAATAACATAAGAGATTGAGTTGCACCTTGTATTACAAAAATAAATACCAACATATATGCATAATATACTTTCCATGTAATTGTGCACATGCTTAAGTCTAAAAAGAGGGATCCCCATTTTGTAATTGTGTGAAATGTCTACTTCCATGACTATGGTAAAAATCTTCTTCCACTTGCTCACCACAAATTTAAATTGATTTCTAGGATCAACTAGATCCAAGCTTGTTAGATACCCATTTATTTTTACTTTAACCAATGCAATGATCTCATCATGTTCCCAACTAGGCTATCAACATTCCCTATACTTTATTTCACAAGAACTAGATGTAGCAATTATTTTCCTTTTCCCTTTGTTGAACCACTTTTTTGGATCTTACATGCACTTCTAAATTTGCATAATCAACCTATGTTGTGAATACAAATTAGTGAATTTAATTGCGCTACTACTAAAATTTCTTAAGTTTTTGCATGTTTTTATAATCATTTTCATAACTAATTGATGAAAACTCATATAAATGATTATTGGTTAAAGTGGGCTCCATAACCTGGGAGATGTTTGAACAATCTAACAAGTAGATCACAAATGATGTTAAGTAAAATGACAATGAAATCTTACTTGGAATGTTGTTCTTTTGAATAGCTTATGTTTTTCCATGCCTCTTACAACTACTATCTTTTGGTCTTTTCCATTTGCACCATTGATTATTTTTTTATTTATACTATACCTATTTACAAACAAGGAAAAAATTGCAATGTGGAAGAAAAGTCTGTAAAATTTGAATGCACAAAAAATGAAGGACATTAACCATGCAAGCGTGGAAGACAATGTTGAAATCATATTTATTTAATATATATTTTTTGGGCTTTTGACTTAAAATCAAATTCAACTATCAAATGCATGAATGTATGTGACTATTGATGTTAATTTACCAATCATGCTACCATCATTATGACACCAAGGCTACCATGCCAAATTTGGTGTTACCTCACATTGTTGGTTTGAATGTGAGGTTAAAAGTATTAGTGTTATTGTTAATAATAACACTAATTTGTACCACTAGGTTTAAACATGACTAAAGTATCATAGATGATTCTAAGCGGTTACTATGTATGTAAATGAAGGAAGTAAGACATTTGGTGGTTACTAGGTAAGTAGATGCATGTGGATGGTAGTACATATAATAGGAATACAATGCAAAACATTCATGTCCACATATCCTCCATCTTGCATGGTGCTAACTCAGTTTGGCTAGGCCAAAGGTAAGGCAAGAAAATAGAATGGGTTATGAAGTGTAAGGTAAAGCCCTAGGGTGAAGGCATTCCAAAAATAACGGGCTAGGATGAAGCAATACCATAATGCAAATTAAGAATGTGACCCATCAATTGGCTTTATTTGTCATAAAGCACAAGGTGCACATTATCATGAATTTAAATATAAAAAATCACAAGGCATTGATGTGGGAAAGGGTTTTTCCACCTTCCCCTTAGGAGTGGAAAAGATTTTACAAAGATGAAGATTGCACAAAAGTCAAATTAACAATTAACACATGCATTAAACTTGTGCACCTTGGAGCAATTTCTTTCAAGTTCAATAAAACATGTATCACAAATATAAGCTTGTGCTTTTAACATAAGAAGGTCCACCCATGTCCAAGTTTCATGGTTTGAAAGATTGGCCAGTAATGCCTAGGTCTAGTCACTAAAGCCCATGGACACATCATGGGCCTTGGTGGCTAACCTATAAATAAAAAAACTACCTCAAATATGGGTTGTATCTTTCAATAAAATACTCCAAGGTACTTTTATCTTTTGTAATAAAAAATCACCTCCTAATATAAAATATGCAAAAGGCAATCAAATAAACTTTTTGCCATTTGCATGCATAGGTCTTCCACCATTTAGGTTTTTAAACCTTTGCCATACCTTACACTAGAATAATCATCTCATGAGGCCTTCACCTAAAATTAAAATTATACCCTCAAGCTAAGGGCTCCTACAAGCCTCAACTCATGGGAACCTTTAGTAGTAGGCCTTCCCTTATACCAAATGAATTGTATTATGTCAATAATTACATAATCCAATGGCACATGTTTGTATTATGGAATGTGCCAAATATAAGCCATTCATCACAAATTTAACATATGACATATTAATAATGAAAATTGTGTGAAGTTCATTCATTCATAAGTTCATAAATTTTACACGCAAATATCATGCATTGAAAACATGCTTAACACACGGATATATGTGTTAATGAGTGGAATACAAACCTATAAATGAATGAATGTCACATGAACTTTGCATCTTCCTACAAATCCATGTCACAAATATGATTTCAACACACAATATTAGTGTGTAAAATGTACAAATTATGAATGAACAATTTTTGCACAATTTCCATTATTAAATCATGAGATGTTAAATTTGTGACATTGTGCATGGTGAATGCTTGCTATGAATTTCAACGAACCAAAATTTTCAAATGAGTGCAATGGCTTTTATACAACGCATTCCATAACAAAATGGTTTTCATGATTTACACAATGGGTATGTGGATTTTGAACAATGATTAGGTTAGGTAAACCCAAAAAGACATGTCCATTGCACTTCATATAAACCAAAAAAATGATATGGAAACCATTATGTGATGATAGAATGGTTGGATATTACTAGCACTTTACCTCTAATTAATAATAAAATTGCTTATGTTTAATCCTTGGATCTTCCAACTCTAAAAGACAACAATTCTTCAAAATTGTTGGTTTTCGATATTTTTCCCAATATGGTAACCAACTTGGTGAAAGAAAAAAAGAGTAGCAATTCCAATCATACTCCCATCAATCATTATTCGTGGGGAAGTGCAATATCCGGGAAGGGTGGTGGCAACATAACATGTGAAGTTTGCTAAAGGCATGGTACTAGAAGCAATATCAAATGAAAATTTCTATTCACTTCACAAGGATGATATGTTGGTTGTTTCATTACAGCATCCTTGTAAGGTTGCATTCCTATGAAAGGGTGATGAGTTCCCTTCTAAAGTGTTGTTGTTTGCTTATCATTGGGTTTATAATGCCGCCAACAACTGTCCATGGTGGTCCATAGATTGTGATTGCATTAATTAAGTTGAAAATTTTATGTACATCATTTAATGAATAATATTTAATCTTGGTTTTGCTTTTTTTTTTTGGTATATTTTAATTTTCTTTTGTGGACAAAATTCTCATGTGGATGTATATATCATATGTTGAAGTACTATATTATATGTTAGGGTAAGATCATATGTAAGATCCTTCATATTGCAAATTCATTTTTATTTTCTAATTCAATTGGTGACTTTATTGTTGTTTTCACAATGTTTTCATTTGCATCACATTTTTCATTACATCCTTTTTTACAATAGGCTAGTTATTAGTGGTATTATTCACTACCATTCAAGGAGTATCAATCATATTTCTTTCCTACATAATAATGACACGCAGTTTTCAAATTTGATGATTCTAAAATCCTATTTCTAGTGTATAGTTGTTAGGGTGTACCATTGAAGATTGTGAGCATTAGTTGTTATGACTATTTGGCCAATGACAGTTGTGTAACAATTTTGAGGTCCAATTCATTTATAACATATAAAACATTTGTATACATATAAAACACACCTAGAATTTAACATGATTGAATATGCACCACTAGGTTGAGGGTAACAACATATAAACATTTGAAGATGGGTTGCAAAAATTACTTATTGAATGCTAGGTAATTCTACAAGAAGGACCCTTGACCCTTGAACAAAAACCAACATCTAGATTTTGAATATAACATTGGAGGTGAAGAGGATTGAACAACAACTTGCAAATATAACCATAACTAAAACATCTTGCAACATAAAAGTGGAGAAGGAATGTTTGCAAATTAATAATGTTTATGGGTTGTAAAACAACATAGTGGTAGCAACTGTAGTGTAATGGAAACAACATCATGGCAACAACAATAGTGCAGTGGTAGCAACACAACACAATGGTAATAACAATAGCACAACATGTTGTTGGAAGCAATGGCAACATAGTGGCAACAACAATAACAACACAACACAACATCGTGGCAACACAACATTGTAATAACATAATAACAACACAATAACAACAACATTGCAACAACGTAATGGCACCACAATAACAACACAATGACAACAACACCACAATTATATAACAATGGCAACATAATGGTAGTACAACAATGACATGACGACAACATGGCCAATAACCATTTAACAATTGTGGTAGCAACTAATGGAGGTGTGCAACCTTTGAATCTTCTTCTATGTACATTGTTGAATTTTGAAGCACAACAATAGAGGTAGCAATGACAATAACAATAGTTATGGAACATTGATATTCAAACGTTGTTCCATGATTTCAAGCATGGAATCCTTTGGATCCAATATTGTGATCCTCCTCTTCTTGTTATTTGATCTCAAAATGAAATTAACTGAAAATAGAGGTGTGATAACATTCACTTTCACTGTTTCAAGTTGGAATTATCCATTGAAACTTTTCAAAAACCTTGTTTTGTCCCAACCTTTGCAAATCATATTGTCAATGTTTTTCAAGTGTTTCCCACATGTGAAAAAGTCATGCACAAAGTCATGGTTTTTAAATTGACATTCAAAAATCAACTTTAGGATTTTCACCTTATTCAAGTTGGTTATTGATTGTTGAACAAGTATAGGAATTGAATTCTTTTTTGAATGCATGTTTGAATGGACTTAAAGAATAACAAGAGCAGGTTGAAGGGTGCTAATGCAATTTGTTGGAACAAATATCACACACACACACACACACATGGGTATTGTTGTTTCATCCAAGTTAAAAACTTTGCACTTTTGTGAATTGATTAACAATCAATAAACCAAACCATTTTTGGGTCTTTTGTTAAGTTGTGTATTTTCACTTGAATTGCATGATAAAATATAAAAATGTGTTCAAAAAATTGTTTGGTGGTTTCCAATGTAGACTCGTGTTGGTATTATAGGTCAACTGAAACCTTGAAAAAATATTTGTTTTTCTTCCTTTGTTAATGGGGGGAGGTGAATGATTGGTTGCCCCTTGGAACACAATTTATAATAGCAACAATATTCTATTGGCTAAGGATGAAACAATAATTGTGATTTTTCATCTTCTATTCCAAACACTTAAATGTGTGTTGATCTTTTTGTCTCCCATGTTCTATCACCTCTAGTGGGCACAAGATGAACTCAAGTTTGATTTGTGTTGATTTCCAAACAAGTAGGAGTATTGTATGTTTGATAAGGTAAGCAACCTTGTGAGCCATGGTTGTCTTCTTTTGTTGCCATGATACTAATAATTTTCATGTTGTTGTAATGGCTATTTTATATGACTCGTTAAAGCCGGGTTTTAGAAAGTTTTTGGTCCAAAACAAAGTCACTTTGAACCTTCATTTTGTAGAGTCCTTCGAAACTTTAAGTGCTTAACACTCAAAGATCCCTCTAATGATTAGTTGGACAATTGGCACAAAAAGGCCTTGTCTAGTTCTTGCATGTTTTTTAACATGTTAATGAGTTCATTTTTCAATTTTGATAATGTTTTGAATTAAAAATGTATAGGAATGGAAGTAATCCCTCTTGTTATATCTGCTTTCAAATGTGGTTTGAGTTTTCCTTTTGGTGTGAACCATTCATAAATCTCAATTTTTCATACAAACCACTAACTTTTCCTCGTTTTCTATGGAAGGTTTTCAAGTAACAAAAAACACCAATGAGATCATTTGTGTTTTTTCACAGTTACAAAAATGGAAGGCCAAATGTGTGTTGCAAATTGATTGGTGTAATTACTTTGTGATTTTCTTCTCTTTGTTGATTTGGATTTTCATCCTTTTTGTTGTTTTCTTGCTTGATTTCCTTCTTTGTAACCAAAGTTGCTTGAAGTTGTTTTCATGGCCTTCTAATTGTGGAAATCACTTGTTCATTTTATTGGTTGTGTTTGATCTTTTTTGAAAATAACTCTAGTTTGTGAATTATAGTCCTTGATATATTTTTTAATCCACACATTAAAACATGTAATTTATCATTTTGTTATTGTTGTTAATATCTGCCACATTAACAACTATTGTAAATAATTTTCAAAACAAGAATGGAAGCTTAGATGTCGCAAAAAACACTAGATGTGAACTGAATTAAATTTGTCAATGCTAACGTGTGAAAAGAAAAATTATATCCACACACACACACACTTTTGCTTCTAATGTTTAAACAATAAACTCATGCACAAAATCACATTTGAAAAATAAAATGCCAAGTGAAAGAATGGACATTTTTGAGTCAAAAGAACATTAATGGATGATAAAAAATGTAAAAATGGATGTGTTTCTAACTATTCAAGATAGTTTAAAAACTTGTCAAAATATTTGAATTAAAAAAACTAAATTGAAAATTTTAATAATTAATAAATTTTCATTTTTTGGGGGGAAATAATTAATGATTTTGGCAAAAACAACTAAACCCTAATGGCAATTATGATATATTCAAATATAAAATCAAGGGGTATTTATCCTAATCATTAATAATTGCCCAAGATGAGTTTTCACACTAACTAGCATGTCAATATCTTTTCTCCATTGTTTGTAACATACATGTTCACATTATGTCAACACTCTTATTATTCTATTCACCTTTATCCAAAACCTCCATATCTTCAAGGATATCCTACCATGAACAACATTTTAATTTTTATGATTATTTACGATCCCTTGGTGAACAATCAACTTAACAATACACATAAAGCAATGGAACGATTGAGGTACATTGAACCTCAAGTTTCTAAACCTTGCTTGTGGTGACCCAAAACCCATTAAAGTAAAATAAGTCCATTTCTTTAATTTAAAACATGAGAATTAAAATCCATAATTTCATCAATGCATACTTTTCTTATGTGTCGAAACAAGGTCCCACTTGCGTAATAAAGTTAGTCAATTATATTATATGTTATAAATAAATAAATAAATAAATTGATTAACATGATTAAAGAGCCTTTTTTTTTTCTCACAAGTAACCTAAGCTACAAGTCATTGTAATAGTTCACCATGCATGCGATTCCTTACAACCAAAAGAGATAGAATAGAGAGAAAGGACAAAACATGCTTTGTACAAGGGAGCTTAACAATTCATGCAATTCATGCCACCAATTGATCTTCAACCTTGGCGTGCATCCTTTCCTTTCTTCTAAAGTGATTTTTTAAACGATTTCATCGTAAACCACAATACGTTAGTATTCTATAGCAAGGCTCATTTTAATTAGTTGTGGGGACCTCGCCTAAAGTTCAATGTTTTTCCTTTTGTGATGGGCATCTATGATTGGCCCACCACAAAAACAATTTAATAAAGCCTTGGATTATCCCAACATAAATACATTGTAGTCTACCCTTTTTGGGCTCCTTATTATATATATGCTACAAGAATAGAACTTATTAAAGGTCAAAAGGATATGGGATGCTATTGGGAAAATATTGGGGAACATAATGAGAACTTTGAGGAACACGTTGAGAACCCATTGGGATGTTGATGTGAACACATTGGGAACTACAAAAATCCAAAAAAATCCAACACTCTCCACCCTATCCCCAAGGAAAAAAAAAATGGGCCCCTTGGGGTCCATGGTGGCACACCTCATTGGTTGGCCAAGAATTTCTATGCCTACCTCTATTGTTGATCATATTTGACCTAGAAAAAAAAAAAATCAAAACTGGGTCCCTTGGGGTCCATGGTGGCACATCTGATTGGCTACCAAGAATTTATATGCCTACCTTTATTTATTTTTTAATCATTTTTGGCCTAGGCTAATGGTAGGGGCACAAACTAGGGCACTATAAATAAATATATACACACACACACACACACCAAATGGACTCATACTTTTCATAAGATCCACCTAACCAATGGTGGCGTGTATTTTAAAATAAAAATTAGCTTTGTGTCACTCTAGTCAATAGGGTAAGGTTAAGTGGATTTTGGCTTTTTTTGGGGGGGGGGAGGGGGGGGGGCTTGACTAGGCTTGACACCTAATGGGTAATGAGTATGTGTGTATATATATATATATATATATAGATCAATGTGGTGTCATGCCACACGGCACAACAACTTAAGGTGGAAACACTCCAAACACATAAGTATCTTATAAAACAGCCAAAAACAAACCAAAACAAAACAAAACAAAGCAAACCAAAACAAAACAAAGCTAACAATAGTTATAATTTGTCATAGGGTAATTCTTTTTCCAAAAGGGACCCCTAAACCTCAAACTTCCAAGAGGGTAGGGTTAGGAGCAAAAAAAAAAAAAAAAAAAAAACCCAAAAAAAACCAAAAAAAAAAAAAAAAAAAAAAAAAAAAAA
>Ga0116228_10005295_pt1 | contig 11498 bp, 9 predicted proteins | sample S1TSphfallax_2_FD_89694 | JGI IMG/M metagenome (GOLD analysis project Ga0116228, IMG submission 89694) | Host-associated microbial communities from peat moss isolated from Minnesota, USA - S1T2_Fc - Sphagnum fallax MG | ecosystem: Host-associated > Plants > Peat moss > Unclassified | place: USA...
CACTAGTTTCCTTAAACCAATTCATTCCATCAACATTCTATGCATGGGCACCATGTGGTGCATTGAGTTATCCAAGGTTAAAAGTTGGTCCAATAAAAAGCCATTTCAATTTACCTTTTTTTTATGGTTAGTTGCATTCAAATTGTTCATATGAATTTTAAGATTGTGTATTTAAAACCACCTTTTGCAAGTTTTGTAAATGCCACTTTCACTTCCATTTCATGGACTCCCAAAGTCCTAAATTTGACTACTTTCTTAACAACTTTATCCCAAGTTGTGGCTTTGTCTGAAAGTTTGTAAAACTATTGTATGCAACATTTCACCTCTTGTTGAAGCAATGGATTAGGGTTTAATTGGTTGGCTTGGGATGATTTTCACATCAAATGGGAGTTAAGTTAATTTGTCTAAATGTGAACAAAGAAGGATTGAGAATGCCCGTTCATTTTCCTTAAATAAGATTGTCCAGATCTTCATTCGAAGATGTTTTAACTTAGGGATTAATAAGAGACCCAACACTTCAAAGAAACATTGGGTGAGGATGGAAGATTTTAAGGGTTTCTTACTTTTGGTGTGGTTTTGGGATGGATTTTTAATAGGACTCAACATTAGATCCATTGTTAACCCCTCATTAAACTCTCATTAGGCATTAAGATTGAAAAGTTCAAGTGGAATCTACTTTTTTTCTTTGCTATCATTTGAGTTTATTTTGAAACTTCCATGAGTTCATAAGGAGGAGTGTGGAGATGGGAATAATCTCTTCTTCCACCAAATTGCTTTCAACTTATGTTTGAACTTGCTTATCAATTGGCTTTGCCTCATTTGCTTCAATTTGTGATGCTTTGATATGTCAACAACAATTTCCTTTTAAATTGGATGTGGATGTGGGCAATTGAATTAGTGTGGTGAAGTGGCCACCAATTTATTTACCAACTTTGTTGTAGGTGATCACTTCATTTCTTCTAAAATATTCATTTCCCTAAACATTGGTAAAAGCCTCTCCTTAGCCTTAGTTCCTTGAGTTCATTTAAATTGCAACTTACTTGCTTCAAGTTTTAGTTCATTCATGTATTGAGTTGTTGCTTTTGACATATTCTTTTCGACATCTCCTTCATTTTCATCTTTAAAATCCAAAATGCATGACAAAATGTTAGGTTGAAACTCCTTAGCATCATTTTCCATTGCAAAGCTTTGTGATTTCAAACTACATGGTGAAAAATATTCAAACTATTCTGTAATTGTTGCACTAAATAATCCAATGGAATTTGTTAAACAAAATTTGTTCTACTTTTAAATTTTCTTCACTTAAGTTGTTCGAAAATGTGAAGAGTAGGGTGAAAGCGCATTAAGGTGTACTATTTTTTGGCATATGTGGAATCCATACTAGTGTTAAAATAAAAATCTTTATTTTTATTTTTAGACTTTATCAATGATAGATAATTGTATCAAAAATTTACATTTAGAAAATGAGAAGTTGAAGTATTAATTCAAATGAATAAACAATATAACAAATTGCATCCTATTCCACTATAACAACTCCACTCAAATCCATTTGAATAGAGTACATCTAACCATTATGAGAAAATTATGGTTTTACAACTAGGTTTGCAATTGGGTTTTCCAGTTACAACGAACACTTGCAACTCATGGTATTTATCCGGCCTTGAATGTTAATGGACAAGTTGCAACAATTGTAGCAAACACCCTATGTTGTATACAATATCGTATATATGGTGCAACTCATATGCAACTATATGCAACTTATTTGCAACTATATGCAACTTATTTGCAACTAATCTTCATGTCATATTTCCATGCACATTCCAACATGGCAAATGAAATGCCAACATGGCTTTTCATCCATTTGTCGATGGATGACGTATGTTAATACCTTTTACAACTTATTTACAACTATTTTACAACTAGTTTGATGAATATAATCTTTATTTATTTCATTCATCCATTATATGAATGAATTCTATTTTTATATCTTATAACTTATCTACAACTATTTTACAACTAATTCAACAAATATATTCTTTCATTATTTCATTCATCCATTTGACAAATGGATTTTAAATGTCTTTATCTTTTGTAACTTATTTACAACTATTTTATAACTAGCTTGATGAATATATTCCTTCATATTTCATTCATCCATTTAAATATCTTTATTTTTTGTAACTTATTTACAACTATTTTATAAGTAGTTTAACAAATATATTTTTTAATTATTTTATTCATCCATTTGAGCAATGAATTATATTCCTATCCTTTGCAACTAACTTACAACTAAAGATGAAATGAAAATAAAAGATTTAGTGACTAATTTGCAACTAGGTGTTTAAGTTTGGGTTTCAAAACAATTGTATGGCAGTTGATTTTAATAATATTAAACAATTAAATTGTAACTTACAATGTAATTATACAAACTTCACACAACCATTATCATGTTATCTAATTATAATAGATAATGTTGAATTGCATTGGACATCACTATTTATAAGCATAAAATGGTTTTGAAACTTTAAATAGATTTACATTCCATGTTGAAGAATACATTACAAAAAAAAAATTTAATGTTTTTATCAAAAGGCAATTAACTATGAATCAAAATATAATGCCCAAGCTATTTATAGCAAACTTTTTTCCCTATCTAAACAAAAGGTTAGATCATAAAAGTGATGACCCACAACAATCAAATATTGTTATCTAACTATGTTTCATAAATGAATGTTTTTTTCTTTTTAAAAAAAAATGGAACTTGAACCATGCAATTTTTTCAATCCACCTTATTTTTTTGAAATCTACCATGTTATGATATTTAATTCCACATGTGAAATGAAATTAGTGGCATATCATAACATTGTAATGTCAAAAATATCTAAATAATCCCTTCAACTTGAATAAAACTACTTTACAACTATACTACCATTAACATGCAATTTATTTGTCACTAAAATGCAACATATGTGAAACATTGATACAAACTAAACCATAATTTGTACACTTGCAAATAGATTCAAATATTGTGATTACAATCAAATAAATTGAATTACAATTTTAGGTATTTCTGAAAAATTCTTACCTTGTATACATAATTTTGATGTTGATGGATTGAAATATAATGAAAGTTCAACCTTATAACATAAAAACAACAAAAGTCATCACAAATGTTCAAACACAAAACAAGACATATGTAACATGATTATCATTAAAAAATCACCTTTGATAAATTTCTCATCATTATAAGTTAAACTAAACTTATACAATCAACTTCTAAATAAAAAGGAATATATTTTCACATAATTTTTTTAAATATATGCAAATAAAAAAAAGACCAGGATTCGACACAAACCTTCAACATCCAAGAGTAAATATAAAAACCTTTGACATCCAAAATCAAAAACCTCCAACATCTAATAGTAAGAGCAAAAACCTTCAACATCCAAGAACAAAAGTAAGAACTTTCAATATCCAAGAGTAAGAACAAGAACTTTCAACATCTAAAACCAAAAGTAAGAACTTTGAACATCCAAGAGTAGGAGCGATAACCTTTAACATCCAAAAGTATGAACAAGAACCTTCAACATTCAAAAGAAACAATAAAAAACTTCAACATTCAAAAGCAAAAGCCTTCAACCTCTCTAAGAACAAAGACAAAAACCTTCAACCTCCAAGAGCAAAAACAAAAGTCTTCAACCTCTCTAAGAGCAAGAACATGACCTTTTAACCTCTAAGAGCAAAAACAAAAGCCCATAAACATAACATGAAGGTCATTGATGCATTGGGGTATATATGTTGATATACTACCATGTGTCACTTGCTTAAAAGTTTCTTGCCCAAATTTCAAATCTTTAAATTTCAAATTGTAAATTGAAATATAATTGCATATTAGTTGCAAACAAGTTGAAATGTCATATATATTGGGTAGTGGAAATGTATACATGTGGCATGATCAAGGTTGTACATTTGTTGCAAGTAATTGTTGATTAATAACTAAATTTATCCTAGTTGTGGAACACACATGGAACACAAGTATAATACTTGTGTGATGTGTCAGTGAAACAAGTCATGTCATCCCGTAATGAGTTACAAATGGTACATGGAAAGTGGATTCTACCACAAACACATCTATCAAATACAACACCTTACCTAACATATTTGTCTACCCAAATGTCGATTAAAGACCCAAGCTTCAACCTTGTTATGATTACTACACAATTCACTTCCTTGGATTGATAATGCAACCTACCCACCCTAAATTTTGTCTTTAATCTACATAAATGTAAAAAGCCAAGCTAAAACCTTATTTGCATTAACATAATCCATTTATTTGCACTAATTATTCAACCCACCCACTGGAATTGTGAAGGTGTATGTGTACTAAATGACTCCCCATGACCACCTATTTGACATCATCAATTATGTTCCATAATTGGAATTCCCCATATTGGACCAATGTGTTATGCCTATGTTCTAAGCCATACTGCACATTAGGTTGATTAATGCATATGGAATTTTGCTACTCATTTAGTTGGATTCTATGGAAATCAAGAGTTCACTTAAGAGACTATTGATGGAAACATGTAAGGCTCCACATGTGCAAGCATTTTTTGACCATGGTTTACCATCCAAAATCCACATTCATCTTGTTTCACGGTTGCATTACCATGGGTGTTTATAGAAATCCATGAACACTTCATGACCACAAGTCATAATCCTCCATATGACACAAGAATTATCTTTTTCAACACCTACATAATGCATGTTGGCCACTATAATGTTTTGATTTCGAGCAGAACACTGACTACCTTGGTTGAATATGCATGCCACCCCACTATCATAGGTCACATGTGCCATGCGCCCTTCATCATCATTAATTCAATAATGATTTCCATATGCCCACATGTTTTTGTATGTATAGGTAATACAATTTGTAAGGTGAGAAAAACATAACACATGAGGGTCAACTTCCACACCATTAACAATTTGCATCCCCACAACATTCAGTAGCCAAGTTGCAAAAGGTGGGATATATGTTGCCAAGTGATTTGGCCATTGCATATTCCCTTGAACTCGATGCCATCCATTGCCCTTGCACAAAATTTTGTACGATCTTGTTGCAACCTAAAACATGATTCTCACCATTTTCTGCACCCATGTTTCAACCTCATTTGTTGCAACAATTCCAATAACATTCAACCTATAGGACATTCGACAATCCCCCCCCCCCCAACCCCTACCAACCCCAAACTAAGCCTATAAAACATGCATTATTTTCATTGCACCAAAGCATCATTGCTAGGACACTCAAACATTGGTTCCATCACAATATTATTATAAATTTGTGATTGTTACAACTTAGTTTTCCCTCTTTTTTGACCACTTGCAATCCATGGCAAATTCATTCCTTCCACCCCAATATCTATCCAGACATGTAAGTGTTACAACCAACCATGCACATTTGTAAATGGAATAGATTGGCTACATGTTCCACTCTACACACAATAGGCTAAACCCCTGGACACTGATCGCACCATTTACATTACACTTAGACTACACCATTTGTTCCACACCAACATCACTCTAGACTTGTAGTTGCCACAACCAACTATGCCCAGTAGATAGTGGAATGTAACAGTTACATGTTCCATTCTACCACCACCCATGTCCAACAATCCCTTGACGTACCATGCCTAGACCATTTACTTTCTTAACAACATTAGAACCATAACAATATTACTACATAAAAAAATTTCATTACTACAATACACTGGAATATGGACATGTTTTGTAGTAGTGATTTCATAGTGGATTGGATAGGATACTTACCACTCTACCACCACATATCACCTTGAACACATTACCCAAGCTTAGATTACTTACAATACATTGTAAATATGCCATTGGTTCCATGTAAATCTCACTCAAGATTTATAAACATCATAATCAACCATGCACATTTCATAGTGAAATGTATGGGTTACATTCCACTCCACTAGCACTAGCCTACAACCTTGTAATCACCACAACCATTGGATTATGGAAGCTATTGGTTACATTCCACTTTATTGCCAAACACAACTTTGAACCCATTGACTAGAGTTGAACCATTTACATTACACTCAAACTTCACCATTGGTTCTACCCCAATATCACTCCAAGCTTGTAATCACCACAGTTAACCATGCCCCTTGATAGTGGGAAGCAATGGTTACATTCCAATCTACCATTATCCATCACCAATGCCTTTAACCATGTGCCTAGACCACTAACTTCATTACATCATTAACTCCACAATATCACTCCAAACTTTGCGAAGTAGGTTGTGTCAATGATAAGTTTGGAATGATTTTGTGGTGAAACCAATGATGGAGTCACCCTATAGTGTAAATGGCTTCTCTATCAAACCTGTCATCATGATTACACCACTTACAATACATAGTCATTCCACCATTGATTCCACTTCAATATCACTCTAAACTTATAACTGCTTCAATTCACCATGCCCATTGATAATGAAATGTAATGGTCACATTCCATTCTGCCACCATGCATCACCAATCCCCTTGGTCATGCCTAATCCACTCGCACTTCCTACCACACACATTATATAATGTCCAATGGTTTCATTACATTCCTCTCATAATACATGGACACTTCACCATTATTCTCACCAAAATATCACTAGATAGACCTATCATCCCTTCCACATTCCACCCAAATATCATTCCAAAGTTGTTATTGCTACCACCCACCATGGCCATTGGATAATGGAATGTATTGGTCACATTCTAGTCTAGGTCCCCCCCCCACCAACTTTGAACCCATTGATTAGGATTGCAAATTGGGTCCATTCACAATTAGGGTACCAAAAAGGAATGTCTAAATTCTTAAAGACTGGAAAGTGGAAAAAACAAATTTGGATTTTTTATTTATTTGCATCATTGTAATTTTATTGGATTTTTTTATTCCAATAAGCAATATGGTGTCATGTTAAATCAATAAAATAAAAAGAAAAATTTGGACATTATATAAGTGTCCTTTTGATTCCTTTAAGCCTAATTATATCAAGTGTCTAAATTGCACATCTTATTCCTATGGGTTATCAGTTCAAAGGAATAAAAAAGAATGGTTTAAGAATGCAATTGATGTCAATTTTTTGTTATGGATAAATAATGCTTACATCTATGTTTGGCCATGTTCATTGCATGCATTTGATTATATTAGAAACCATATGAAAATTTTGAAAGTAACAAAATTCAATCATTGGGGCTGCAAGGAAAATGACTATTTTTTTGGACCATTTGGTTGATTTTTTATATTCACTAGGCTTAAGATTTATAACTTGAAGTGTGGGTCACATGTGCAGGAAATAATCATTCAAAAAAATGTGAAACTGTTTATAAACGTTTATTTAAACATTATCTGCATTTATGGGTTTGAACCAAGGTTTAAATGCACACCAATGTACACATGAAATAAATCATCACCACCACATGAATTATCTTAGTTTAAACTATTCAAATTTTCTCACTTAAATTTGTCTTGTGTAGTTGTTATTTGTAGAATCTAGTGTAAAAAAAGTCTTAATATCTCTTTTTCTTTTTTTGGAACACCAACCTTGAATGGGCTTGATTTACATTACACCTAGATTCCACCATTGGTTCCACCCCAATATCATGATAGACTTGTAATCACTATAACCCACCACAACCATACCTTCCACATTCCACCCATGTTATGTTCCAAAATCCACAAATTGCTCTCAAGTTAGACTATGTACCCAACTAAAAAAACACCCACAATCTAGTTTTGACTTGGAACTAAAACATAAAACAAAGACTTGAAGCCCTTAAACATGGACTTGCATAAACCTTAAAAGTGCCACTTGAAACAATGTAAACTTCCATATGCACATTAATATTGTGCACAAACAAATCACAATACAAATGGGTTTGGAACAATGATTTTAACATGTTCATGTGAAACACACACCTATATAGTCCTTCAATTGCCACAAAGTTTGTGATGATATGTTCATGAATTCCTTGTAATTCTACCATGCAAGCTTAGCCTCTTGAAATGGGCGTGCTCTTCAAAGACCTCACTATTGTCCTTTTCCTCTTCATTGGGATCCCACATTCGACCTTGAATGTGTGGATATAATGCAAAATATCCCGTGTAAAACCCCTTGACCATGCTTGGACCACTTACATTACATGGTCACTCCACCAGTATTTTCCAACCCAATATCACTCTAGACTTGTCATTGCTTAAACCTCCCAAGCCCTTTCCAATATCACAGAATGCATTAATACACTCCACTATACCACCACCAATCCCTTTGACCATGCATAAATTATTCAAATTACAAGCCCATTTCACCTTGTAGTTCCACTACAATGTCACTCCAAACTTTGTCATTACTACAACCTATTAAGCCCATTTTAACATGGAACATATTATATGCCATTCTTTAACACTTACATAATGCAAATTGGTGAAAAAAAAATCATTTATTATTTTCAATTTGATAACACATGCATTTTAGAAAGAAAATACTTTAAATGATCCAACTAAAGCCCAAACTATTAAGAACTATAGAAAATCTCATTATTGTCACCCATCAAGAAGTCCTACATAAGCACTATATATTTTTAGAATCCTTGGCCATAAAAGAACTTAATCAACCATATAAGCCACCTTGATCCCTCAACTAAGCTTGGACCACTTACATTTTATAGTGATTCCACCATTGGTTCCACCACAATATCACTCCAAAATTATAATTTGGCTATAATTCCTTCCTTGCCCACTTGATAGTGGAATGTATTGGATACATTCCACTCTATCACCAACCACCACCTTGATGGGTTTACGTGATCGGGATTAGACCATTTACACTTGAAGGCCATTCCACCTCTAGTTGGACACCACAATATAGCAAGCTTGTCATTATTATTAACCTACCTTGCCCACTCAATAGTCAAATGTATTGGGGGCATTCCCTAAATTGGCACTACCCAGCACCTTAATCCATTTGATGTGGCATGGACCACTAACACTTCAAGGTCAATCCACCATTAGGTTCCATTAGGCAATATCCCTCCATACATGCCATTACAACCTATCTTGCCCATTCCATCATGGATTGTATTAGGACATTTAGGCTTTCTCATCACCCACCACTAACATTCCATTTGACCATGCTTGGACCACTTTGTAATATTGCAAAGTCATTTCATGATTAAGTTCCACCCCCATATCCTTCCATACATGTCATCACTACAACCTACCTTGCACATTCCGTTGTGAAATGTATTAGGACATTCCACTCTCCTACTAGCCACCACCAATCCACTTGACTAGGCTTGGACCAATTATATTGCAAGGTCATTCCATTATAAAAATTCTCCACATTGTCATTCTAGACCATCATCATTTCCACATATATACTACATACATTATGATCCAAACTCCATAAACACATATCATTAAATCAATCTTGCCCCCCAACAAATAGACACTAATTCAAATCATTTCACTCTAAAATGTGGACTTGAAGTAGCTAGGGAAAATATACACATCTACCTTACACACACATGAATCTTGATGCATTGATGGGTCCATATATAACATTGAAAAGAACATGATGTAACATGTTCATGAGGTGAAATACACACCTATATTATGCTTCTTTGCCACAAAATTCATGATGTTGTGTGTTCATGAATTTCCTTTAACTCACCCTCTTTCAACCTTTGATTGAGTTCGCCTTATAAGGACCTCATTAAAATAATAAAAATCCTTTTCATTTGGATCCCACATTGAATAATTTCAGGTGTGTGGATATGCAAAAAGGGCTACTGCTTTGTTCAAAAATTTGTAGCTCCATGCCTTCTTCATAGCCACAACTATTGTTGTGTGTTGCCCTCGCCATATCCTTCTACACATCCATGATTTCCTTTTCACCAAACAAGTGTTTTAATCCATGTGCATTATGTGTCCAACAAATTTTACATCCCTAGAAGTTCCTATGCCTAGATCATCTAAACACCCATTACAAGTGCCAATTCTAAGTTACTCCACTTTAGCAATAATGGTCCTATAGCAATTCACTAGTGGAAACATAGGGGTCCATACATTGTGTTGTTCCCTTCTATAATACTCCAATTTAAACAAGATGGACAACTACTTGACAATATGTACCATATGTTAGTAAGTCATGAATTGTCCACATTAACACATCTTGCATTTTGAATTTTGAGCTTGACTACTAAATGTAATTGCATTTCATACACATGCATCCAAATTTCCCACAATTCTACTTGCCTACATTAATTTAATCATTGGGGTACTCCATTTTAGCTTAACAGTTTGAAAAAAAATTATTGATTTTGTTAGTGTGGAAATTGATCCTAGGCTATAATATAGGGAGCAACTTGGGTATATAATATCAATATTATATATGGTGGTTTGGAAGAACATACTAGCCTTACACTAATACCAAACTGATAAGACCCAAGATAATACCAACCTCATGTTGCATTGCAAGAGAATGTGGTTTTTCCGACACAAAAATTGCAACTCATGAAACATGCCTGAGGTAAACTTTGTGGTTTCATCCATTACAATGTACAATATGTGATGTTTATTGTGGCATATATTACATTAAAATGACAATTTGACACTAGGTAATACATGCCACAATAAACATTACATATTGTACATTGTCATGGGTGAAACCACAAAGTTTACCTCATGCGGGTGTCATGAGCCTAGACTTTTTGTGCCAAAAAAAAACACACACACACATTCTCCTGCACCAGGTTTATACCTACGCCATTGCCAGGCAAAATCAGCCTTGGGCCCAACAGTACCAGTCCAATACCAGTACCAGGCTGGTGTGAAAGTACTCAAAATATAGCAGTATCCGAATTGTGCCTATGTGAAAAGGGATATACCAGTGACGGGTCTTTGGCCTACTTTACACTATGAGTCAGGGCTGAAAAAACTTGGGGCCATCTTTGAGCATTTTTGGCTTGTTGTTTGGCCTCAAGTTATTATTAAGTGCTGGAATATTGGCCCCAAGGTTTGCAAATTGGCTCCTCAAATTTGATGACAACCTTTTTCAAGCCTTGGGGCCAATACAAAAGCCACAAAGTTCAGCATTTATTAGTAACTTGAGGCAGATTGAAAATATTTTGCTCTAATTTCAGCCTTGACTCCTAATGTAAAGCCCATGGGGCTAATTTCAACGTTTGCACCAATAGGAATGGCTTGATTTTGAGTTGGACATTGGCCTTGACTCCTAGTGTAAAGCGGGCCTCAGACTCAAAAGATCTCATGTCACCAAAGTTTATTATAATCAATTATTAAGGGATCATTTTGCGTTACATGTTTTTATTGTCCAATGAATAGCTACAATTCTCAATTTGGTACTTAGTACCTAGTGTTACGTTACTGAAGGTGCTGCTGCTTATGAGGAGAAAGAC
>Ga0116228_10005298_pt1 | contig 11497 bp, 7 predicted proteins | sample S1TSphfallax_2_FD_89694 | JGI IMG/M metagenome (GOLD analysis project Ga0116228, IMG submission 89694) | Host-associated microbial communities from peat moss isolated from Minnesota, USA - S1T2_Fc - Sphagnum fallax MG | ecosystem: Host-associated > Plants > Peat moss > Unclassified | place: USA...
AAATTGGTTGGTTTAGTGGCTTGCCAGTTGGAGCTTCCACCCCAGTTCAAAATCCACAATGTTTTCCATGTCTCCTTGCTTGAGCCCTATCATGAAAACCCGAACCCAGAACGTCATCGAGAACCCCCAGTTCTAGTCGAAATTGAAGGTCAAGAAGAGTTTGAAGTTCAGGAGGTCTTGGACTCCAAGAAGATTCGTGGAAAGCTCCTGTACCTTGTTTTTTGGTGAGGTTATCCTCCTTCTGAAGCTACTTGGGAGCCTGCTGGAAACCTAGTTCATGCCCAAGACTTAGTTAATCGGTTTCACCAACGATATCCTAACAAACCGGCTCCATCTGGAAGATGTCGTTTGAGGAGAGGATAATGTCATGGCCTAGGATATTTTGGGATACTTTTGGCAATATCATGGCCTAGGATATTTTGGGACTAGTATGGTTCATGGTTATAAAAGGAGATAATCTGGGGAACAACTCTTCAGCAGATCAACACCAGTTGATGGATCAATAAAACTTGTCTTGTCTTGTAATTCTCCACTTGTTTGTAGCCGGTCCATAACAATAGCCATAAATAGCCATAAATAATGTAGGGTGAAACAATTTAAATTAATGAAAAATAATCATATAATAATTGAAAGTAACTTAACATAGGTACTATTACACTACTACCAAAGTGGGGTGCAATTTACTAGCTTAAGTCACTCTGGGACTTTAAAAGTGAAATAACTTCATTGCATTTTATTAATTTCACCTTAGTGAAAGTTATTTTACTATAACATCACTATGTAGACATCATGTTTCATTATTGGATAACATAATTCACTATTACAATTTACTATAATATATATGTTTATTTTTTATATTTTAAAAATATTATATCTATGTTACTCTATGATATACCTTATATTATTTTAAGTTACTTTAGTTATTCTAACTTATATTTTATGTCATTATAGGCTATTATAAATTATTGTACCCTAAATTATTATATGTTATTTTACCTTAAGGTATCTTAACTAATTTATTATAAGCTTTTAAGTTATTCTAAATAAAATTATTCAACTAACTTTAGGCTATACCTTATGTTAATTTATTTTAAATTAATATTTGTTATTTCAAATTATAATTTAAGTTATTCAAGGTCATTCTACTTTATGTTATTACAAATTATTTTATCTTAAATATAATAACTAAAAATAATCTAAAACAAAATATAATGACCTAAAGTAAAAATAACTTAAAATAGAAAATAATAACCTATGAAAAATAATTTTAAATACCCTACAATATAATAATTACCAATAGCCTCTAATATGATAACATAAAATATCAAACAATACTTTATAATACAATAATCACCAATAGTTGTAATATAACATATAATAACCAACAATAACTTATAATACAATAACCATTAATAAAATAACCATCAATAACCACCAATAAAATACAACAAAATAATCACCAATAGCCATTAATAAAATAAGCACCAATAGCCACCAATAGCCACTAATATAATACCAATTAATAATCACCAATATCCGCCAATAGAATAGCCACCAATAATCATTAATATAATAATCATTAATATAATAACCATTAATAAGCACCAATATCCACTCATAAAATATCCATTAATAACCATTAATAAAATAGTCATTAATAGCCATTAATATAATAGCCATTAATAACCATTAATATAATAACCACCAGTAGTGATTTATAAAATAACCACCAATAGCCATTAATAGAATAGCCACCAATAACCATTAATAAAATAGCCACCAATAACCATTAAAAGAATAACCACCAATAGTCATTTATAGAATAACCACCAATAGCCATTAATAGTATAATCACCAATAGCCAACAATAAAATAACCACTTATATAATAACCACTAATAGCAAGAATAAAATAACAACCAATAGCCATATATTAAAATTGCTTAGAATTACCAAAAATAATCTAGGGTGAAATCATTTATGATAGACAAATATAATTTAAGGGGAAATAACCTATAATAACCTAGAATTGCCAATAATAACATAAGGTGAAATAGCCTTCAATAGCCAAAAGTAACTTATAATAGCTGCAAGTAATCTAAATTGAAATAATTTACAATTAAAAAAAAACATAGAGTAGCCAAAAAAACTTACAATAGCTGAAAATAGCCTAAGGTGAAATAAGTTAAAATAGCCAAAAGTAACTTAAAATAACCAAAAGTAGCATAGGGTGGAATAGCCAAAAATAAATAAAAGTAATTGAGAATAGCCATAAATAACCGTAAATAATGTAGCGTGAAATAATTTAAATTAATGAAAATAGTCATATAACAATTGAAAGTAATTTAACATAGGTAGTATTATTATATTAACAAAAAAATTATCCATTTATTAAACTTTTTGTTTTTAAAAGAATGTTCATTGAAATGTTATTGAATAATGATATTAAACCTTTTTTTTGTTCAAATTATTTTAAACTTTCAAAAGGAAATAAATGTAATTATGTACATTATTGAAATTTTTAAAAAAGTAAATTAGAATTATTTCATTTGAACAAAATTTCAATAAGATATGAATTTTCAAAGTTTATGTTTTTATAATGTTTAAAATGAAGTATTTGATAAATAGAATGTAATGTAACATATTGTCACAACAAGTGAGATGACTTGATGGTAAATGCATTTGCTTCCATTCCAAAGGTTAAAGGATCAAACTTCATGAGTGGTGTTGTGTGTGGTGAACAATGGTATGTTGATTGAATATTCTCCTATCGAATTCCTATAATAGATGCCTAAGTTGATTATGTGGCCTGCCTACCTACCTAGGTTAAGTTTAAAACCTAACCTAGGTAATGACACTTGTCAATAAATCATAGGTTAAAAATTTATGAAATTATCAATAATAATATTATTAAATAATTAAATTTTAATTGATTTCCATGTTGGCTAGTTAATTAACTAGCAAGTGAATGGTTTGGTAAATTTGTATTTCAATTGAAAATAACATTGTTTCACTAGGTACTAGTGAAACAAGTCATTGTCCATACAACTGATCCCCATTCACTAGGGGGTCAAGCAATTTCACTCTGTAAAAAGTCCAAATTCACTCAAAATTTAGTGAAACCTTGAAAGAACTAGGACGCATTTTGTAGTAGTGATATAAAAAGGGATAATAACTTTTTTTTCAACTTTAAGAGTTTTATTTTTTATTAAAATTATTTAATATAGTCTAATTATAAATATATTTATTGTAACTATATTTTTAATTATAATTGAATTGAATTAATATAAAAATCATAAAGTTATATTATTAAATCTATTTTTATTATAATTATTTGACTATATTGATTAATTATTTACATGAATTCATTATAAATTAATTTTTATAATTGAAATTTTATTAATAATTACATTAAATCTTGGGCATGCCACATGGTGTTTTTGTGTACAACAACTAAAAAAAAACTAGTAGAAGATGGTGATGAGCCTAGATTTCAACTCATCATTGTCTTTTGCACTTGAAGAAAAAAATCAAAAGACAACAACGAACCAATATGGACCACCACCCCTTCTCAAAATAAAATAGAAGAGTTTTGCCTATCTAAAAGAATCAAATTCAGAGCAAAACACTACCTAGAGACTCTCTTTGCCCTTTTGGTCTTACGTCACCTAATGAAATATATGTTTTTATTAAAAACCATTAGAAGATGTGCCATAGAAAACACCTATCCTCCTAAAATTCTCAAGAATTTCCACAACAAATCATATGAAAATAAACCAAGCTTTTAAAAAATGACCATAACATAATGGGCAAATACATTTTGCAAATCAGAGAAGAAAAACAAGATAGGAATAATCTAAGCAGAACATTGTGAGTTTGTGCAAGCAATGCAAGAACTCAAAGTAATGTGGCCTCATCACAAAGCAATAATTACAATGAGAACTCATGAGGCAACATGGCCTCACCACATGCTAGTATTTTTGAATAAAACTCAAAGCCTCTTTAAAAACAAGAATGAATTGTTTAGTGTATTACATGCACCCATTTACAATATCACTAGTTCAAGTATTCTCAAAATCTTTGAAAATTTGTCAAATGTATTGTGCCCATTTACAAATTGAATAAAATGAATTTCCAACACACACAATAAACTCTAACCAACATCACTGGTGTGGTTCCTTTTGGCCATGACCTTGTCCAAATGTTGTATACCACACAACCCATTTCCTTCTTACCTTTGCATTTGTCAAGGGGTGGTGACATCCCCACGTTTAGGAAGGGGTACAGTAATGATGCATCAAGTGGTGATGCAACCAATGAGCTCAGACTTGAAGAAAAACCCAGGAGATGACAACGAGTTGGGAGCCTCCTAGCTCGTCGTCATCTTTTCCATTTGAGGAAAAAAAACCAAGAGACAATGATGAGTCGGGAGGCTTGTCGTCCTCCTCTACACCTGAGAAACTAACTAAAAAATGACGATAAGCCTCTCGGCTCGCTGTCATTTGCTACACTTGATAAAAAAAAGAAATAGATGACGACGAACTAGGGAAACTCGCCATCATCTGCTACACTTGTGAAAAAAATAAAGAAATGATGATGAGTTAGGGAGGTTCGCCGTCATTTGTATTATGCCCATTTACAAATTGTATAAAATGAATTTCTAGCACACATAAGAAATTCTAGCCAACATCAATAGTGTGGTTCCTTTTAGCTAGGAGCCTATCCAAATGATATATACCTCACTGCCCCTTTTTTCCTTACCTTTGCATTTGTTAAGGGGTGCTAACATCCCCACATACAGGAAGGTAAAGTAATGAAACATCGGGTGGTGATGCAGCCAATGATGACACACTCCCAACTCCTTGCAAGACTCAAAAATGAGTCCAAGTACAAAACAACGAAAGGGGGAGGAGTCGGGGCATGCTCCTTAGTTCACAACACTTTGAGGGGTAAAAGGGCATGTTGGAGTTCCGGGATGGGACTAAGAAGAGTTGACAAGCTTCATTCACTCACACGAGCCTGCGCACAACCCACACAAGGTGGTTAGTGCATAGTTGGAGCACTTTTGGTGCTAAGACGAACCACGGGCAACACAGACACACAAGACTCACCATGGCCCGAACTTGAGGGAAGCCATGACCTTCCCCCTTATAATATACTCTGCACCTCTCCACGAGGCGCACATCCAAATGGCTTTTCTCTCCCGGGACTCCCGAATGGGAGTCTCGAAATCGCGCCAATTGGGACTCCCATGACTTTGGAACCCCATAACTTTGCGATCAAACCTCAGATCGAGGTGCAATCTGAAGCAAAGTTGTAGCTCTCGTCAAGAGCTTTCCAACGGTATGTCACACGCCATCTCCAAACAAGTAAATTGGGTCGATTCCCGACTTTTTATTTTCCCAACCTTTCTTTTGGCCATAACTTGTGTTTTAGATGTCCAAATCAGCAATGCGAGCCCATTTTAGACATCTACGTTTCAAGAGCTTTCCAATGATATAAATAACGCTGCAAGCCATTGAGTTTTGACCCCTGAAATCGCTCTCTGAAGTTTCAGAAGTCCATCGGGATTCCATCTCCCAAAGTGGGAGTTGCCTTGGGAGTGTGAGGGTTCACTCCCTCTTACTTTCCTACACTCCTAGGAGTATGTGATGTGACTCCCAGGCTTCCTTTTGGCCCGCACCCTTGCAACCCCTTTGCCTTGGTCGCGAGCCCAAAGCTAGGGTTGCGACAAGTGAAATCACAAAAACCCAAGAGATGCATCAAGTAGTGATGTAATTAGTGAGTTCATAAAACCCAAGAGATGCATCAAATGGTGATGTAGTCAGTGAATTCACATTTGAAAAAAAACCCAAGAGATGACAACGAGTCGAGAGCCTTCCAACTTGTTGTCATCTTCTACATTTTCTTAGGTGTAGTAGATGATGGCGAACCTCCCTGGTTCGTCGTCGTTTCTTTGTTTTTTTTCTCATGTGTAACAGATGATGGCGAGCCTCCTTGGCTTGTCATCATTTTTTTTTTTTTTCTCATGTGTAGTAGATGACAACAAGCCTCCTTGGCTGATTGTCATCTCTTTGTTTTTTTTCTCAGGTGTAATAGATGATGGCGAGCCGGGAGGCTTGTTGTCATTTCTTAGTTTTTTTCTTAGGTGCAAAAAAGGACAAGGAACCAAGCAGGCTCCTTGTCATCTACTACATCTGAGGAAAAAAAATGAAAAAAAAACAAATAAAAATAAAGGTTGATTAACACTTACTTGCCACAGATGCACTAGTTATTTTTTGGAAAAACATTTTTTGCAACACCACTTCAGCAACATTTTCTACTACACTGCTTCAACACTACTTTTGCAACATTGCTTCAACATGCCTATGCAACATTGTCTTCTATAGCAGCACTTCAACATGGCTTCTGTAGCACCATCTTCTGCAACATCGCTTTTGCTCTTGAATGGAGGCAAGGTTTAGGGTTTTTGATGGGGTGGAGGTAGGTAGTTGGGGTTTGAAATGCTTGGGCAATATAATAGATTTTTTTTATGGGTAGCCTTGAAGTAAGTGAGGGAAAAAAAAGAGAATTGACCCAACCTCAATGCATGCAGTAGATCCAATAATTGGGATGAACTTGAGTTCATCCCAAACAAAATTGGTGCAATCATGGGGGCTAGGTCATTTCGGCCATGTTATGGGACATAATTGGTGAGCCATAAAACATCATCGAACATAACCACAAAACGGGTGGGATTTCATGTGCATGTAACCTATGAGTACACTAATGGCCCGATTTGAGCCTATAATTGTTATTATCGTAGTCACATTGTACCCATTTGGTCGACCTGATACTGGGCAGATACGATCTGTAACCCGCCAACTTTGAACAAATGCGGTGACACCACATCACCAAAAACCCCCCATGGATCAATTGTGTTCTCCTCTTGTAGCTCTTTCCCTTGCATGATTTCCTTTTATTTCAATCTAGCTAGTTATGGTTTTTCCTCAAGTGCCATGTCCAAGTTGCTTCACTTGCCACCTCTTGCCACATGCTTACACTTGTAGTACTTCAATTAGTTGTAACCATTACTATTAGATCTCATGATTTGCATGCGACATTAGAGGGCCTAGGTCAAATAGCTTCCTACCACGAGGACTAGTTCTCTCCTTTTTTGTTTAGTTCTTGTGGGTTGTACATCTTTTGGTTTTTCTTTGGCCTTCCTTTTTTGTCTCCCCTATGATGCTTTTGGCCATTGATCTTTTCTTGGATTTTTGTGATCTATTTAGTTGTAACCAAGTCTGATAATCACCCTTTGTGGACAAATGTTGGGTAGCACAATGGGAATGCCAAACAACATTGAACAGTTTGTTGGGAAGTTTAGGCAACACAAGGATCATTGGGCAAAACATTGAAAGTGGCAAGGTTTGACCCAAAGAAGAAGTTTTAACACCCATTGACATGTTGGAGTGGACACCAAAATATCAAGGCAAATACAAAAATGTTGGTGCCTCCAATAATGTCCAACTTAAGATCATTAAGCAAAATGCCAAGAGCATTGAGGCCCAAAAAAAAAGAGCTAACACATTGAACATATTCATGGAATGACATCAAACAACATGCCAACACATTGGTGACAATGCCAAGCTATAATCAACATGCCAAGATCATATCGAGAATGTTGAACTATGAGGTATGCTTGAATCATAAGAAAAATATATATTAAAAGAACATTTAAAAATAAACTTCCTACAATGAGGGATGACCCAAGACATCCCCACCTATGAGGTGCATTCCTCATGACAACCTTAAAAATTTAAAGGTCCATAGAATACATTACTATGTAAATTATGGGACATGGGCCTTATGGCTTGTGATTTCAAACCTTGATTGTAAAAGGAATTTACCTTGAAAATTAATTACATAATAGTTAAATCAAAAATGTATTCTTCAACTCTATATATGAAATGAAATGGTGATCTAAACTTGCATATTTCTTTCCCATTGCCAATATTTTGATCTCCATATGAAATGACTTGAATTTTTTACTTTTCAACTTGATGTGTTTTCTAAGAGCTCTAGATTCCATATGGCTAAAGAATCATGAGGCTTCAACTTCCTTTGTTGAGAAATTTTTTAAGTTCAAAAATCAATGTTTTTTTTATTTCATCAAAATTTCACCACTAATGACAAAAAAAAAGGGGGCTTGTGACTTCTACAAACGAATTTTTTGGGGAAAAATACCCAATTCGCCACATTCAAGGAAAGATGGGTTGCAATCCCTAGATACATATTATTGATTTTGCAAATTGCTAAGACATAATGGGATTTCCAAAATATATATTTTTCTCTCTAACATGTAGTCAAATGTGGTTAAAGTCCTCTTACGAAGGATTGTTTGTTCACCTACCTCATGAAATGGAAAAAGAATCCCTACCAAAAATTGTAAGGATGTGAAGGTTGATGAAACTTTTGAAAGGGAGGACGTTGTCAATGCACTTGCCTTGTGTTCTCAAACTATTGTTTGAGTGCCAATAGTTGTTTTTAGGTATCAATCAAGCACAATTTTGTCTAGTCTAAACATAGTCTAAACATCTTTGTATTTATGCATTGTGTTTTGATCATTACAAGCTTAATTTGGGGTGGTTTAGGGTTGGGGATGTGAAAGGTTTTGGCCTTGATATTTCATTTGTGTTTCATAAAGAAACCATCCATGTAGTTCATTGATGTAATTATTACATGGTGAATGAGGTTAGAGAAGGTCCAAGAAACATCTATAAAGGTGGTGAATGAATGATATGTGACATAATGATAATTTTGATTGATTGTGACTACATATTATGGTGTTTATTACAATCATAAATTTACAGCACATAATATTTGAAGGACTCCCAAAATGTCATACCAATAATACCCATATTAAGGAACCTCTAATATCATCATCACATATTACAATCAAACATCTCCAAAACATTCACAATCAATAGGTATTAACCACCACTTGCCCCAACTTTCTATCTCACACGTTTCAAAGCATAAAGGTAGATGCAAATTAGGGTGGCTCAAATGTGACAATATCTTAGTCCTAAAAATCTATATTTTAACATTAGAATGGAAAAAAACAATTGAAAACCAATTTTGAATGGGCCTTATGTGGTGATAAATCAACTAGTAAAGTTTGTATGAAAGGTTATCCATCTAGCCAATTTTTTGACATAAATGTTAGTGGGGGGAAACATCAATCTAACAAAAAATGACCAAGATAGGGACTCAAGAAAATAAGATTCAAATGTGGTCATTCAAAAGTCCATATTTATTTGTTTGTTAAATTTTTTTTTTCTGTAATTTTTTCAACCCATATATATTTTTTCCATCATGTATCATATATTGTGTCCCTATAAAAATGAAATCATAACAAAAAATGCATTTGAATGTTAATGCATAACCCATAACATAGTCTATATGCTCACTTTCAAAGTCCATTACTATGTGATTGGTGTCTGTGTATTACATTTCACCCCTCAATAAATATTCTTATTCAAGTTGGAAATCTTAATCCATAAAATGTTATTGTCAAATTGATGATTTTACAATGTGTTTGTGACATTTGAATAGAGTACACTTTGCAAAAAATACCAAAAAAATGAGCCACCTTAGCTTGCAAAGTCCCACAAACATTTGACCACTTAATTATAGACCTTCACCAACCATTTGACAATGTGCAACTTAATTTGCACAACATATATGTAATATTATGACATTTATGGTCCATAGATGGACTCATAATTTTATGATATATTACTATATAACACATACACAAAGCTAATTTCGAAAAGGGATCATTAGAAATGGTGACACTTATTTCAAAACATAATTTTAATAATGACAAATAAAACATTGCTTATTGAAATCTTATAATAGAAAAAATAATCATTTGTTTATCATAGACAATAATTCAAATGACAACAACATCATTGACTATTGCCACAAAAATTGCAATTAACTAAAAATGATGAAAACATTATTCTCTATTCAAATGGATGGTAAGTATGAACAATCAAAAATTTGGCTATTGTGATGCAAATGTTATATATTCAAAAACTATAATCATCAAGATACCAACAACTTACATACGTAATCATAGGCAATGTACATAGATACTTAACCAATTGTTTTCAACACATTTTTATAAACAACAATTGTTGGATATTAATCAAAATACATGCTTCCATTCTTGGCCTATAGTATAGAATAAAATTCAAACACATTGACAATGAAAACACTAACAAATGACACCATAAAATTATTAAATAATATAATTAATATAAAACATTTATTATATACATATGCAAACGTTATGCAACATCCAAATGGTTAATCTTGTGGGCTTTTGATCACAATAACATATGTGACCAATATAACATTTGGATTCAACCCATAACAATCTATTTATAATGTGCCACAAATGCAATTACATTTGCACAACAACATAAACAATAAAAAATTATATTCATTCCCCAAACACTCATATTCTAATACAATATAGTGTGCCACATAATTGATCCTCACTAGTAGTGCACAACAATGCATAGCCCAAGTTCCTATACAAGGGATGCATGGTGGGGGTGATAGGAATGTTTCCCTTTGACTCTCACATGTTTCCACTTTTGTTTTGCTAAGGAATGCCTAATTGATTAATGCCATGCCTCATTCCTATTGTTGAATTGATTATATTGTCTTGTTTTAACTTTAATCACAAGCACACAACTAAAGCCACAACACTAATTGTGATTTGTTCATTAATTCACGACTTTTTCTAAGTTCATGAATTATTGTTGTCTTATTTACTAGCCAAAATTGTGTGTCTTAAAATTTATTTGAATTGATTTTTTTTATAGTCATATGGATAAGGAATAATATGACCAAATGTTACATAATTTAACCACGCAATCTTGAAATTACAATATGTGAAATAATGTTTGGTTACAAACATTTCTTTTGATCTATTTGTAAAAACATTATTTGATACAAAAAAAACGTAATTTTTATATAAATAATAATAATTTAATTGAAATTTTGTTATCAAAAAAGAAAAAAAATTAAATATAATTTAATATAATTTAATGAATGATGTTTTTTTTAACATTAATTTTTTTTCCCTAAGTCTTGTATTGATATATAAATTTAGAAATTATTATCTTTGTACAATAGTTTGGTTATTTATTCAACAATGCCCAATGAATCATTTTTGTTGTTTTTAATTACATGTTATTATCATTAATTTAACACAATCACTTTCAATTGTAATGGTTGAAACCTTAAGGTTGAACTATATTAATTATGACAACTTTAATTGTCTTAAGTTTTAACTAGTTATATACATTATTTCAAATTATGAAACACCTTTGTAACAAATGAATTGTCTAGAGGGAATGAATTTAGATTTGATCACTTCAATTGGATTTATCAAAAACCAAAATTGATATTGTTCAAAAGGTCATCCCTAGTGCCCAAAA
>Ga0116228_10005300_pt1 | contig 11497 bp, 12 predicted proteins | sample S1TSphfallax_2_FD_89694 | JGI IMG/M metagenome (GOLD analysis project Ga0116228, IMG submission 89694) | Host-associated microbial communities from peat moss isolated from Minnesota, USA - S1T2_Fc - Sphagnum fallax MG | ecosystem: Host-associated > Plants > Peat moss > Unclassified | place...
ATGGGATTTTACTGATATATTGGGAATACAAGCCCATAATTAACAATAACATTTCGCCATGACAATATTAAGTTAGTTTGTAGAATAATCTTTAGGCACGAATGATGTACTTGAAAGATTTTTTAGGATGCAATCTTAATACATCTTCATTTAGTCTTCACTTCTATCATATTCTTAAATAGAATCAAAATCAAACTTAAGTATTAACATTTCCACCTGAGTGGCCTGTGGTGAATTACAACTTAGTAAACAACTTTAAGGGGATAGATCACAATTACAAAAACTCCAAAATGTGACGAATGGTGCGAGCTAGGTATTCGGCTCGATGCTCCATGGAAAGGGGGTTGATTGGGCCTCGTAGCCAACGATAATGGCCATCACTGAGAACCCAAGTTCAACAATGAAGACGAACATCATTGTCTTCACATTCATTCTTCAAACCTTTCTAATGCGGTTCCACAAGCAGGGACAAATTCTAGATTGCTAAGGCATGCGTGTTAGGAGATAATCGACGATCCCATGCCGAACGATCGACTCGAGTGTGCACCACTTTTTTGGACAATTTTTCTTCGTTCGACTATTGAGAAACATTCATGTCAAGCGGTGTTTTTTCAAGCTCTTCCTTTTCTACTAGTGAAACTAGAGGATTTGAGGGCGTAGCGACATCATCCGCCATGACTAAATTCTCACCTGCATCAACAAAAACCAACAGGGTAGCAGAAACATTGTGGTACTTGCGTTCAAAAGGGGTCGAGGCTTTTTTATTTAACAAATTAGGGTAGGCGTAAGGTGTGGGAATGACGACAAAACCTCATGAAAATTTGAACATCCTAGATCTAATGGATTCATCAAACCCTAATTTCGACAGTGAATCTAGAAGTATGTGGGGGTTTTTGTGATGCAAATTTTAATTCCAATTTACTATGTACTACATAGTTAATTAGTGCATGGAAGAAAAAAAATAAGTAAGGGATATCAAAAAAGTAAATGGTACGTGGGGACATTACTTCAACCATTGAATTGATTTAGTCAAGTAAGGACTCAATGATGTTTACTTGTTACTACCGATAAATTGTCTTAGTAGTTAATTATTTGAAATAATTAGGATGAAAAAGTAGGATGTGAGGGTTAACGGACGGAAAGGATAAGGATCAAGCTCAAGAACTTCATCAAGATATCCAAGATAGAGGAAAAGATGAGTCCTCCAATCCCATTAGTCATGAGGATTGTCATCCTATTTGATTGGAGGATGGAATATTTTTTTGTGTTTCATTGGGCCCAAGAATTTTCATCCTAAAATCAATTGGAGGGCAAATCATTCTCAATTCTCATTGGCTCTTGAAGGATGAGAAGGCCATTAATTGGAGGGGAGGATTTCGAAGCTTCCATTGGGCAAGGGGAACAAGCTCAAGGAAAGGTCATGGAGGCTTACCAAGGGAGAGGGAAGTCTTTCTGGTTGGGGAGAGGAAAAAGGAAGAGAAGGAATGTGTGGAAAAAAGAAGAAGGATTAGTTCTTATGGGTGGAAAGGTGTTGTTCATGAAAGAGATGTGTGTAAGAATTAAACATGGAAGGATTTCCATGACAAAACCTTTGGAGTTTTATTTCAAATAGTTGTTCCTCCCAAATCCAGCGTTGGATTTCTGTCAAACTTAAAATAGTTCTTGTTTAGGAGGTGTAGAAGGTTATCTCCAAATTTCAGCATCATCAGTTTGGTTGTAAGGGAGCTACACTTGCCGAAAGTGGAGGGTGTTGTAGTGGAGTTCATGGAAGGATTTCCATGACAAGGCCTCTAGAGTTTTATTTCAAATAGTTGTTCCTCCCAAATCCACCATTGGATTTGTGTCAAACATAAAATGGTTCTTTTTTAGGAAGTGTAGAAGGTTCTCTCCAAATTTCAGCATCATCGGTTTGGTTGTAAGGGAGCTACATTTGCCGGAAGCAGAGGGGGTTGAATTGTTTTTTTTTTTTTCCCTTCAATCTAAGCAAAGTGATTCTTAGTCCCAAGGCTTAACTTTTGATAAAAATAAAAATAAAAACTTATAAGATTTTGTAACATGGCTCCTTTTAGATTAACTTTTCAAAAATCCAATGCATGTTAGATTAGGAGGTTGTATGTAGATGTTATGATGAATGGAACAAGAGGGGTTCAACCATCAAGCGTGACATTGAATGAACATCAACATAATGCCCTTTCACGTTCCATCATGGTGAGTTACGATTCTCCCACAATGTCTTTGTATCTTCCAAGTGGACACAACACATTAGATTCTTAGTGAACTTCATTGCATTACATTGAACCACCTTACTTGTTAAACTATAACTACATAGTAGTTCCACTTCCAAGCGGGTTTTGTGAGTGCATATCTTCATGTTGAAGGTGTGCAAGAATGCCTCACAACAATGTATGCCAATAATGTTTGGCGTTCTTGCATTTATAGTTATTGGAAATGAAACCTCCACACAATTGCCAAAATCAAAAGTTTGAATTTATAAACAAGTAGAAAAAAAACTTATGATTTTAAGGTGGATGAATGATTATCTAGAGGTATGAAACCTCATGAGGTAGAAGTGACTCTTAGAGGGAAGATAGATGGGGCTTATAAGGAGGAAAATGCAAGGGATGACATCTTAAAGTCTATGGCACCCTATGAACTTGATGTTTTTATTGTACATGTCAAAGACCAAAACCCCATTAACATGGCAACACTTTGAGCTCAAACAGACACTTTTTGAATATAAAAACAACCCCTTTGTGCCAAAAGGGGTTTGAAGATGTTACTAGGCGATTTTTGAAGGGTGATAGGTCTTGGTTCAAATTTTTATTCACTCATTAAGCCCAAAGAACTTGCCCCATGGGTATATATAGCTAGATCAATGCAATTGGTTTATGAAATACTAGATAAATGAAAAAAAATTGTTAAAGCCTCACACATGTCAAATGCTTAAAGGAACCAGAAAAAGCTTTCAAAGTTTTTATGGGTGTGGTGGCAAAGTTGGTGCAAAAGTTGCCCTGGTAAGCTACGCCCATTTTCCATATAAATACTTTTCATTTCCATTTGTGTATTGTGATGGAATGGCTAATGGGTGTGTGTGATGTAGGAAAAAAAAAGGGCGAGGAGTCCTTTTCTTACTAAAATTGCAATAGTTGCAAGGTATGAATCTAAATAGATATTAACAAAGACAATTAGGATTTCCTTAAAGCCTTCAAACCCAATTGATGTATAATCTTGACATGTTCCATTTCTAGTGAATTTAAACATCTTGAGGATTTGCCTCTAAAGTCATACCCATGTCATGGACTCATGACAAGATGCATACCTACAATCTGTGTAGGGTTTAAACATAAGCTTTTGTTAATTTTAGGAATGCATTTGTAGGTTTATATCCTATTTTTCTTTGTTTTGAAAGACCCAATTATTTATTTATTTTTTTGAAATTCAATGTACTATAAGTAATGAGATTTTGTTTTCTTTAATGCAAGGTGGCAACACAACAACATTGCTTACACAAGTTGGAAAAATTGAATCCAAGTTGCTTGATATTACTAGCATAGTTGCACAAGTGTTAGAGACTTATAATGAGAATGCAAAGTTTATCCAATGTTTGAATACCACCATTCTTGAGTTTATGCAATAAATGCAAATGATGGGAATGGTGATAGAAAGTCTAGAGATCAAAGGACAAACTTTGGTAGATAAAACCAACCTGTTTCATATGATGGAAAAAAAATTATTACATTTTCAGAAAGGTAAAAATTTAGCCCAAGATTTTCATGTTAGCGATGCACCAAGAGTTAGTGTTGGAGGTCAAACAAGTGGGGAGACACATATTGATGGCAAAAACATTGGATTGGGAGATCAACAATTTAAACATTTGGGAGACTTTGATTCCAAAAGTTTAGCTGATCAAGTGAGTGTCCGGTCAATGTGATAGTTTACATATGTTATGATTACACTATTTCAAGCTTAAATGGTGCAATGATATTTACGTTGGTTAAGTTATATGTAGGTGCTTGAAGTAGTCACCACTATACCGAGTAGTGAAGTATGTGCATGGAAGAACCTTAATTGTGCTCATTTGAAGGTATTATGTTGTCATGGCATTCCAAAAAAATTAATTTGCTTGAACTTCATGTGATTATATTACAAGTGATTACTTTGAACCAAACATAGCCATGTTAGGTATTGTTGTATAATGCATATAATACATAGACAATCCCATATTTACTCACAAATGTTGAATTCTTTGCCATGTGGATGATTACATCAAATTCTAGACAATTTGGGAATTATTCAAGTTAATGCTATAATTAAATAAGAAAGCAAGGGTTGTTTGCTTATGATGAAATACATTTTTTGTTGGTTGTGTGATTAGGTGATTGAAGTGGTCATTACACAACCAAGAGAAGTCCATGTGACCTTTCAAGTAGTTCAAAGCCTAGCTCGACAAAAGGGTAATGATGTGATGATTTAGGTGGGTTAACATAAGCTCAAAGTGCCAAATTTGTTTAATCAATGGCATTATGTTCCAATTCTTTAGATTGACGAAACATCTATTACATTTTAGTTATTGGAGCCAATTTTCGAAATTGTATATGTTGTGTTTACTTATGACACATGTGCATAAGGTTTGTTAATCATGTTTTGATTCATTTAGGCAAATGAAATTGAAGTTGCCATAATATGCAAAAATTATACCCCAAATAAAAGATTAGCCACCAACACTTTGGATGCATCAAACCAGGTATTATTTGGCCAACTTGAAACACCCTAAACCTTGTTTTACCTTAGGCTTTATGTATAAGTTGATTATTGGTGTAGTCAGAAACAACAATTTAAGTTGAATGTTTTTAGTGTACCCATAACCATTATCAAATGAAGAGTGGTCAAAACAATGTACCCTATTTAAACATGGTACATGATCATGATATGTTTGGTTTTATGTGGGTGGGAGAACAAGAAGCATAAAAAGCCAACAAGGGTAAAACCCCCTAAGCTTAGGTTTCGAGGAGGTGCAACAACAACATAGGAACCGTGTTTGGAAACCTTAGTGCTATGTAATGTGAGTTCAATCTAGATATGGATTGCATTAGATTTTATGATTGTTCAAAGAATCATATTTGTTATGTAAAACAAGATACTTCTAGTAGTATAATTTGTATTACATGACCTTGTGATGTGTTTGTGTAGTTCACCCTAGGTGAGATGGCCTTCTTGTTTCATAAGTGTAAACTTGATGGAATGGGTACCCATGCTACAAGTGCAATAATTTTTAGAGTTTGAGGGGATTTATTTCATGGGGGACAAATTGCAAATGGCTTGTATAAGGTGGAGGTGTCTTGATTGATGCTCCTAGATGCATCATCGCCTTTCCCTAATTATAAGGATGACCCACTACAACTATTGCTAAAGCAAGTTCAAGGCCAATTCACATTGTGGGACAATGCATGATGTGGAAAGCTAGTTAAATACTTATCCTTTTCAAGTATTGTAGTTAATACAGGTGCGATGAACTTCATTGAACTTGTGTGGAAATGCTTCATAATGTAAAGTTCTTGAAGTCTTCAAGTTTGTTCACATCTCCTTGTTCCATTATTTTTAATTTGATAACAATGTTTTTTCTACTTTAACTTTAACATAGAAATGCAGTTTTGCAACTTGCTTAATGGCAATATTAACAACTTCTTATGCAATTTTCTTGTAGGTACTGTAGTATCATTAATACCATATTTAATTAACTTGCAACTCATGAAGTTGAATGCATAGTGGCATAAACAACTACACATGCAACTATTGTAGTTGAATTCACAATTATTTATGCAACTACCGTAGTTGTTCTTACGACTACATCATATGCTACAAGACAAATTTTGATCATGCTACATGGAAATATTTTATTACGCCAAAGCAAAATTTAGGCTATATGAGAAATTATTTAATTATTTTATGACAAATGATTAGTTGCCACATGTTAATATTTTGTTACATTAGTTTCATTTAATTCTGTATAGTGAAATGGCATATTGCCACGTGGTGATATGTATTTCAAATTATATGATCATAATTCGATTTATCACCAATGCTGATATGCCACGTGTCCCTATTTTTATTGCATCAAAAAATAATTTAAAATACATGACAATACATTTGATTATTTTTTAGCAAATGGTCGTCTACCACGTGTCCAAATTATTTAAAATTTAAACAAATGCAATAACTTGCTATAATTTTAAATTTAATAAACAATTGGCAAGTAGGAATTTATTAATAAAATTAATATTTTATTAGAATTATAAGTTCCCACATGGCTACATTCTATTCACCCATCGTTGGAGACATGGTGCAAATCAATTATCTTATGGTAGTCATAGGTGCAGTTGCAACTTTATGCAACTACTAATGGGACTACCATGCCACAATATGTCTATTACGACTACATGTCTTGTGGCACTTGTCCAAGGTGACTGGAGTCAAAACAAGTTGCAAGTGTCCATTATGACTAAAATGGAGTCATAAACTTAATGGTTAATTTCCAAATTTCTTCTACTGAAAAAATGTTCGCCTTGTTGTGTTTAAACAAGTAAAAAAAATCAAATTTTATGGCATGAACGTTTAGGTCACCTAAATATGGAGAATGTAATTTGCTTCTATATGAAAAAAACCTTGTAGAAGGTTTTAGTATTAATTACAAAGATGAGTTCACTTTTTGTGAAGGCTATGTCTAAGGGAAGCAACACATCGAGGCATTTTTAAAGGAAGGAGTGTCATGTACGAACAAATTACTCAGATTCATTCATACAATCGTTTGGGGACCATCCAAGACACAATCTTTTGGTAGAATGAAATACTTCGTGTCCTTCATGGATGACTTTTCTCAAAAATCTTCCATCCTAAAGAACAAGGTAAAATACCTTTCAAAGTTCAAGGGGTTTAAGGCATTTGTTGAAAAACAAACGTGAGAAAGGATTAAAACCTTGAGGATTGATAATGGAGGAGAATTCAAGTCAAGAGAGTTCCAAAAAATTTGAATTCTCACAACATTCATTACCAACTTCTACATCATATATGTAAGAGCAAAACAAAGTGGCATACCGGGTGAATCATACAATTATGGAGGTTGCATAATACATATGGGAACCTAGGTTCAAAGCATTGGGCATAGGCTATCATTATTGCAACCTACCTCAAAGCATGATCCCCACACATAACAATATAAGGAGTGAACTTGAAGATCTTTGGAGTGGGAAAAAACCAATAGTAAAACATTTGTGGGTGTTCAATTGGGATGCTTATGTCCATAAACCTACATTGACAAGAATAAAAATTAACTCAAAAACCATCAAAAGTGTTTTATGGGATATGATTTGAACATGAAGGTGTATAAATTAATAAACAAGGAAACGTTAAAGCTAATCATTAGCCATGATGTAGTGTTCAATGAAAACCATTTTGGAAGCATGAATTCAAATGAAGTCAATTTGGAGAAGGATGTGTTTGAAGAAAACCCAAAATAAACTATTATGCTTAAGGATGGATTTTGTCATGACTTTAGTTTTAGGCTCACGACCAAAGTAAAGGCATGGAAAGGTGTGGGCCGAGAATGCAACCCAAGAGTGACATTTGCACGCCCCGGAGTGTGAAAGAATGAACCCACACACTCCCAAGTGGACTCCCACCTTGGGAGTTGGAATCCCTATGTAGTCCCTAATCTTCAAAGAAGTATTTCACGGGCCTAAACTCATTGTATTAAAGAGTTACTTATATCATGGAAAAGCTCTTGAAACCTAAATATTTAAAAAGGGATTGGATGACCCATTTGAATACTTAAAACACAAGTTATGGCCAAAAGAAAGGCCAGGAGTCGAAGTGCCAATTTGACTTTTGACCATTAAAAGGCGGGAATTTCTCTGAAATATATGCCTGTAGGTGGCGTGGAACATATTGTTGAAAAGCTATTCCCCATCTTGGAGGTTTAACACACCCCTTCTACCCCCAAAGTGTTGCAAGTTAGGAAGCGTACCTTGACTCCTTCTTTCGTTATTTTCACCTACGAATTCACATTTGATTCTTTCAAGGAGTTTAGGGGTGTGTTAGATTTGATGGAGATGAATTTGACAACAATGAAAAAATCGCTCCTAATAGTCAACCACATTCTCAAGCACGCAACAAACAAATGAATAGGCTAAACATCGACTTTTTGTGGGCCTACCAATATATGAACCAAAAAGTTAGGTCATCACCATTCCTAGCACTCTAATAAAAAGATATTCTAATATGGAAAGAGTTCCATTTACATTCCTTAATTTTGTTTGTGTCATAATAATTGATGAACCAGTAGCATGGCAATAGGTTCTTCAAAGGGATGATGTAAACAAATGGAAGGAAGTTACATATGAAGAATACCACGCATTCATGAAAAATGAGACTTGGGAACTTCTAAAATTGTGAAGAAGAAGGATTACCATAAGTAATAAATGGGTGTTTCAGATTAATAGAAAAGTGAATAGTGAGGTTGATTGATACCACGCAAGATTGGTTGCCAAGGGGTTTTTTCAAACCAAAGGCATAGATTTCCATAAGGCTTTTGCTATACTAGCAAAACTCCCCTCTATCAAAATAGTGTTGGGTGTAGTCACACAAGTAGAAACCACAACAAGTGTAATGTTTGATTAGTTTTTCACATTTAAAAATGGTGATTTAATTTGGTGTTGAAAGTATAAGGTTTTTTAATATTGTAAGGTTCTTAATATAATATTGAAACATTTGAATTAATTTGAAAAATATCCAATGATTAAAAAGCTTTCAAAACATCCATTAAACACAAAATGGACTTGTAAATGAGTTTCGATTTTTTTGAAAATGAGATATTTCTTGAAATCTTTTACATACATCTTGACATAAAGGTATATAAAAAAATTTCAAATTTGTTATAGATTTTTTAAAGGATTTTTTTTCACATATTTCAAAGAATATTCTTCCAAAAGTAGTTTTATAAGCAAATGGATGTGGCTTGTGTTATCTTGTTGGCACCCTATTAGCATTGGGAGTTGCATTGAACCTTGAAATTCACTAAATGAATTTCAAGAGTGCATTTTTGAATGGAGAGTTAGAGGAAGTCATATATATGGTGTAGCTCAAAAGTTACAAAGACAAGGAACACAAAGATTATGTTTGCAAATTCAAGAAAGCCATCTATGGCTTGAAGCAAGCCCAAAAGGTTTAGAATGAAAGGATAGATATTGTCCTTTTACATCTTGGTTTCTATAAATTTCAACTTGACCATATCATTTATAAATTGAAAAATCAATAGTCACTTGATGTTTTCTTGGCTTTTTATGTGGATGACTTATTTATTTTCAACAAGGAGATAAAAGAGATAGAGAGTGAATGAAAAAATGTTTCAAGAATTTGGAATGAAACATTAAAAAGAACTCACATATTTCTTTGGAATCCAAGTAATGAGTGACCATAACAAAGGAACCATTAGCCTTGGTTAGCCTAAGTATATAAGAAAAATCTTGAAATCCTTTGACATGGATAATTGCAAGCCTATAGTTACACTTCTAAAAGCCAATAGCAAGTTTTATAAGCCTTTTACAACAAAGACACCATAAGTAATTGACACAATGAAGGGGGTACCATATTATAGAGAACTTGTTAATAGCTTTATGTATGCCATGGGTGCCATTAGGTTAGACCTTTCCAATGTAGTGAACATCATTAGTTAGTTTATGTAAAATCCTTCATTAGAACATTGGGTGGTAACCAAAAGGGTTTTAAGATATTTGCAAGGTGTTCAAGGTTTGTGGTTATAATATTCAAGAGTGCCTAGTGACAAAGTGATTTTCATAAGTTTTTAAGATTTAAATTGGGCAAGCAACATTGAAACCAAAAGGCCCACTATAGGTTTCACATTCTTATTAGCAAATGTAGTTGTGAGTTGGATGAGGAAAAGAAAGCTCATGGTGGTATTTTCATCAATGGGGGTAAAATATATGGTAGTTTTTTCTGTTACCAAAAAATATATATATTTAAAGAGGTTAATGCACGAGTTAGCTTTCGCTCCTTCAGTCACCAATAAGATTCTGACAAAAAACTAAGGAAACATTACACATATGAAGAACCCTATCCACCACAAGAGTACAAAGCATATTGATATCCAACACAATTATGTCAGGGAGATGGTGATCGCCAATGAAGTAGCTTTTGAGTATTGCCTTATGTAAAACATGGCAGTTAATGTTTTAACCAAGCCAGTACCTAGACCAAAACACTCAAAATGCAGAAAATTATTAAGCCTCAAGAAGCTTGACCAAGCGGGAATGTGACTAGGAAATGGTCAGGGTAGTTTAGCAGAGCCTTTAATAAAGTTATATGTAACCAGTCATCAATGTTAGTGGATATAGATTAATATGGATAGATGGGTAAAAATCCTTTAAGGTGTACCACATAGGACGAAAAAGGGCTTAGCCTTTATTGAAGTCCTTTTTTATCCTATGTTTTGATCACCATAAAAAATAATGAATCAAAGTTGTCAAATTTTTTAGAAGGACTATATTTTAACCATTACAATTATAGATTCCATCATAATAATTTATAAATGTGTCTTTACATGGTAAAAAAAGACCAGGTAAAAAAGATAGAAAAAGGTGACGTTGTGACAAGATTTTGGTACACCTTAAGGAATTTGGACCCATATAGCTAGTAGCAAGAATATTGGCAAATGCACATGAACATTTAATGAAGGCCTTCATATTTTGGATCTAAGGAACATGGCACCTAAATGCATCTAATTTTTTTTTGTTATTTAGAACATGCAACTTTTGGATCGTTCAGTATACAAGTGGCGCATAGATCACCCTTTTGGTTAGTAGTTTTCATACCCAAACCTTTATTTAATGGTTGATTTGTTCTTGCTTATGTGCCCCTTTTGAATCATTGTTTTCAATACACGATCCTTGAACATTGTTATCATTGTCTATTGTACCAAACTTCTGCTTTGTCTACGTAAGGGACTTTCAAGTCTCACAATTAGGATCATCTCACATGTGAAAAAAATAGTTTTTTGGGATTTTGAGTCCACCCATTTGATAGTTCTATGGGATTTTAGTACCCATTTCATGGTTTGGAATTTTGAATACCCATTTGGTGGTTTCATATTTGAACCCACTTGGTTAATGGGTGTACTATGTGAGAGTAAATCTTGTATTTGTGTTTGCACATGTACAATTTGTTTGGTGTACATGTCAGTTGATTGTGTAGTTAATTTTGTACTTGCACTCCTTTCCATTTTAAGTCCTTTAATCAATGTTTTTTTTTTTTTTTTTTTTTTTAAATTTTTTTTTTGTTAAAGTGGCATTCATCCATAAAAAATTTTTGACAAATTTGCCTCCAAAAACAAAGAAAAAACAAATATTTTAAAACATCCTTTTTTATTATTTTTTTCACATGTGAGATGATCCTAATTGTGAGACTTGAAAGTCCTTTCCGTAAACAA
>Ga0116228_10005302_pt1 | contig 11493 bp, 7 predicted proteins | sample S1TSphfallax_2_FD_89694 | JGI IMG/M metagenome (GOLD analysis project Ga0116228, IMG submission 89694) | Host-associated microbial communities from peat moss isolated from Minnesota, USA - S1T2_Fc - Sphagnum fallax MG | ecosystem: Host-associated > Plants > Peat moss > Unclassified | place: USA...
AAACATTGGCTTTCTTCTTGCGTAACAACACGCTTGCTGAAGCTCCAGCCACCGCACCACCTAGAGTAGGGAGAACTTGAAGATTATGGTCGCCAGTGATCAACGACAGTACTGCACCAGCACCAGCACCAATGGCAGCATCAGTTAATACATGTGAAGTATCTGTACCTTGAGAAATTGTTTCAGTTGCGGTGATTGTTTTAGAAGTAGCTTGTATTTTCTGATGTTTACCAGAATCAAATACTAACTCATTGGCTACAAAACGCACACCTTGATTACCTCGATTACTTTTATGGTCATTGGTGGAACTATTTGTGTCATTGATATTAACGGGCTGTAGTTCTCCTGTAACTTGAGTATTCGCTGGAATCAGGACATTATTTTGCTTATCAATAATGTTATTGGGTATTTTCAAGGTCAGAGATAGGGTTTCACCAGGATTGAGAATAATTTTCTCTTTTTCGTAGGTGACAGGAAATTTTACATTTGCGGGAATGGTAATTGAGTGAGATTGATTCAGATTATTCAGATTATATTGGGCTTGAACTGGAGCCAAAGTCAATAAAGGAGATACTGCTGCTGTAGTCATTGTGATTGACATAAATGCAGCAGTACTGGATTTCCAGACAGGAAGAAGACTCATACAGGATAATTCTCAAGATTATGCAATTATGCGAGATATATCAACTGACGTTGGTTCGAGCGGATAGTTTCTCACAACCTGTGAGTATTATTTATTACTCTAAATACTCTTTAAATTAACTATACCGCGATCGAAAACACGGTTATCAGTTCCGATCCCACTTATTTCAATTCTATCTGGATAAACCTCATGTAAGGCAAAACTCAAATTAGTTGTCGCGTATTCGGTCCAAGTAGAATGACCCACAGGACGATGACCCGCACCAGCGCCACAAATCAAATATGTTGTTCCATTAATGGAACGAGTTCTTTCATAATGGTGTTCGTGACCATTGATATAAAGGTGAACGCCATATTTTTGAAATAAGGGAGTAAAAGTGCGAATAAACTCTGTACTACTACCATATATTCCCGACGCATAAGTCGGATGATGACCAAAGACTATTTTCCAAGTAGCTTTACTCTGACTTAATTCTTGATTCAACCAAACTAGTTGATTTTTCCAATCAGCATTCCCATTTGTATCTAAAGCGAAAAATTGGACTTCATTCCGACTAAATGTATAGTATCGTCCCTGCATATTAAAGCCAGGATAACGCACTTGCGGGTCGCCATTAGCAGTCCGAATATCATGATTACCTAAACAAGCTTGAAATTTTACACCTCTTTTGAGTAAATCTTTATAAGGGCGCTCAAAAACTGCACCTATTTTTTCCATTTCACCGTTATTGTAGATGTTATCACCCGCCAAAATGACTAAATCATAGGGATTTTTTTGGTGACAAGCTGTCATTGCTTTAGCGACAGAATACTGTCCTTTATCACCAGTACCAGTATCAGCTACGGAAACAAAACGTAGCAATAAATCATTGTTTACTGGTTTTGCTGCTACAACTTTTTGTGCTAAATCAATTTGTTTACCTGAGTTATTTTTACCTGTCAACGCCCAAGATAAAAATCCTGCTCCTAGAGTGGCGAAGCTACCAAAAAATAAAAATTGACGGCGGTTGAATTTCATAAATCAAAATATACAATAAATGACACAATGGTATAACTATGTTCTTGACACTTGATTTGCGAATCTTGATGTAAGCTCCATGTCAAAAGACAATCAGCCTAAACTTAGGGGTAAGCAGAAAACTCCACCTCCAGAAAAACCTTACCAGAAAAATCAGCCAATTTGGAAACAGACGACTATCCAATTTCTGAGAGGGATGATTGGGACTTTAGAGACAGCAGTTGTCAAACTGGAGACAGAATCAATATCCGATACTAAGCAATCCCTGAATTTTTGGCAATATCTTCAGAGTGGATGGGATAGATTTTTAAGACAATTTCGTTTATTCCTCCCATCAAGTGTATCAAATAATCTCTCAGACCTAACTTTAACCGGAATTTTTGCCGGAATTTTGGTATTAATTGTCGGAATAGTGCTAATCCTATTTACTGGTAAATCAACTTCAACAACTACTATTACCCCCATAGAAACAATTCCCATAGCTCAACCAACAACTCAACCAAGAACTCAACCCATAGTAAATACATCACCAGAACCACTAACGCCGAAAGTAGAATATAAAGAAAAAATCTCTTTACCAATAGATTCACGACCAGCGCCAACATCAACTCCTACTCCAATTGAGTCAGCAAAATCTACTCCTGAAACGACATCGACTCCTACTCCAATTGTAGAGTTAACACCGGAACAGACTTTGATAGCCACTATTGAAAGAGAAATCAAGCAAATTACTATTCCTCAACAAGGTTCTCAAGATATTCTTTTTGCTTCTACTTTGATCGAGTCGATTCAAGCTAACTTCCGTAGTAGTGATTTGACTATCAAAGTGAATCACGATTGGTCTTCTTTAGCGGAATTTCAGCAAAAACGATTAGCTAGAGATATTTGCAAAAAGTCTCAAGAATTTGATTTGATCCATTTAGAAATTATTGATTTACAAAATAAGTTAATCGCACGTAGTCCGATTGTCGGTAGTGATATGGCATTTTTCATACACCGTAGCCTTGCCAACGAGAAAAGCCATATACCAAAAGAATCTAACTCCTGACTCCCTCTATATATCCTTTCACTAATAAATCAATTCCAGTAATCGCAGTACCAACCACTACAGCATTTGCTCCTAAATCTAAAGCTTTACGCGCCATTTGGGGTGAAGCAATTCCCCCTTCGCAAATTACTGTAATATCTAAGTGATGAGCAATATTCACAATATTCGTCAGCAGTTCCCAACCAGGAGGAGTGAGATGCTTTGTTTCCTGAGTGTAGCCAAAAAGAGTGGTTCCCACAAGATCAGCACCAGCGTCTATTGCTGCTTGTGCTGATTCAATTGTATCTACATCAGCCATAACTAATTTACCTAACTCCTGATGAATCCGAGTAATGATATCTCCAACATGTTCATTACCAGGACGGTTTCTCAAAGTTGCATCTATCGCAATAATATCTGCTCCCGCTTGACTCACAGCTACAGCATGAGCGAAGTTGGGTGTAATGTAGACATCAAATCCGGTTATTACCTGCTTCCAAAGTCCGATGATTGGTACTTGGACTTGCTCGCTTACCGCTTTTATATGATCTGGTGTATCTATTCGGACTCCACACGCACCATTATTTACAGCCGCTTGCGCCATGGCTGAAATTATAATTGGATTATGTAATGGTGAATCTACAGGTGCTTGACAGGATACAATTAACCCTTTATCCAGACTTTTCATCATATTAGAGCTGATATCCTAAAATGTAAGGTAACCCAAATTTATGCATCGTATAAGCGCTACAGTTGGAGGATTGGATCAGTCAGAAGGTGTAATCTTTATCCAACAAACTCCGGCTCCTTTTGTATTTATTACGGCTGCTGATACTGATATTCAAACCTTAGCTGTAGCAGTACCAAAATTACCTGAAGAGTTTCCAGGATTAAGAGTTGCTAATTTATTACAATTACAACAGCAAATAACTATAGATGATTATGGGGAACAAGTATTAGAATCTGCTCAAGTAATTATTCTCCGATTATTAGGAGGACGTTCTTACTGGACTTATGGTTTAGAGGTTGTTCAGGAAATTATACAACGGAATGGTGCGCAACTCCTTGTTATGTCGGGAGATGATGCTCTTGATGTTGATTTAATGTCTTTATCTAGTGTGGGGGAGGAAGTTGTCCACCAAGTCTGGAGATATTTTAATCAAGGTGGAGTAGACAATTTTGTCAATGCTCTGTTATTTATCGCTGACAGTTGTTTAACCAATACTTTAACTAATACTTTAACTCCCAAATTTAACCCTCCTCCACCTCAATCCATTCCTCGCGTCGGTTTCTACCAATGGAAAATGGTGGAAGAGGTTTTTTGTGAAAGTTCAAAATCTGCTCTCAACCCCAAAGTGGGGATTTTGTTTTACCGCGCTCACTATTTAGCTGGAAATACCAAGGTGATTGATGCTTTGTGTACGGCTTTGCTAAAACGGAATTTACAACCAGTCCCTATATTTGTTTCTTCTTTACGGGAACCTGAAGTTAGCGATAAATTATGGGAGTTATTTCAACCAGAGGATTCCGCACATATTTCCATATTGCTCAACACTACCAGTTTTTCCTTAGCTCGGTTGGAAACAGAAACGCCTCAAGTCGAACTTTGGGAAAAATTAGATGTTCCAGTATTACAGGTAATCCTGAGTGGTGGGTCGGTTGAGCAATGGGAATCTCAACTGACTGGTTTGACTCCTCGTGATTTGGCGATCAATGTCGCATTACCAGAAGTTGATGGGCGAATTATTAGCCGAGCCGTTTCTTTTAAAGCTTTACAAACTCGGAATCAGGTTTTGGAAACAGATGTGGTTGTTTATGAACCAGTCAGCGATCGCATTGATTTTGTCGCCCAACTAGCAGCTAACTGGGTACGCTTGGGAGTGAAAACTAACCCAGAACGTCGAGTTGCTCTAATTTTAGCCAATTACCCCAATACTAATGGACGTTTAGCTAATGGTGTGGGGTTAGATACTCCAGCTAGTTGTGTAGAAATTCTCCAAGCTTTACTTTTAGCAGGATATGTGGTAGAAAATATCCCCGCCAATAGCGATGAGTTAATTCAACATCTGATTTCGGGAGTTACCAATGATCCAGAAAGTAAAGATTGGCGAACAGTCAACCAAAGTCTTAGTCTCCAGGAATATCAACAATATTTTTCCTCTTTAGAGCCAACTCTCCAGCAAGAAATTAGCGATCGCTGGGGAATGGCTGAAAAAAATCAGTTTGTGATTTCAGGTATCCAATTAGGTAACTTGTTTGTGGGAATTCAGCCATCAAGGGGTTATGAAAACGATCCTAGTTTGAATTACCATGCGCCGGATCTGGAACCAACCCATGATTATTTAGCCTTTTATTATTGGGTGAGAGAGTGTTTTGGCGCTGATGCGATCGTCCATGTGGGAAAACACGGTAATTTAGAATGGCTACCGGGGAAAAGCGTCGCTTTGTCTAGTACTTGTTACCCTGAAGTAGCTTTAGGCGCAATGCCTCACTTATATCCTTTTATTGTCAACGACCCTGGGGAAGGTTCTCAAGCCAAGCGTCGCGCTCAAGCGGTGATTATTGACCATTTGACCCCCCCGATGACTAGAGCAGAGCTTTATGGCGCTTTACAACAATTGGAAAATTTAATTGATGAATATTATGAAGCGGAAAGTTTAGACCCGAATCGATTACCGTTAATCCGCGATCGCCTAACGGAATTAGTCATCAGCGAAAACTTATATCATGATTTGGGGATTCATGACCCAAAAGACATTTTAAACTTTGAGTCTTTAATTTTGAGTTCCATTGATGGTTACCTGTGCGAACTGAAGGAAGCTCAAATCCGAGATGGGTTACATATTTTTGGTCAATGTCCCCAAGGAAGACAACTGCGGGATCTCATCGTGGCGATCGCTCGGATTCCTAACCGTTATTCTCAGGGTTTGACAAGGGCGATCGCTGAAAGCTGGAGTTTAGACTTCGACCCACTGATAGCAAAATTCAGCGATAGATTCATTTTACCCCCAACCCATCTTGTCCCCTTAGAACTTTCCACCCAAATCAAATCCTGCCATACTAATGGAGATGTAGTTGAACTGTTGGAATTACACGCTGCTGATTTAGTGGAAAATTTAATCCTCAATTTTACCAAACCTCCCACTTCTCACCCCCAACTCCTGAGTACCTTAGATTGGATTAGCTGTAAACTTCTCCCCTCTCTCCAACAAACTTCCACAGAAATCACCAATCTGTTACGCGGATTAGATGGAAAATATATCCCCAGCGCCCCATCTGGCGCGCCTACTCGCGGACGACCAGAAACTCTCCCCACGGGAAGGAATTTTTATGCGGTTGACATTCGCGCTATTCCTACAGAAACCGCTTGGGATACAGGAAGAAAAGCCGCAGAAGTTTTAGTGGAAACCTACACTCAAGACCATGGCGAATATCCGCGAACAGTCGGTTTGTCTTTATGGGGTACTGCGACAATGCGGACTGGAGGTGACGATATTGCTGAAGCTTTAGCTCTAATTGGTGTTAGACCAGTTTGGGATGGTGTAGCTCGGCGAGTGGTGGATTTTGAAATTTTACCCTTGGCAATTTTGGGTCGTCCTCGGGTGGATGTGACTTTGAGGATTTCGGGATTTTTCCGGGATGCTTTTCCCAATTTAATCGATTTATTTGCTCAAGCTGTCAACGCAGTCGCTTCTTTAGATGAACCATCAGACCAAAACCCTCTAGCTGGGACTGTTTTACAAGAAACTGATTTTTGGACAGCCCAAGGTTTAGATGAAACAGTCGCCAGAGAGCGATCGCGTTATCGGATTTTTGGTTCTCAACCCGGTGCTTATGGTGCGGGAATCCAAGGTCTAATTGCTGGACAAAATTGGTCAACTGACCAAGATTTAGCCCGTGCTTATATCAATTGGAGTTGTCATACCTATACTGGAAGTTCAGCAAATCCCAATTCTTCATCATCTCCCCATCCTGAAGTCTTGGAAAAACGCTTGTCAGAAATGCAAGTTGTATTGCACAATCAAGACAATCGGGAACATGATTTGCTGGATTCAGATGATTATTATCAATTTCAAGGTGGGTTAACAGCAGCAGTGCGTTCTCTTCAAGGAAAAAATCCCCAAACCTATTTTGGTGATAATTCCCTTCCCACTCAACCACGTATTCGTCAGCTGAGAGAAGAAATCGCCAGAGTCTACCGTTCCCGTGTAATTAATCCTAAATGGATTGCGGGAATCATGCGTCATGGCTACAAAGGTGGATTTGAAATGGCGGCGACAGTCGATTTTCTGTTTGCGTATGATGCGACGGCTCAATGTGTAGAAGATCATATGTATCAGGGTATTGTCGATACATATTTACTCGATCCAGTTGTTTGTGAGTTCATTCAAGACAAAAATCCCTGGGCGCTCCGTGATATAGCAGAAAGGCTGCTAGAAGCACACAAACGTAATTTATGGCAAGATGTGAGTACACAAACTTTGTCGAATTTGCGTAACCTAGTACATCAAGCTGAAGCAGTAATTGAAGAAAAATAATTGGTGTAGGATACAAATATGGAAAACCTTGCATACTTGCATCTCGCTTTTACCTATGAAGACAATGAGTTATATACACTGAATTCTCTGTTCCAGAACGCAGTAGCTCCAGATTGGAAAAAGCTTTCTGGACAAGCGTGGAAGTCCATGCTTACCTTAGCTCTGATTGTATCTATTGGGAGTATTTTTTATAGTACTTGTAACAATGTCTTAGCTTTAGAACCAGGCGATCAAGGTCCTTCTGTGAAAAATTTACAACAGAAATTAAAAGCAGCAGGCTTTTACCAAGCTCCCATAACTCAGGTATATGATTTAAAAACGGAAACCGCTGTCCGCCATTTTCAAAAAGCTGCTGGTTTACCAACTAGTGGTGTCGTTGAACCAGACACACTGAATAAACTGGCTGACTGGCGCACAAAAGATATTCATAAAACCAACCTTCATCAAAGCACGACTAATATAGGCAAAAAAAACAAAATTATCGCCACCAGTTCCATCAATCCCGAACCGGCGGAAGTTGATTTTTTGCAAAAAGGTGCTGAAGGTACGCGTGTTAGTCATCTGCAAACACAGCTACGAGTCGCAGGTTTTTATTATGGAAATCCGACGGGGATCTTTGGACCAATTACCGAGGAAGCTGTGAAACGTTTCCAAAAAGCTTACAAATTACGGGCTGATGGTGTGGTTGGCGCAAGTACTATGGCGAAATTGTCAGTTCTAGATGCGGACCATGTTTCTGATATTCCTAAAGATTCTAGTCATCAGGACAGTCTCAACATTGGCGATCGCGGAGAATCAGTCCGGATTCTCCAAGAGGAATTAGCCAAAGCGGGTTATTTAACAGGCCAACCCAATGGTTACTATGGTTCTCATACCGCTGATGCGGTCAGACGCTTTCAAAAAAAGAATCACTTAGAAGTAACTGGGATGGCTGAACCGAATACCCGTGCGAGGTTATTCAACTTAGTTAAGACCTCACCTAAAAGTGATTTTCATGTCCTAGAAATCCAAAGACGGTTACAGGAACGGGGTTTCTATAAAGGTTCATTGAATGGACAAATGGCAGATAACACCAAAAAAGCAATCAAGTCCGCCCAAGATTTCTATGGGATTAGCTTGACTGATTTCAAAAACAACTAGTAATTGATAATTCGTAATGGAACTCAATCATTACGAATTATCAATTATTTTATGGTTAAGATTGAATTGTATTATCGAAAAAATATCTAAAGATTATAGAGATAGTTACTGTTAAACTGGCATAAGCGCTCTCTGACACTTAGGACAGACAGCGTGAATTGTCAATTGACAATCTAGCAAGTGAAATCCTTCCCTTTGAGCCATCTTAGCGCCAATTTTGAGAATTGAGTCGTTTTTAAACTCAATTGTGGCGTTACACCGCACACAAATCAAGTGATGGTGGTGATGGGGATAGGGTTGGTTAATTTCATAATGTTTATGTCCTTCACCTAATTCCAACTCCCGGAGGATTCCCATCCTAGCCATCAACTTCAAAGTTCGATAAATCGTAGAGAGACTAATCCCTTCACCATCAGTTTCTAAACGATGATAAAGGTCTTCAGCGCTCAAATGTTCGCCTTGCGGAAGTTCTTGAAAGATTTGCAGAATCGTTTCTCTTTGGGGAGTTAAACGCCAACCTCGATCATTTAGTTCTGCTCTGAGTGAACCAGTTGTATAGACAGTCATACTAAGCCTTCTCAACAAAGCTTTCTAATTGAGAATATAACAAATATTGCCCTCTATTTGCAATAAGAGTTATTGACTGATATCACGCCTGATACTTTGTTTAATTATCCCTTAAGTTCCTGAGTGAATATCTGTAAATTTCCCAGGTGATACCTGAGAAGCCCGATTTCCCATTCCCAAATCTAGCTCAAAATCTAGCTTAAAGACTCTAAGTAATCTCGAATCAAATTACGTCGCTTTGGTTGGCGTAACTTTTGTAAAGCCTTGGATTCAATTTGTCTAACCCGCTCACGGGATAAATCAAGTGCGCGACCAATTTCGGCTAATGAATAAGGATGACCGTCAGAAAGACCGAATCGCATCAGGATGACATCGCGCTCACGACTAGTTAAATCATCCAAAAGATTTTGTAAGTCCTTGTGTAGAGATTCTCGCATCAGCATCTCTTCGGGAGTGACACTGTCAGTCTCTAACAATTCGCCTAATTCTGTATCTTTATCCTTACCAACTTTGGTTTCTAAGGAAACGGAACGAGGAACCCGCAGTAGCACTTCTCTTACTTGTACAGCGGTCATATCCAACTCTAAAGCCAAGTCTTCTAAGGTAGGAGTGCGACCTTTTTCCTGAGCAATTTTCCGTTGCGCCTTTTTAATTTTATTCAGCTTTTCTGTGATGTGGACAGGTAGGCGGATTGTTCTGCTAGAAGTAGCGATCGCCCGCGTAATTCCCTGACGAATCCACCAGTAAGCATAGGTGCTAAACCGATAACCCTTGGTGGGGTCAAACTTTTCCACAGCCCGCTCTAAGCCCAAGGTTCCTTCTTGAACCAAATCCAATAATTCCAATCCCCGATTTTGGTACTTCTTCGCCACAGATACGACTAGACGAAGATTGGCCTTAATCATATGCTCCTTAGATTGGAGTCCTTGAGACTGAATTTGTTCTAGTCTTTCTACTGTCAACTTGGCAATTTCCGCCCAGCGGCGTTTTCCCTCTGACAAAGTGGGCTTCAGTTCTGACAATTTTATTCCCGCTGTCGAGGCCCATCTTTCTAATGATGGCCGATGTCCTAGTTCCGATGCCAAACGCTCTTGGACTTCAATCAACCGTAGATAGGGCGAAACTACAGCATCACCTTGCTTCGCAGCGTTAGCTAACACAGTTCGTAACTGTAAATATCGCTGAACTTTTTGAGCTTCAGATACTTCTTCGTCCCGTCCTAGCAAACGCACCCGACCAATTTCCTGAAGGTATAGACGTACCAAGTCTGTACTCCGACGGTTGCTGTTAGCAGACAAACTATTGGCGTCAACAGTAGCCATTTCCATCTCTTGCAGCTCATCCAGGGATAAATCACTTGGATCATCCCCCAGGTCAGATGCTAGCATTTGGCTAGACTGTTGGTTTTCGTAGGCGGCATCTGTATAAAACGATGTTGCGCGCATAACGTCTTAATCGCTCCAGGTAACAGTAAAATTACGGTCATCTAACTAACTATTGTTATTCTTCCCGTGATATTCAAATTAAATATCACGGTGTTCATTTGCAGTACAATTCTTAAACCAGAAATGTACTAGTTTGGCTGATACATGCAAAACATTATTGGCTGTTGGCTGTTGGCTGTTGACTGTTAACGGTTAACAGTCAACGTTTCTCAGGAATATGGACTGTTGTTTAAATAACTAAGTATAAGCATATTCCTAGTGTTTATAGTGCTCATACACTATACAGTCATATCTACATGCCTAGGAAGGTAATTTCCTGACGATTTTATTTTTTTTCTACAGGATTATTCTCAGGATTATTGGGTGATTATCCCCTGTTTAAGATCATAGCAAAATAGCAGTATTTATAGGAGGTTTAGCGGTCAACAAAGTAGATAAAAGGAATAAACCAACAGTCATCAACAGTAGTTAATGGTTATACTCTGGTTTCCGATTGCGTAACATCAGTTCATCTAATGCTTGTCTAGGTGTAACTGCACCCGCAAGTAATCGATAAACTTGTTCACAAATAGGAATGGCAACATTTTCTTGTTGGGCTATACGCATCAATACCCGACAGGTATTCACGCCTTCAGCAGTTCCTGATAAGTTGACTAGAATTTCGCTGAGTGTTTTACCACCAGCCAGTTGATAGCCAACTTGGTAATTGCGGCTAAGAGCGCTGTTACAAGTAGCTAACAAGTCTCCTAGACCGGATAATCCAAAAAATGTTTCCTGCTTCGCATCCCAGATATTACCGATTCGCACCATTTCTGTCAAGCCACGAGTGACTAAAGCAGCTTTGGCATTAGTTCCCAGATTTAAACCATCACATACACCAGCAGCGATCGCCATCACATTTTTCAATGTACCACCTAACTCGACACCAAGAGGGTCGGGGTTGGTGTACACGCGAAATCGGCTAGAGGAAAAAACCAATTGGACAAATTCAGACGCAGCAGTATTCTTGCAGGCTACAACCGTCGCTGCTGGTAATTCTTGCATAATCTCCTGAGAGAGATTAGGACCCGATAGGACAACTACTGGATGTTGGGGAAATATTGTTTGCCAAATTTG
>Ga0116228_10005303_pt1 | contig 11493 bp, 5 predicted proteins | sample S1TSphfallax_2_FD_89694 | JGI IMG/M metagenome (GOLD analysis project Ga0116228, IMG submission 89694) | Host-associated microbial communities from peat moss isolated from Minnesota, USA - S1T2_Fc - Sphagnum fallax MG | ecosystem: Host-associated > Plants > Peat moss > Unclassified | place: USA...
TCATGTTGAAAATTTCCAAAACCAAATTGCTTCATGCAATGCTATTGATATCTTTGAAAACCTAACAATGAGTAAGGGAGCACTGACTTGGGTTGAAATTTTTTGGAGCTACAATGCAAAGGTTATTAATTATTGAATATTTTTTTCAATAAACATCCATAAAATCATAAATAAAAATTGTATTCAAATCCAAAGATGTAATTCGTGTTGTTGGAATGTAGTCATTGAGTCAAATTTAATGAAGTTTATTTCATAATTTTCATATTTAAAGTGTGGAAAATATTAAAATTTGAATGAATTTTGTTATTGCAAATTCAAACAAATTGCAAAAAATTGGGTTTTAAAGGGAAAATGAGTTGAATGTGTTCACACCTGGGGCCAATAGAACATGTTTTGTTATCTCTCCATGAAGGAAGATAGTTTGTTTTGTTTTGTCATAATGATACCTCCCAAACCCCAGTGTTTTTAAGTTATGTTAAAGAACTTATCATTAGAAAGTTCTTAATGAGTAGGGGTGTGGTAACACGGTTTAAAATGTTTGGAGCTATAATGTGAAATCTATTGATTATTGAACCAATTTTTCATTTAATTTTTTTAAAAACCAAGATTGAAAACTATATTCGAATTTGGGGGTGTTCTTGGTATTGTTGGAAAGCCCTCACCATGTTTGATTTAATGAAGGTGCTTTCATAATTTTGAGACTTCAAATGTGAAAAATATTATTGAATTTTTAGTGGGTATTGTTGTTGGAAATTCAAACAAATTGTAAAAAAGGTTTGGAAGGAAAATTAAATTGAATGCATTCAAATTTGGGGCAATGATATAGGGTACATTAGTGTTTAATGAGTTTTTATCGTAATTTGAAACAAATATTAAGATATCATGTGCATAAAAATGAATAAACATCATAGTTGCACACTATTATTAATAATGTATCATTATTTGATATGTTGTAATGATCCACATAGAAATAATAAATTACATGTGTATTGAACATAAACATTATTACTTACATATATTTTAGATTTTCCTTAAACCTTATTTGTAAATTAAAGTTTAAATAGTTATATGCATAAAAAAACCATTCATTTATATAAATAAAATTAACATGTAATTTAATGTTATCATTATTTTAAATAAATATTAAAATATTATATGTATAGAAATAAAGTTGCGTACTACTTGTTTAACTTAGTTGAAAAAGATAATTGCAACAAAGTTACAAACATGACTGCATTTCATTCACCTTTGGTACATTTTATCATTCATATATGTGTGGTGATGGTGTCACCAAAATAGTTGAATGTTAGTTAATGCCTTGACTATGTGCTAACTTTTTTGGATTCTTCATTATTTTTGCAATTTCATGTTTTGCAATATCAGGTTATTATTTCACTTTTTGCATATCAACATGAAATTTATCCTAACCTTGTTCCATTTCCCTTCAATGCTTCAAATGTATTTGAACCACTTTGAATATTTTCCATTTGATGTTGAATTCATTTTTACAATAAACATGTTTTCCTCTCTCTAGTTCAAATGTGGGTTTCTACTCATAAATTATCATGATTTGCATTTAATCATCTTGAAAAAAAATTTCAATGTGTCCCTCCAAGATTCGCATCCATGTGTTCATCCAATCTATTGAATTAGGTCCTCATCTTGATGTGTTAGTCCATAACACCGTTCCTCCATTTTTTCTCAAGTTCCTTCAATCACTTCCTTCATTCGATTACTTGGCAATCCACTAATTTCTCATACAAAATCGCCTTGCTAGCATTTTGAATGGTGACTTGCTCCTAGTTTGGGCCTTCCATCTTCTTGATTCTTGAAGTTTCTTGATGCAATATACATTCCTTAGGACAAAATAGAAAACATTAAAAATTAAAAACTACAAATGTAGACACCTCATGGAATTTAATGCATGATGGGCAAAAGCGTCCTTGAGTGGACCACTAGGAACATCACACCTTGATTTTCCTAGACCCATTGAACTTTGGAAAATAATAGGAAACATTTAAATTTTAAAAATCATAATTTTTTTTAATGGATACATTTATTAGGTTCCATAGATTTTTAAATTCCAATAATATGAGGACTATTGTCTATTATGATGTTCCTAATCATTGCATTTAAAAAACACTTCAGGAATGTAACGCATGGTCACCTTTCCTTGAACTTTTTGGTTAGGAACACAAATTTGAAAGATGAATTGAAAATGTTCTTGGGAATTTCTTTCCCTAGGTAATTTGGAAGTCATTGTTTTTTAGGTTTATATTATGAAATTTTCCAAAGTTAAGTTTTTTAATTTCTTAAAGGACCATTTAAATTAGGAAAATAAAATTTTAACAATTTCCAAATTTTTTATTCTAAAATAAACTTCAAGCCATATATTAATGCATGCAATTAATAAACATGAAAAAAAAGAATTTAGAGTTGTGAAAACATTTAAAATAAAGGGCCCAAGAAAATTATTTGTGCGTTTTTGGTTTTTTAACCATTCTTTGAGGTGGTTCCTAATGGTCCACCCACAACTGTTTTTTCCCTAATATGTTGAGTGTAGATTTGGAAAATAGTTTTGCTAAACAAAGGGCTAAGGAATAGCTTTAGAGGCAAAAATTGAAGGTGTACAAGGAAACATATCCTAACTTCATTCATTTATTTCGAACTCAGATTCCAAATGATAGAAAAAAAAATCTTGAACCAAAGGAGCAAGTTGTAACATGTATGCCCTAGCGAAGAAACTACAAAGTTAAAAGAGGCAACAACCATAGATCTTAAAAAGGAAGGTAATATCTCAAGGAAAAAAATAGTGGAACAACTACAAATATATATCACTACTAGAAATCTTATCAATTGTAATTAATCATTATGCAACTAGCATGCAACTAGCTATCGTTTGTAATTATCTCAGTCATGTTTGCAACTAAAAATTTGGTATTGTATAATTTTTGGGTCATATGGTTGTGTGTGCAACTAGCATGCACCTAAATGTGTACAACATGGACACGTGTCATAAATATAATGGCATAAACTTATACATATTTAAATTACTATACTTAATATATTTACATAGGCTATATATAATAGTATTATGTATCTTTAATACTAAGGTTAACCCCATGCTAACTTAGATGAACTTAAACTAACTATGGCTAAAATAAACATTGTTAAATTAACCTAGTCTAAATAAACAAAAAAATTAAACTACTTATAGCTAAATTAAGTTAGGCAAAACTAATTGTGGCTAATCTAAATTAAGCAAAACTAAATCAAGGTAAATTAACCATGGCTAAATTAAGCTAAATAAAATTAATTATGGTTAAAATAAATTAAACTAAATTAAATTAGGTTAATTCAACCATAGTTAAATTAATTTAGGCCAAAATAATTATGCCTAAATTAAATTAAGTTAAATTAACTATGGCTAAACTAAATTTTTTTAAAAAAATTTACGTTAAAATAAATATGCCTAAATTAAATTACACCAAATCAGGCTAAACTACTTATGACTAAAATAAACTAGACTATATTTATTATGGTTAAATTAAATTAAACTAAATTGAATTAGAATAAAATAAATATGGTTAAATTAAATTAGGCCAAACTAGTTATGGTTAAGTTAAGTTAAGCTAAACTAATTATGGCTAAAATGAATTAAGCTAAACTAAATAATGGTGTCAATATGTATTGCGAGTTTTCAAATTTTATTTGTCAAATATATTTAAATATGTTTTCTGGCAAGTAGAACTTTTTTATTTTAATTTATTTGGAATCTTTTTCAGAAAATGTAAATTTGATTAAACAAAAAAAGTATTTAGAATCAATTAATATGATAATATTAACTTTTATTATAAATAACCATAATTATTCATTAAACTTTTACTATAATTATAATGATAATAAATTATATATATAGACTCAATAAGTATTATATATTTATATTTTATTATTTATTTGAAAACATTAATGTAAATAAGGTACACTAATTAACCTACAAATACATAAACATTCTAAGCTAATTATTAGTTTAAATTAAATAATATTTCATTAAATAATCATAATTATTAAAAAATCCTATAATCATCTTTGAAGTGGAAAAGAAAAGGAATAATGAAACAATAACAAGAAGAAAAATAAGAAAAATAAGCAAAATAAGCTTTCCAAGTTACAAAACCTTTTTCTTTCTTTTTGGACCCCTCCTATTTTCAAACCTCATAACTTTCTTATTTCTTATTCATTCTAAACGATTTAAAGTGTTATAGGAGCACCACTTGAAGTTCTACAAATCACATTGGATCTCTAATAGCAACAAAGCAACATAAAAGGAACTTTTTGGGTGTTTAAAAACCGGCATTTGTAGTGTTCAATGGTTTTTTTTTGAGTTCTTGACCCCCTTTAGTTTGGGAGGCCATAACTTTCTCATTTCTAATCCATTTTTTACGATTCTTAGTGTGTTAGATACGCCAAGAGGAGGGCTTTAAGTAATAAAGCCCTCCCTTGGTTGGTATACTTTAATGCAGTAGTTGCATTTAATGTGCAACTAAGTTGGTTCATGAGGTTTGCAATGGAATTTTTTTCCCGATATCCTTTGGATTCCAATTATATTTGGCTCAGTATATAAGTAGGAGCAATAGCTATGTAGTAGCTAAATACCAAGTGCCATTTGGGATGAATGAACTAAAAACATTTTACCTTTATGAAATGGTGAAACCAAAAAATCAAATCAAATTATTCTAAACCTAGTTATATAGCCTAAGCCTAACTACTTTTCAACCTACTTACATACCTAAGTAAGCCTACGTACCTAATAGGGTTTGATAATTACCTTCCTACATAGGCATCATGTGTCAACATCTTATTAACCATCATCGGATGACTAAGATTTCATTAATTAATATTTTTAAATTAAAAAAGGTGGGCCTTGATTGCCACATGTCACCATATAATTGGTGTTAAATGAACATGTGTCAAACGGTTAATGAACGTTCCATGGTGTGCCATGTGTCATCATCCTAGTGGAATTTTTTTTAATGATTGAGATTAATTCAATGAATTTTTTAATTTTGGAAACATAAAAATAATTAAATAGTGACACATGTGCACAAACTAATTGTCCAATTTTTAAACATGTGTCATATTCTGATTAAGTGCATTGTAGTTGCAAGGAAAGTTGCACATAAGGTGCAACTAACTGCATTTGGATTGGTATGTATGGATGAACATGTATATTAACATCATATATACATGTTGCATACATAGTGTTGCATGCAATTGAATGTCATGTGCAACTTGTCTTAGGCAACTACACAAATACATTAATAATATTTTCATTTTGTCTAACAAAATCAACAAATAAAAAGGTCAACTATGATTGTGATCCATCATTGTGCTGTAATAAAAAAATCCATTAGGAATATTCTCATAGCTAATCTCCACCAAAAGCATTTCGGCAATCCTTGAGAAGCCAATGTTTATTTAACCACATATGGACTTTAGTTTTGTATAGCATTATACAAAGATCAAAACAACATTCTTCAACTATAATTTTTCCTCTTCCCTTTCAATCCCATAAAGTTTTCATAGTAGGCTCACCTTGAACCTTCAAACATGGTGGTTCATGATAAGACTATGCACACTACCAAAAATATAACCAAATTTAGTTATTGAAAAAACAATTGCATAATTTGAGGAGAACCTTTTACACCTCCTAAAAAAGAATTGTTTTAAGTTTGACCCAAATCCAACGGTGGATTTGACAGAAACAATTATTTGAAACAAAACTCCAGAGGCTTTGTCATTGAAATCCTTCCATGAACTCCATTACAACACCCTCTACTTCTAGCAAGTGTAGTTCCTTCACAACAAACCCGATGATGGTGAAATTTGGTCATGATTATTAGCTCGATTAAACTTATACTATTTATATAGATATCATGTTCATATCTCTAAATGACAAACTCATTTTCATGTGACATGTTTCAAATTTTCACAGGTTAATTAACAACAATCATTTCAGTGGAAAGCTTCCAGACTTTTCAACACCTTTTGACACAAATTTGTGAGGAAGCCTATTCCTACTAATTTACAGAAATGAAAATGTGTGTCAAGTTCACAATGTTGAAGTAATCTTTATGTTTGAAAGGACTACTCAAATCTAAAGCACACATAGGAATAAGTTCATCATCACACTAACTTGAACTACCATCAAAGAATTCAAAGTTCATGATCTTCTTAATACTTTGCAAATTAACAAATTGTGCTCACTATGTGATTATCTTGTTTGGTGTTTGCAAGCGATTTAAGCAACAATCAATTTAGTGGAATAATCCCACCTTCAATTTGGAACATCTCTACAAACCTTATTGTTTTAAACCTATTAGGAAATCATTTTTTTGGCAACTTTCCACATGTCACAAACCCACAAAGCCTTTTGGAAACTTTGTAAGTGTTTTCAAACTTTGGGTGAATGGGGCCTACATGGAGTGAGAAGAGATAATTGTAAAGTTGGAATCATATCCAAAATGGGGGCACAATTATTTTTAACAAGAAACCTTAATCATGGGGTATCCCTAAGGCACGTGAACCTTGTACTTGAATTGTTGAGGTCCCTTGGGAGAGAAGAAAACTGAATATGTTAGGAAAATGGGATAGAAGAGAAATGATTTTTGCATTTTGGGTGGCTTTGGCCTTGTAAGTTTTGTGAGTGGGTGGGTATGTTGAAGCTCATTTTTATTGTGGAATTGCAAAAAAATTAGTTGAAATAGGTACATGAGAGCTAAACATGAGGTTAGGTTGGACTTTAGTGCCTAGTTGTGCATTGCATTTTGGGGTGGAATTAAGAGTTCAAAAAATCAAAGGACAAAAAGGGTGCTAATCCTAGGCCATATCTTAAAATTTAAGTTGATTGATTGACTTGAAAGTAGTAGAATTGTGTGCAACTTGATATCATAATTCATGATGTAAATGCTTGATATCATGAACTTCATATTTTAATGTTGAAACCTTGGAGCATAAAATCTTGGATGGAACTATTCTACATGTTTTAAGGTGTTCATGCAATTGAATTCTATATAAAGAGTTTTTAGCTCGCTTGTTTTTGTTTACAATGTTTTCTAATATACATTAGAATAATGTTATTCTACAACTATAAGTTTTGATTTGTGAACGTCAAAAGGGGTTCATAATATTTTTTTGGAATTAATTGGTAACCAAAACATACTATCATTAAAAATTTTGAGGCTATGAAAACCTACATGACATATTTAACGAAAAAAAGAAAAGTAAGTGGAACAATATGATTTGAAAAAGAAAAAGTTATGTGAAGGTTGAAGGTCTAACCTAAACACTAAGACTATTGCATTAAAATTGCTTGTAAGTTGTGAAACATTAGGTTTCAACCATGCATTTCCTAAAACATGCCAAAATGCAACAATGGATGAAAAAGTTTACAAAGACTTGAAATATGTAGTTATCAAGTCTATAAAAGGGGACTTGGAAAAGTGTATAACCTAACCCAAGAAATATGGGAAAATAAACAAGAATGAAAAATATATAACAAGTATTGTTTTTGGTCTTCACCTAAGAAGGCTAAATACCATAGGTGAAGAAAATGTAATTTTCATTTTAAAACTAGAAACAAATTTGTATTTTCTTTTTTATAATTTTATTTGCAAGAAAAAAACATTGTTTAACATATTCATTTTCTTTTGCATATTTGCTAGCAAAATCATCATGTTCCAAGACTTCAACTCTATAGCTTTGTGAGGCTACTTTTCTACGTTACAACAAACAAAACATGTGAAGATGTTTGGTCGAATGCCACTTCTTTTGACATGGCACATTTTGTATAATATTGTTGACCATCTTTCCCCTATTGTATTTTTGTGTATTTTAAACCAATTTTGGAGTCATTGGTTGTAAAATGATACATTATGTTCTGTCATATCCATGAGTTTGAAATCGAGGGAAGAAATTGAATTTCAACTTCCTTTTGCTAACTTAATGGAAAAATATTTAATTTTTGTTTTAACTTTTTTGGCTTCCAAAATAAAAAAAAGAACTATGAAACAAAAAAACTCATCATATCTTTTCCTTGATGTTTGATTCTAGATTTAAAAAACCATTGTCTAACACCTTCATTTATTGGTTGTGAGCAAGGTGTGACCATTGTTGAAGAACATGATAAAAAATCCTTATATATCCTATGCTTTTGAAATGTCATCATCATTCGCACCCTTTGTTTAAGTCTTAAAGTAGTGAACCAATAAATGAACTTGTCAATAGAAATATCTTGATTTTCAAAGATGGATGTGAAAGATATCCACTTGTGAGTGAAGCATGAAACCATGTGTTTCTACTATTGGATTCTTTTGCTAGCCAAATCTTAAGGATAGTTGAATCACAAATTTGAGATTGAAAAGATTTTTTAAAACCTAGAATACTTACTTATTTAAGGAGGGTGTCATTTGTAATCAAACAACTTAAAAAGAGTTGATTTTGGTGAACAAAAGTTGACCTTATGATCATCTAGTTCCCCCTTTAGCTTGGCAAAGTTAATTAAGATTGATGCAAACTTAGAAAAGAAGATTGAAGAGTTTGAAGAAAATTTTGAAAGGGAAAGGAGTTTTTCTCAATCCACATTTATGGAAGAAGGTGGCTTTTGAGGCATTTGTGCAAAAAGAAACCTGTGCATTCACATCCTAACAAGAAATCACATGGAGTGTAAAAAACAAGCCCCAACCCAACATTCAACAATACAAAGAGATTGACAAGCTCTAATTGGACAACACACGCTGTAAATAAACAATCATCGGGTTTGCTGTGAGTGTCCAACATTGGCACAATGTTAATTCCCTCTATAACTCCACACCTCCATCACTCAAGGAAAACATTGTCATTAAATTTTTTGGACACATGTTATTTATTTAAAAAATACAAGGACTTAACTATTTTCTACCAAACATTTAAATTCACCATACCTTGTTGCTTCATTTCACTTTAATTCATATTCATGTCCACTAATTCCTTGGTCGATTTTTTTTTCAATATCACCAGTTGACCATTCAACGATGCAATTTCATTTTTAGCATTAGCAACATGTTCAAAAAAGCTTAAACACCAAAGCCAAACTAACAAAAAAACACACAACATGCATAGCACAATCATTGTATCCACAAGCCTTCTTTGTGGTCATAGCCATCCTTGGAAAAAAACAACTACAATTTTTTTCCTTGTAGTAAAAAGTTGATGTGAATGTTTCCAAACCCTAAACCATTTTTCATTCACATTTTTACTCCTTGGTCCATGTCAAGGTTGAAGTCCCCTTTTCACATTGAATCCATAATTTTGTATAGAACCACATCCTTTTGGGTCTCATATGTAACCCCTCCCTTTTAAAAAAAGTTGAATCCCACATCTTTAATCAATTTTGGTCAACATGGTATATTCCAAGGTCTCTTCTAAGGTACTCCCATTAATGTTCATTTGCATCCTTGATGATACAAATTTTGCCTCTTTCATCAAAATCGACGTCACCATTTCCATCCACATACCCAACAAATATATAGGGGCCTTCCCTACAACTAGAAGATAGAACCTTATTGTGACCTCATTTATTCATCTTCACTAAGGTCCCTCCTAAAACAAGTCTTACAAATGACTTTTTACCTTTCCTCAAAACATATGCCCACTTTTGTTTCTTTTAAGCTTTCCGTATCAAATTGGGCTCCAAAAGAATTAGGTTTTGGAGCTTTGGATGATCAACAATAGATGATTGAAATGAACATGATGATGGCATAAGGATAAAACATGAAGAAACACATGAAGGCCTACGCACATGAAGGCACATATATATATATATATATATATATGCCTTCATCTTCACCAACACCAACAATGCAAATCGTTGGTGGATGCCCTTTACACCAACAAATTGAGAAACCTAAAGATCTTACTTTGCCTTTGTTAGTAAACAAGCTTTGCCACTCCTCCTATGTTGCCTTTGCCCTACCCACAATCCTCCCCCAACTCTCTCACCTTGCTTAAAGTCCTCCCTTTTCATTTGTTACCTTTCCCTCACTCCCTTGCCCCCTTTTTTTTATAATATTGTTGCCTATTTAGCAAATAAGAAAAATAAAATCAACAAATTCAAAAATAAAAAGATATTTTAATTAAAAAATTCAAATGACATTTTAAGTTTTTTATTTCAAATTAACTTCTTAAACACTAATTAGCATTTAAACTTTCAATTAGCTTCTTAATCCTCGTTTTCATCAAAAAAAAATAAAATCATATTTTATTCATTTTATTCTCATCATTTATCACCATAGTCAAGACAAATAAAAGTTTCACCCTAAACCTCATGCAAGAGAGTCAAGATTTTAAATTTGTGGTTCAAATACTTACAACCACAAATGTCATTCCTTATGAGAACATTCAATCCAAAACTTTAGGAAACACAAATTCATTTAGTAAGAGAGCATTTTTAGATAATTTTATCATTTAGCTCCTCAACCTTTAAAAACAAAGTTGATTAACAATGAGGAAAAAAGGTTTTCAAAAACATGATTGGGTGGAGATTTTCAACAAGTTTGACAAAAGTCGACCTATGATTTTGAAACACACATCCAAACAATGTCGAGATAAAGTTGACAAATTAATATAAAAGATATATAACAAATATCAATATATACAAAGTAAAATAGATACAAGCACTTACAAACGAGTTTAGTATCCAAAAAAAATGCATAACATTTTTGCAATCATAATGAAAGCCAACAAGGCCTTGGAGCATATGGCAATGGGGAATCAAGTTGCACTAAAAGTGCAAGTATTTTGAACCGTTTAAACATTAATAAAGATGTTACACAATAAATTTTTAGATCTCCTCATGATCAACAAAATCTTGATGGTCCAAAATCTTAAAATTTTCAATGACCATAACATTCTATTGATTATTGCTTGTAAGAAAATGAGAGTTGAAAAGGAAACTTAACAAGAAGTGCAAAAGAAGTACCATAGATTGTTCTTTTGCATTAAGTTTTTGTGTTTTTTCAATTTATGAATCTTCCAACAAAATTTGAGACAATGAAGATGGAAAAGTGTTGGATTCAAAATATTTTACAAATTCAACTTCAAATGGCAACAATTTTGCAAATGTGTTGAAATTCAAATTGACCGAGGATTAGATGATATATTGTAAGATGTTAGTAAACAAATTTTAATGTTTTCATATTTGTAATTTTTAAAAATAAAATGCACATTTTTAATTTGTATGTCCACATTTTACTCTCAACATACATGTTAAATTCTAACCAAGATACAAATACTTGGATATTTTAATAATTCACCCTTTTTTTTTGCTTGTTTTCCTTATTGAGAACAATTCCCCTTGTTAAAAATCTATTGATTGATCACCTCACTCTTTAATATTACAAAACAATAAATTCAAGGATGCCATGTAGTTCACAAAAGTTGTGCAAAATACAACAA
>Ga0116228_10005304_pt1 | contig 11492 bp, 8 predicted proteins | sample S1TSphfallax_2_FD_89694 | JGI IMG/M metagenome (GOLD analysis project Ga0116228, IMG submission 89694) | Host-associated microbial communities from peat moss isolated from Minnesota, USA - S1T2_Fc - Sphagnum fallax MG | ecosystem: Host-associated > Plants > Peat moss > Unclassified | place: USA...
ACCCAACAAGTTCATGACAACCCTATTAGGGCATCTAGTATCCATTAAGTGGATTTCAGCACCTTCAGCTGCTTTCCATTGGGCATGGAATTCCCAAGTTGAAGGTGCAGCTAGAGGGGTGTAGCTAGGGTTCCTTTCCATTAGCATTAAATGCCCTTGCTGCAGCTATGGGTGCAGCTTGCAAGTGATGATGCAAAACTGAAATTCAAATCTGCAAGGGGCAACCATTCAATGGAAAGGTACCCCTACTCATTCTTGAGAAGTTTCATAAGTGACCTGGCAGCTCCAAGAGATTCCACGGAGATCAAAAATAATTTCATCACAATCTTCAGATCAAGGAGTTTCTAGAGCTGGGTTTCAGATCAGCAGCTTCTAGAGCCTGTAGAATTAGATGTCCTGGCAACAGCGCAAGCCGGAAGACACGCCTGCAACTTAAATCCAATATCAGAACTGGTCTAATTTCTATGTCTGGAATCTAGTCGAGGTGCATTGGTAGAAGAGCTAGCTTGCTGTACACTCCTTCAAGTTGGTACATTTCAAGCATCATGTACTCATGAAGGGCCGGTTCAACACCTAGCTAGCGCGAGGCACGACTGAGCAAGTAGTTGCAACTTGCAAAGTTAGAATATTCAGAACTCGACGTACCTTCGGAGTCACAGACTCATATATGATTAGGTCATCCCTGCCAAAAATAAAACAAAAATACAGAACATTTCCAGAGCTGTTGTACACATTCATAGATTCTGTAGGACCCGTGCTGCACGAACCCATTGAAAATTCTTTCAAATCACAAGGCATGACTTTTATTTATGAAAAATTCTTGAAAAAAAAACTCAGATACTACATACATGTGATAAGCACAACCCATGAAATATAAAACTTGCATCCATGAGTGCACAACATGGGACTCTATTACGCTCCATGTGCACTCCGCAATTGTCGCTGCTTCTAATTTTAATCTGCACACTGTAACCTGGGCAAGTGCAAGCAAATCCCTTCTCCCGGTGCGGGGAGATCTCGGTTCCTAGTGATTGATTACAGCTACTTGAAGAAGCTGCTGCATTCAACCAGTCGGTATGTCTTATTCAAACCCTAAAAAACAGTATCTGATATTGAAAATTTCTGTTGAAACTTGATCTGCGGTCTGATGTTACATCATATCAGGGTACCATGAATGTAGCACCAGCTTGACATGACTAGCAACAGCAAAACCTCCGGGTATCCAGCTAAATCTAGAAACGAAATCTAGCACGACGTCACTCTCTTTCACAAATTCTCCTCGGAGTATACCTAACTAGTATCTAAGAAGATGTAGAATGGAGTTAGCGAATAACAGAGATTCAGACTGGCAGCAGTGCGACCCACCAGTCCTTATCCATGCTTGCTGCAACGTTCTGCAACATGTAGAGAACAAGAAGAATATCGCGGTGGCAGGAAAGAAAACAAAATTAGGTGATGGTCTAGACGTAGAAGCTCATGCGCGAGTAGACTTCGACTATTCTTAAGGGCCTGTGTTGCTCATGGGCCAATTCCACCAAGCTGCAGGCAAGCTGGCGCCTTGCTCATCTACTTGGGTCAATAAGTAATTACAAGAATCCTGATGATCCTGAAAGGAGGGTACTTCGGTAGTCCCATCCTCAAGCTTGACTGCAATGCGCTGGGGATCAGAGAAGCAGCTGACACGGCCGCCGCACAGATCATCCTCAGTGTGATATTCCATATTGGGTTTCGGATCCGCAATCATATCGTCTGTGCATTTCTGGGCAGAGTCGCGTACTATCTTGTGATCATGATCTCCAGATCGCGGCGCCAGCGAAAGCGTCGTACTGTCGATGGTGAGAGGGCTTTCAGCGTCCAGAATTTCACTTGACGTGCTCTCTAGGCTTGCTGACCCATCCTTCCTTCTGCATGACGTCGAGGCCGGCGTTTGACCGGTAGAAGAGGCGCCGATCCTAGGCTGCTGCTTTACGTCCTCTCTGCAGCTCCTGGAAACTTCAACTACCTTTTCTGGTTTTAGCTGATCAGGTTCGTTGCAAGTGCCGGCAGCTGGATGCTTGCAGGCTCTAGTATCCGTGACCTTGGACACGTCTCCGGCCTCGCATCCTGACTCCTCTTCAGGCTGTGCTTTTCCAGGTGATCTCAGGCATCGGACCTGGTCAACCCCCACGACAGGAAGTCCTACGAGGTTTAGATGCTGCTATGGTGAGGAGAAATCCTAGAGGAAGCATGGAAGAGTGGAAGCATGGAGGATCAGGACTGGTGTCTGATCCTCGACTAACTACGGACTTAGTGTGGAATGGTGCATCAGTACCTTAGCCTCAAGCTCTCGTTTCTCTTCAAGAACAGCTTCTAGTTCGCTTTTCAGTTTGTTGTAGTCGCAGTTGAGGACTTCGTAGTCACGTTCCAGTTGTTTGGTTTTCCAACGCGCACGACGGTTCTGGAACCACACAGCAACTTGGCGGGGTTGGAGTCCTAGCTCCTTAGCCAGCTGCATTTTCTTCTCAGGTTCCAGTTTGTTTTCAAGCTCAAAGTTCCTTTCTAGTGATCTCACTTGATCGAAGCTCAATCTTCTCTTCTTCAGCTCGCCATTATTATGTGGGCATGAATAGTCGTCAGCAGCCGCCGCGTCCTCATCGTCGCCGGGCTCATTGATCACCGAGGCCTCGAAAAATGTGGGATAGAAGGAGCGCTTCTGACCACAACCCATCACCAAAGCTTCTTCTAGCTGCTGTCCAACCGATCGAGACATTGCTGCAATCGATCGATCCCCCTAAACAATTGTTAAGCATTGAACAAAAAGCAAACAGATGACAGCGCCCGGGACAGGGCCTGTGAACAAGAAGCAGCCTTTGAAGCTAGTTCCGCACAATCTAGAGACCTGCTGTAGATCCAAATCAAATATCAGCGTGAAGTGCAGGTGGGACCAATCTGGAAAAATTTCCTTTCTAGGATCTATTGCATACTGTTGTCCACAGATGCAAAGTAGGATAGATGTTGGTCAATGCAGACATTCCTTCTTCGCAGCGACGCGGATACGATCACTAATCCCTCAAAGATATTCTCATTGGGATTCGGCGCTCTAGATCGAATGCACCAGCTGCGCGCATTCTTTAGATCGACCTACGTTTAAGAATGGCGGAAAAAGTGTCTAGTATAGCTTTTCTGCTCTCAATAATTAGCATTTTCAGAAGAGTTCTTTGCAGCAGGATGCAGCTTTTAATCTCATGTCCAGAGAGTCATTGCTCCATTCTAGTATAATGAATATTTCATACAAGGAATTGTTTTCCTCTCACAGATATAGTTAATATTGTGCACAGATGCTCCTGCAAGCTGAATCAAGCAGATCAGGGTTCTTGCAGCTTACCACGATGTAGAAGGGCATTTTTCTAGGCTATAACCTGCAGCATGTGATGAATAATATATGATTTTGAGAAGCAATTTCTAGTCTACATTTACAAACCTTGAAGAGGATCTGCAGGAGAGCTGCAAGAGGCCGCAAGCAATGCAGTGTTTGTCAAGGACCTGCTCGCATTCCGCATTACCATGGCAGCATTCGGAGATTCGAACCGTCTTCCATTGTTAGCCATTTCTGCCTCGAAATCATGAGCAGCAGTCGTAATATTATACTGCTCGTCATCCGTCGCTAGGAACTGAACCCCTGCTGCTGCAGCACCTGCACCTGCACCACCACCACCACCACCACATCCTCTACTACTCAAAAATGCCGGATCTGACCAACAGCTACCAGCTCCTGCATCTTGATCCGTCGTCCTTATACATTGGCCTGGTGTTCCCAGCGGAACTAGACCACAAGACAATAGCCTGTCAGACGTCGAACTGTCGTCGACCTTGATTCCCCCCTCCCTGCTGCTGCTCCTCACCCCCAAATGTGGAACTGCAAAAAGATCAGACATCGAAGATTGGAGCTGCTGATCTAGTGCAGGCTCCTGCAGCAGATTATTAGATCAGACCCAGAGATGCTTGAGTACCCAAAAACTCTCAGCTGATCAAAATGAGAGACACTAGTGCACGCGCAAGAAAGGAGACTTGATAAGTCGACACTAGAGATCAGGTATAGGTCAGGTCGTTGAGCTACACAATGCAGGACCCCGTTTGCTAGATCAGCAGGAGCTGCAGCAGCAGCAGCTGAGTGGATGCAAGTCAAAGCACTGGGCAACAGTGGGATCGATCAAGTGCAACAGGCCGGATCATTCCAGAGAGAAAAAAAGCCTGCCCGCAGCAACAGGGACAACAGCTAGCTGCTGCTGCAGTCTGCCGCAACCGCTCTCCCTCTTTCCTTGTACCATCCGTGGCCTCTCCCTGACTGGCCAGAGTGAACCAGCACCCACCAGTGCACCAGTTGTGGATGAGGCTGTTCTGGCCGTTTTGGGATGAATCCAAACCATTTAACCCAAACCTCTTGACTTGGGTTTCATGTTTTTTTTCCTTTGGCTGGCCCATCCTCCCCTCAGCTTTCAAAATTTTCCCTCCCCTTTTTTTTCTCCCTCTCTTATTGACCCCTCCTACCTACCTACTAGCTTAACTGCCTACAAATCTATCTACCTACCTACTAACCTATTCTAACAATTAATCTAAACTAATGGGCAAGTGGCTCCCTCCCAACTACAGCAGCCTCCTCCCTCCCCACACACTTGTCGACCTCCCTCACAACAAACCTATTGACCTCTTGAGCTTCATTTGATGCCATTGCCTCTTCTAACACACCTTTGATGGAGGTTTGCTTTGATGTTCCTTCTCATTATGCTTCCTTCCCAAAAGGCTTCCATCATTGCGCTTTGCTCCAATGTCATGTCCGGCTTTGATGTATCCTTAGGTACATCACCTTTTCTCTTTGTATTTTGTTTTGTGGGTGATGCTTGATGATGACAAGATATAGCTCTTAACTTGTCATCAACATCTTTTTGCCAATGGGTTTTATTTGAGATTATTGTAAAGGTTTGTTTTTGTTTATAAGAAGAGGCAAGGAGGCACACACCATATATAGGAGGAATTCATATAATTTGAAGGGGCAAAAATGCCATCACTATTGGGTGAATGATAGTGAATACAAGTAAGTTTCCTTTTTTCCTTGATTTTTTGGTCATGGAGAATCGAAAAAAAAGAAAAAAGAAAAACATCAAAGGTTCAAGCATGAATGGGGTATCACATGAACCTTAAAAACTCACTGTTACAACCCTAGCCTTGGGCTCACGACCAAGGCAAAGGCTTGCAATGTTGCGGGCCAAGATAAGAAGCTTAAGATTAAAAGTAAGTGTGAGAGAATGAACCCTCGCACTTCCAAGGGAGCTTCCACTTTGGGAATTTGAAGTCCTGGTGGATTTTCAAATTTTCAAAGAGCAATTGCAGGGGTCAAAACCCAATGGATTGAGGAGTCTCTTATATCATTGAAAAGCTATTGGAACTTAAATATCTAAAATGGGCTCACATGACCCATTTGGACATTTGAAACATAAGTTATGACCAAAAGAAAAGATGGGAGTCAAATTAGCAGTTTGACTCCTGACCACTAAAAGTCAGGAATCACCTCGATTTTCTCGTGTGTAGGTGGCATGCAACATATCATTGAAAAATTCTTGACAAGGGCTACAACTGTGCTTTAGACCTCATTTCAATCGGAGGTTTGTATGTAAAGTTATGGGGCCCCAAAGTCGTTGGAGTCCCAACTTTTTGGGAGTCCTGGGACAAAATGTTATTTAGATGTGGGCCTCATGGAGAGGCACAAAGTATACTATTAGGGGGAAGGTGGTGGCTTCCCCCAAGTTCAGGTTGTGGTGAGTTTTGTGAGTCCGAATTGTCTGTGGCTTGTCTTAGCACCAAAAGTGCTCCAACTATGCACTAACCACCTTGTGTTTGGTTTTGTGCAGGTCCATGTGAATAGTTGATGCTTGTCGTTTTTCTTAGTCCCATCCTAGAGCTCCAGCATGCCCTTCTACCCCCAAAGTGCTGCGAGTTAGGGAGCATGCCCCAACTCTTTACTCTTATGTTGTTTTCATTTTAGACTCATTTTAGAGTCCATTAAGGAGCTTGGGAACACGTCACTCATTCCAAAGATTCCCAAATTCACATTTTTTTTCACTTTTCCCATGACCTATATGTTAAGGCTATAATGTTTTTTAGACTAGTTTTGAAGAATTATAATTTTGTATGCAAAAATAAACTTTATCGATTTTTGATAGTAATTGATTTTACATTACTACCATTTTAGGATAATAGTTTTAGATCACTACTGATTTTCAAAAGTTGTTTATAAATAGAACCAAAAAATTAGTTGTTGCCTTTGATTTCAGTTCTAGGTTCTAGATGTAGGATAAGGTTGGATAATTTGGAGTTTAGGAGGTTTTCTAGGGATTTTTTTAAAAAGACCCCCGTTGTTTTTTAACAAACTTCAAGTTGTTTTTTGGGGGAAGTTTGAAGCATTTTCATTTTATTTTTGTTTTTGATACAAATGGAATGTATTTTGACATTTTTGGAATTTTTTGCATGAAGTGAATTATGTTTTTGCACCCATTTTGATTTTGAAAAATGTGTTGATATGGTTATTCCCACTTGTTGTTGTGACTACAAGCTTTGGAGATGTTGTAGAATTATTTATTGTTATTTACTTATTTTCCTTAAAAGAAAGTGGTAGGCTATTTGCTTAACCTTCTTCCACCTATTTTAAAAAGATTATTTTTCATTAAACATTAATAGATTTGAGTGTTCAAGTGTATATTGATTTTCAATCAAATACCCAAAAACACTTGGGAATTCACTAGGTGGGCCTAACATTATGTTACATTTCACCTTTTGTTTCACATCAAATGAAATAATTTTGTTCCAAATTTTATATAGGCCTTTATGATATCTATTGTTTTTAGTTATGAAAGTGAGAATAATATAATTTATTCAATGTGGGCCATGTTCTATCAATGGATCAAAATTCCCAAAAAAATTAAGAATTTTTGTTTTTACATTATAATATGGCATTTGGTTCTTGTCACATTCATATGTTTTATACACATTAACACATAAGGTGTTTGTGGCAAAAATCTTGAACCAAAAAGAAATGTTCAAGCATTCCTTACGAGTCCTTGAATTTTTTTCTTCTCATGAAACAAAGTCTTGGATTTTTTTCAAGGACTTGGTAAGAATCCTTAAACTTATTAAAATTTGACATTCTATTCATAGAATAATACTTTTGTAATGTATTTATTTATGAATAAAATCAAATTTTCAATATGAATGTGTCATTAAGTTTCAACAACAGATTTAAGTGAGGAGGTCCAAGGAATATAAAATGAGGTAGTCTTTTAGGATACCCCAACCATATTCTAACCTTCAAGGAAGAAAAAGAAAAAGAAATCACTCAGGAAGAGGAAGGAAAAAGAAAAAAATCAAGGAAAAAGAAAAAATGGAAAAGAGAAAAATTAAAGAAGAAGAAAAAGGGGAGGAAATAAAGGATGAAGAAGAAGATTGAACTTTCTATTTTTCTTTATTTTGGGCTCCTTTCTAAGTTTTTTTAATGAGTTTTTTTAATCTAGTTTAAAAAAAATAAATCTTATTTTTGGTTTATGGTTTTTATTTCCCTTTAATTTTTTTTCTTGTTTTTGTGTCTATTGTGAAAAATCATGTACAATTATTGTCATCATCATTTTTTTACTTTAAATTTTTTATGTTGTGTAGGCTACAATTGTCATTTGTTGCTATCACTATTCCTTAGACCATGTTTCCTTGCAAGAGATTGTGTCAATGCTAAGTGATTCCATTTCTTAACATTGAATAATAAAAGTTGCAATGAGCAACATTTTGCTCCATTAGATGTGCATGGTCACCTACAACCAATAGTTCTAACTAATTTGAAGTTGGAAGATTTAATGTTTCATCTTGAAAAATGATCAAAATTTTAAATCATCACCAAAATTAAAAATTTCACATTCTTTAGTTTTATTATATTCTAAGCTATAACTTTTCTTAAATACATCATGTACATTATAACCCATTTATACGTGGTAAAGGACTCTTGAAGTTTTGATCGAATTTTAAAGCAATTTTGAAACATTCTTCGAATTTTTAAAGTTTTAGAATTCCACATGTTTAAAAGTATGAGTGTTTTTTGAATGTGGCTAATATGTTCTTATCATTTATATTTTTTTGAATGAATTTTTTAGTATTATATGAGTCCTTGATAGTCCTTTGCAAAATTGATTCTATCTAAAATAATAGGTATACATTTTCAAACATTTTAAATTTAAACCAAAACTTAAAATTGGATCAAATGGATTTTTACTCTTAGTTCCTTGACATTCATTTGATGGAAAAATGATTAACTTGCCATGATTACTATGGATTTAAATGGTAATAAAAGAATAAAAGTTTGATTTTGATTGATTATGTTTAACATTCAACCCTTTTTTTGGCTCCTACTTATGTGATTTGACCCTTTTGTAAGGTTAAGACATGTTAACTTTTTTATGTAACAAATTGGTTGTTGATTATGCACCTAAAATAAAAATATAACTTCATTGCGGAAAAAGTTAAATTAGAACACCCTTCTACTTGTGAAAGGGGCCCAATGAAATTTGCATGTCAACAAGATCATAATGTAATAAATGTGTGCATTCTTAATGATGCCCTTTCAATCTAATGCATGGAATGAACAAAAGGTGATTATTTGGGTTTGGACAAAAATTATAACTAAATTTGATCATTTTCAATCCATCGAACAAGCAAAGCTCAAGGTACTAAAACCTTTGGTGAAGTTTTTTTTTGAGCTTTTACTCAAGGTATTCAAGTACAAAAGATCTGAGCAATTGTGGATTACCATGATTTCAAGATGGAAAATTGACAATATATGTTCATACCCATGTAGTTTTTTTCTTGGCTCAATGGTTTACACTTTTCAAACTTGCATACTAATTGTGTATTGTGTTTGATGTAGTCTTTACGCAACTACAAAAGACCAATTTGTAGCCAATGTCACTCAACTCCAATTGCATTGGTAACATCAACTTTACACTTATCAACATGTTATCCTGGTGGTTATGGTGGCAACAACTTATCAGTTAGCACATAACATAGTGGATGATGATAGAAGTTTTAGAAAGGGATTTTCTAAGGCCAAGGAGTAGCATATATATTTTACTTGGGTTTCCTTGGTTTAAACAATGGCATGGAGTTCATGTTTTCCATTTTTTGGACAATTTTTGGAATGCATTTTTGGACACTTTTTAAAAAATTTGATGGATGCGGTATTTGCATCAATACTTTATTGAAATTTTCTTTTAAAATAATAACTATGGGTTTGAGACATATTGCACTAAAAGAACTTTAATAAACATAAAGCTCAATTTGCAATATTCATATATAATTATAAAAGTGATTATATTAAATGTGACCAAATGTGTAATACTTGCATTGATACCACAAAATAAACATTGGTTTTTTAATTCAACATTGCAATAAAATGTGGGTTATTCTTGGGCCAACCCTATAATACACACATGGGAGGCAAATGCTCATTGGTTTTTTGGACAATTCGTGCAATGTTCAAATTTTGGGCATAAAATAAGCATCTTCAATGAAAACAAAAATGATGAAGATAAAAAAAACTTAAGAAACTAAAATCTAAGAAGAAAAAGAGAGAAAGTTTGGAAAAAGATAAAAAAGATTTTTAAAAAAAGAAGACAAAGAATATAGGATTTTTAAAAAAAAAGTAAAATAAAATAAAAGAATAAACATTATAAAAATAAAAATAAAACTTACATTTGGGTCACAAAATATGCAATAATTGCTGAAATGTATTATATTTGAAATGACATTTCTTTCGTATGTTAGTATTGGATTTTGGGATTTGGGCTTCAATTACCCATTATGCACCCATGTGCAAGTATTGCATAAGACAAAACCAATATTTCAGCATAACACCTTCTTGTGGGTCATGAAAGTAGGTGTTGGTTTTGGGAACCCAAACAATTTTAAACATGGTGTCAACTTAGGATTGATGCAAGTATTGCATTCTTGGATGGGGTTGACACCCAATGGATCTCGAAGTAAAATTGGGCAGTTTTCATATGCCTTTGTGTGTGGGTATTACATTATACGAAGCCATTTTAAAAACATAATACTCACATCCAAGGGCAAATCATAAATGTTCCATTAGCAATACTCATAATGATTTTTAAAAAATTTCAATGTGCATGATAGATTCTGGAATACCCCTGAAAGCCTTTTTTAATGTCAACTATGGAGTTTGAAGCAATGTGCAATACCTACACATAATGTGTTATGTCATCATCTTGCTAGTTGAGCATTGCAATACATTGTCGGATTGCCCATGATTAATTTTAACGTGTATGGTATATTGGGGTTAATGGAAATGTTAAAGACATGGTGTAGATTAGGTTTGGGATATAGTGTTATAATATAAAAAAACCTTTATGCCACATTGAATGTTAATTCATAGTCTTAATGAAAAAATATGATTTTTATTACCAAATGAAAAATAGAAGTTTAGTCAAGAAATAGAAATTTAACTGGGAAATAAAGAAGTTTTGTTGAAAGGTAGAAGTTTAGTGAGGAAAAGACATATGTTTTGCTAAGAGATAGAAGTTTAGTTTGAAAATGAGTGGTTTTGCAAAGTGACAGATGTTTAATTAGAAAATATAAAAGATTTGCTAACAAATAAAAAGGTTTTGTTGACATGTAAAGGTTTAGCTAGGATTAAATAAAGGTTTTGTAGAGAGGTAAAGATTTAACTAAAAAAAAAAGTTTAGCAAGGAATAAATAAAGGTTTTGTAGAGAGGTAAAGATTTAACTAAAAAATAAAAGTTTAACAAGGAATAAATGAAGGTTTTGTAGAGAGGTAAAGATTTAAGTAAAAAATAAAAGTATTGTCAAGAAACATAAAACATTTTTTGAAAAATAGAGTTTTTTTTAGGAAGAGAGAGGTTTTGTTAAGAGATAAGTGTTTAACTAAGAAGAGATAGAAATTTTGCTGACAAGTACTAAAGCTTCACCAAGAAGAGATAGAAGGTAGGTAGGTAGGAGGTTGAGTGTTAGTTGGTAGGTAGGGCTAGATGTAGGTCAGTGAGTAGCAAGGTCAATAAGATAACTAGGTGGGAGCGTAATATGGAAGCTAGGGTTGAGAAGGAAAAGGACAAAAAAGAAAAGAAAAAAGGGCCAAAGATCAGCAGCCAAAAAAGGTTGACTGCGGTACAATGTTGGTTAACCGTAGGGTGAAGAGCCGGATGAAAAAACGCAGCCCCATCCTATGGACAGAACGGCCAACTGGTGGTGGGTGCTGGTTCACTCTGTGGCCCTCCCTCCCTGACTAACTGACTGGCTGACGGTCTGACGGACTGAGTGCAAGCCACCTTCCGACTGGCACTGCCCATGTCTCCTCATGAGTCATGACCTTTCTTTTTCTGATCACCCAAACCACATCATTATACATACCTCTCTCTCTACTTGCAATTCCCAAGCTCATTCATTTC
>Ga0116228_10005307_pt1 | contig 11489 bp, 6 predicted proteins | sample S1TSphfallax_2_FD_89694 | JGI IMG/M metagenome (GOLD analysis project Ga0116228, IMG submission 89694) | Host-associated microbial communities from peat moss isolated from Minnesota, USA - S1T2_Fc - Sphagnum fallax MG | ecosystem: Host-associated > Plants > Peat moss > Unclassified | place: USA...
AATCGAAGTGTAGGGTACTGCTTGAGTAGCAGAGCATTCCGGAAATAATAGCCCCCTTCGAGCATTCTTTCAAGCATTACCCGAGGGGTTATTATTGCCGGAATGCTTCCACTCCCAAATTCAGCTGGATAAAGCAAGCACTGGCAGATTTTTATTTAGATTTTTTTCATTCCTTTCCCGGGTATCAAGGGAAAAAAATTGCAAAAAAAAAAAAGATGCGATGCGTTTCCAGAAAGCGAAATGCTTTCGGAAGTGCACGTTCTGTTTTTCAAATTGGCCAGTTATGTGCAGAGGACAGATTCTGGTCGAGATTATGCTTTCTGGACACACTCAAAAAAATATTCTGCCCGTGCTTTAGGGGGAGGAGCCGAAACTTGGCTATAAAACCTTTTCTTTTAGCCAATCACATTACACATATTATATATATACTCTTTGCGGCTCTCGAAATAGGCACGTACGTACGTACCTCTGGGCCTATTCAGCACTAATTATATTATTTCCAAAAATGTTTAAATCCTCTGAAATAAATTTTCTTTTTCAGAACTATGTTTTTTTTCTGAAGGAAAATTAAAGAATCTGATGAAATAATGAGGAATTTATCATATGCAGAGGTTCCTTAAAATTGGAAATTTTAGCTGAAACTCGGACTAGAGCTTCTCGCAAAGCACAAGCAAACCAAAAGAAATTCAGTCCCCGTTGTTGAAGGCACATTATGAAGCAGAATCTGCCCCTCTGCATAATGGTGGGGATTTCACTTTTTGAAACCCCTCACATTATTATTTTCCATGATAATTCAACAGGTATCTGTTGGGTATCATATATGTGCCAGAGACACAATAGATAGATATCCACAGGGTATTGATGGGGTATCATCTAGATGATGCAATGAAAATTTGAAAAAAAATTTTGTTAATCTCTTAATGCACCCATGAAATAAATATTTGTGCAATTAAAATTTTAATTTTCAAAGTGGGAGCTCACTTGGGAGTCAGACTCTTGAGAGCATGAAATGTGATTATCAAGTTTCATTTTTGGTTCACACCTTTGTAAACCCTTACCTTGATCGCAAGTTCAAAATTAAAGTTATAACATTACAATTCATTACGTTTAATAATGCGAGTCGAAGAGACATGCTCATGAAAAAACAACTTGTGCAACTAAGATGGAGTTGAAGGACATTTTTATTTTGGGAATGCCTTGCTCCTGGGGTGTTACCCTTCATTTAATACTCAGGACCAAACATAATCACTAGTATAAAAAAATTAATTAATTTTTTTCCCAAAATGGTCCCACCTTTTGCCAAGTACAACTTATGCTTGAGAAGATGGCCTCTTAATAAGCGACATGAACACTCAAACATAGCATATTTAACTATGAAGCAAAGGTTATTTGTTTGTTTGTTTTGTCATGTTGACATCTCCCAAACCAAAGGGCCCGCCCCGCCGTGTTCTTTGGTACAAGGTGGAAATGCCCTCGATGATGAGTAAGGAAAGGTCGGGCACCAAGGTGATTTTTTTTGTAATGAATTATTGGACTTTGAGTTAAGTAGTTTCCAATACTCAAAATTGAATAAAAAATCAAGGATTAAAATTCTAGGGAGAAATTAGGGGTCACACTCTTGGTATTGTTGGAAAGCCCTAGATGAGTAACCGGTCCAACAAGGTGGTTTTCTAAGTTTGCAAACCTACTACGGTAAGAGAGTTACAATACCTCATCCCATATTTACATCATTTTTTGAGAATTCATCTGCCCGATCTATCCCAAATTGCAATGCAAAGCACTTGAGGATAGCTTCTTGCACCACACCACGGAGGCTCTCAACACATACTTTTGAGGGGAGGGCGGGGGGGGTGGGGTGCGTGTGCATGAGTTATTAAAATTTGAAAACCTAACCAGGTAATCCTTAACTATACGTGCTCCTACAATGGCACATTAGTGAAATATTAAGAAGGTGAACAAAAATTAAAGAATTTTTTTTTAAAAAAAATCATAAATGTCGGTGCTATCAACGGTAGTGTTACTTTATAGGCTACTATTAACCCAAAAGAAAAAGGCGAAAAAAAAAGAAAGGTACACAACAACACGAGCAACAACAACTTTTTTGTGGGTTTTTTCTTTCTTTTTTTCTCGAGCAATTTCTTAAGCAATTTGCCTAAAAGCAGGAAAAAACAAGAATGGCTCTGGTGAGCATGACGCTACGTACGTTAAGGCAAAATCCCACCAGATTCGTTCCCCAGCCTTTGGACCGTCCGATTAGAGCCCGCAATAGAATTACTTTTGTAATTCTTAACTATTAATTGTGTGGCGGGGTCGTGCGCGACGCGCGCTTGTCCGGAGGACCCTGTCAGTAGTGTCGTGCGCGACAGGAGCTCGAGTGCATAGTTTAGCTATGGTGGTTTGTTTTGTTTCCCCCCCCCCCACACCCCGCCCCCTCCGGCCCCGCTCTCGTCGTTCTTCGCTACAATCCGGCTTCACTTCATCGTCGCTCTTTCTCCGCTTCTACTTAGCATCTCCAAGTATCTCCAAGTGTAAGGTGATTACAATTTTTCTGCTCTTTCTTCCGATCCCTTTCTTGTCTATTATGGACTTTTTTGTTGTTGTCTATTATGGCTTTTTGTTGCTTCTTCACGTGTTGCACAATCCGGATGTAGCATCTACTGTAATCCAGTTTTTATTATGATGCGAATTCACCTTCAAGTTTCTTAGACATGCTTTCTTTTCTTTTCTTTTTCTTTTTTTTTTCCAGTCTGCTGGTCAGGATTTGTCGTTTTCTGTTTCTGGAGGTTATGCTCTCCAAAGGGGGGCGAATTCTTGTCAAAGAGATTGCTTTTCTTTGAAGGTATATCAGGTCTGTTTTTTTTTTTTTTCCTCTCTGTTTGTGCTGTGATCGTTCCGGAGCGCTCGGTTTTTGTTGCTGTAGCCTTGGTTTCCTTTTCTTGGAAATGGCGCATATGACAATCTGCGGATTTTTTTCTTCACGTGCAGGTTGGAGAGAGATCTGTCTTTGAAGCTACCTACCAGCATAGTGTCCGTTGTTGCCATGTTGTGAGCTCCCTGTGAATTTCCTTTTTATGAACTGTGTGGCCAGCTCTGCAAATTCGGGTATCCGTTGTGGAGTCCAGGTTAGGCAGGCAGGCACTGATTTTGTTGCCTCATACTCTGAGGCGGTTTTCTTTTTTCTTTTTTCCTTTCCCGTTGCTTCTACTGAATGTGGGTTAGGGATATGCGCTCGAGGTTTGGCTGTTCAACGTGATGTTGTCAGTTCCCCCCTGCACATTGTTCCTTCAAAACCTGGATGGAGGAGGTAGGGCGACTTTGTTGCTGGTCAGAGGAGTTGTTGGATTGAGCATATTTCTTACAATTCTGGAAGTCCATCATTCCTTCCAATTCCTGACTGAGAGACGACAGGGTGCAATACTCGGCCTCGTGCATGTCCATCATCTGATGGATGGGAGGCAATTTGCTTAAGCAAAACATTCAAATCTCCTCAATGGAGCATACCATTCTGTGAGTATCTTCTTCCTTTGGGGCTATGCAAGGCAATTATGTCAACCTCGAATCAACATAGGAAACACCACTGCCACCAGCACAGACCTCACTTCTTCTTGCCAGCTAGAGCAAAATTTGCACATCTCACCCAGAAGCAACAAGGGTCTTGTCAGATTTGTTGGGTCTGGACAGTGTGAACCAAACTCAAAATCACTTCCTTTCAAGTCAAACACGGGCAGAAGCTTCCACAAAGGGATATCGATTTCTCCATTCATTTGCAAGATCCTCAAGAAAGTGAGTACCTCTTGGCAATTTCATGCACAAATATTGCATGTTATGTACATTAACTCATGTTACAGGACTGAAACATTACTGCCTAGTAGAAGCATGTCTGATGAGCAGGTATTCCTTGTTTAGTGAAGGTTCCAGTTCAGGTCAGCATGTGGATTTCAATCCAAATGTAAGATGTGTACTTGTAACCATTTGAGTTGTAGTCACTGTTGAATTTGAGATGCCCACACTAAGACTTTGAGAGGAGTGTAGTGTAGATGCAACGTCAGTTATGATGTCAGTTTTTGTTGTCCCCCTCTGTTCTCACATTACACTGCAAATTTTCTCTAGACTGATAGATTAATAATGGTTATGGGATCTGCCAAGTCCACTGATCAAGGCAGAGTGTTTGGTCTTGTTTTCAGTGCTTCTTTTTTGAAAGCAGGCTGTCAATAAGACATCATGTTCACCAGAATGCTGAAGACAACAGAGATGGCTGAAGATTGTGAGCTGCCAGGTACCCTACATTGAGACCATTCATGGGGAGTGTTAAGCTAGTTGAGGGCTGGATCTGGCCTACCATGCTACTGGTGTAGTAACAAGCAAGCTCAAGCTAGTGAGTTTCATCATCACCATGTGTCTGGTGAAACTCAGATTGCGAAGGCAGGTATCATCAAAAGTGGAAACAACCTCCCCGAGAGGCAAATCCAAGAAAACTACTGAGGACATGAGCCTGGAGTTACCTACTAGCTACACTAGAAGCCTGACATTCTCAAAGGGCTCACAAACCTCAGTGGACAGTTCAAAGTCTCTTGAAATCTTGAAGGGTATGCTTCCAGATGGTGCATACATATTCAAATATTTAGACATTGCAAAGGCAACAGATCATTTCAACCCTTCAAGAAAGGTTGGGGCCTCAGTTTTCCGAGGTACAGTCATGGGCATGGATGTGGCGATAGTTCAAGAGAATAAGGGGAGCAGACACATCAACTTTGTTGCCGAACTAAAAAATCTCTGTAACTTGCACCATTCCAATCTTGTCAAGGTGATTGGTGGCTGCATAAGGGGTGATCAAGTCTATCTTGTTTACGAGTTCATTACAGGTGCCACTTTGAGGGAATGCTTACGCAGCAGCATCTTCCCTGGTTTCACAGCTCTTAATTCCTGGACAGCAAGACTTCAAGTTGCCCTTGATGTTGCCAAGGGCCTTGAATACCTTCACCAGCATGCAGTCCCCCCACTCGTACATAAGTACATCAAGAGCAGCAGCATTATTTTGGACAGTGAGCTCCATGCCCGGATTGCTAAAGTTGGAGTTGCACAGATCAAAGGAGAATGTTCTGTGGAGCCTCTGGTAGAAGTCAGCTCACCTAGTGCTCAAAGGATAAATAGTACCAGAAGCTCACCTGGTCCTCAAAGGATAAATAGTGCCAGAAGTGCACCTACTCCTCGAAGGATAAATAGTGCTGGAAGGATAAATGAGAACACAGATAATGGAGCAAGTTTAGGAGAGTATCTTGGGCGGTCCTTAGGAAGATCAGTTGGGCGGTCACGCAGCATTCGCATCACTGGCATCACAGGATATTTGGCCCCAGAGTATGCTGCACACGGTTCCATCTCCCCAAAAATAGATGTTTTTGCATTTGGTGTCATTTTACTAGAGATTCTGTCAGGGCAGCAAGCTGTGCAACTTCAACAGGACCTGGATAAGAATTGTCTGAGGAAGACATTCCTTCCTGATGTGATAGCAGCAATTTTTGCTGATAAGGATCCTCGAAGAAGGATACGGGGCTGGATAGATCCCTTGCTCAGGGATGCCTTCCCACTGGACTGGGCATGTAAGGCTGCCCAGGTGGCCAAAAGCTGTGTGAATCCAGATCCACAGGAGAGACCCGAAATGTGCAAAGTTACTTTGAACCTTGAACACATTTTCATGGCCTCTCAAGTATGGCAGGATAGTAGAACTTTGTTAACGACTGCAATAACTGCCCGGTGAGCTTTCAGAAGTTCATTACTTGTGACCACAAACAGCTCCATGTATGCATGTTGCTTCTTCCTGGGCTTGTTTTTGTGTATCAACCCGACTCACAGAATGGGTTGAAACAAGTGATTTGATAACACCTGCATGAACACACACTCTTCATGTTGGTTGAAATCTCCTCTTTGTCAAGGGGTTTTCAATTTGCAATACCGATTTGCAACTCTAGCATTTGCAAATGTGAAGTTGGAAAATTCACTTGTCCATCTCAAGATTTGGAACATCTTCTTTTCAAGTTTGGGGCATGCCAAAAAGATCATCCTTGTTTGGGTGAGGCACCTGAATCCTCTGTGCATGTCTCCACCTCCTCAGGTTTGCTTGTCTCCACATCTTTCTTTGTCAGGGTTGCCTTGCTTGGTGTCCAGAGATCTGTCCAATGACTCATGGTGTGGCCTAAAGTATGGGCAGGAAAGCAATCTCATATGGAGCCCAGCTGAGTAAGATGCCACTGACCACCACAAGCAGCATGTCCCACAGCCCCAAACCATCTTCCTTCTAGACCAAATCTGCAACAAGCCATGCTATTTCTGGTAGTGTTTCTTCAGGTGTCATGCTATTTCTGATACGTCTGGTACAGCATTTCTTCTCGTTCATGAACATGTGCTGATTCTTGTGTAGCAAGATGATCACCAACAGTAAATGGGGAGCATCACCAGTATAAAGAGTGAGAAGCTGTGACTTCAAGAATATGCACTATTCTTTTGGCACTATTGTTTTTGCTGTTTTTTGTCACTCTTCTGTGAAGAAACTTTATCCTGATTCTTTACATGAGGGAAGGCCCTCAAACAGGAGTGTAACCAGAACTCAGAGTCCACCCTTGGCTCCCACCTCAGGTGGACTCCTCATTCTGGTAACACCCCCATCCTTGAGCCTTACCTACCACTTAACATATCCCTTCACTGAAACCAACTGCCAAGAACAAATCACGTTGTGTTTCAAGTGCTCACCCTAAAGTGCTCACCCTGTACAGGCAGCACAAAATCTCCCTCATGCATGATCCTGATAATCTGTAACTGAGAAACTGCAGCAAAACCTAGTCAGAATTCTCAATCATAGAATCTTAAGTTTCAAGGCCAAGGATGACCATCAATGTACACACACTCCTTAATTCAAAAGAGTAACGAGAGGCCATGATATAACATGTGGGACCAATCTGGAAGGCTCAACTTGTCTTGCTGAGTCTCTTTGTGGCCCTAAGGCAACCACATGAAAGAAATGATCAAGCAGCAAGAATAGTTCACATTGTTGTGATTCTTTTCTCCTCTACTTTTGCTCACTACAGTTACCTCAATTATCAATCTTCCTTTTGCTACCTGGCTACTTGAGTCCTTGGATTACCTATTGTCTATTAACACTTCCAGAAGTTTCACAGCTTCTCCAATGTCACTACGCACCAAGTCTTCTGGAGGCATTGTTTTCCAGATGTCTTCCTTGTCCCCCTTGTCCCTAGCAGACTTTGCCACCTTTTCAACATTGATGGTTGAAGTTGTACACCCATCATCATCACCATTTGTTGAAGTTGTACCCACATCACTACCACCATTCAAAGTTCGACTGCCATCACCATCACCACCACCACCTCCCACATGACCAACACCATTTGAAGTTGTAACCCCATCATCACTACCATTTGGGCTCTTGATAGTTGTTGCAGAGAGAGGCATTGTGGTGCTGATACCTGAGGATCTGCAACCTGCATCAGACTCTTGCTCACACTGCTCAGGTGCAGCAGCATGACTGCTGAGAGCAAGGGTGTTGTCAACAGGTCGGGGCTTCTTTAGCACCATGTCATCATCCTCAGCTGGCACTGTAGCACTGCGTTTGCCCCAACCTCCTGAGGCATTTTCAGAGCTGCAACTTGCAGCAGTTTGAGATCCATCAGCTTTTTGTGAACCTCCCTCTACTTCAGACTCCAGCTTGCTAACATGTTTGCGATGACGCTTACCAGCAAGATGCTGTTGCAACATGTCAGCGGTTTTGCATTCCACCTCACATGTTGCACACCAGCCTATCCCTCCTGGTCCCAACACTGGTACTGGTTTCTTTTTTGGCTTGATGTTCACAGGTGGCATGTTTCTTGGAGTAATTGGAATTGCGGAGGGGGGTACAGGATTGGTGGATTGCCACCTGTTGCCAGGTCCCCGGCCTTGAAACTTAGACCAAACAAGCCCCACAAACATGGTCAATTCTCTATGATGCCACAAAATCTACACTCCTCAGAATATGCATGGGTTGACTTTACAGGGGGAAAGCTCAATAGCATCAAAGCAAGAGACAAATCAACTATGACAACCATTCTGGAACTTTGTTTCAAGACTCTGTGCTGCATTTCACTGATTTAGGGTTGCTCACAAGCAGACTTCAATAGAATATTTGAACATGTTGGTTGCTCCACAAGATGTAGCCAATCAAAATCCTTCAGGACAACACTGAACAGACTGGGCACAGAGCATGCTAATCTGCAGCCAGTCCTTGTAGTTCAAAGCTTCTTGGAGGTATCAAATAGCCTGTAAAATTTCTAGCACATCAACATTCCAACTCTGATATTGAGCTCTGTTTTTTGGCTGAAATACTGACCTCAGTCGAAGCATGAAGGAGGTCCCTATCTCGTCCCTTCTCTCGATCCTTCACCAACTCTCTTCCCTTCTGCTGCCACTTACTGCCACCTTGTTCCCTCTCAGCTGGCCATCCAAAAGAAAACCCTAAAGAATTCGGATATGGCAGAGAAGGCCCAGGTCTATCAGAGTACAATCCATGTCCATTGTACCTCCGATGCTCTCTCTCTCTGTCCATGTAACTGCTATGATCCCATACTTGTTCTGCACCATATTGAGGTCGAGCATTCAAATGCAATGCAGAAGAATAGGGAGGCGTGGGCAGGAGGGGAGGAGGAGCTTGAGCAACAACACCATTCTCTTTCTGTTCTGAGGCTGCACCATACTGAGGAGGTCGAGCGTTCAAATGCGGAGCAGAATAGGGCTTGGGAAGAAGCACCACCGGAGAATCAACACCGACGCCGACGACGTGACCTAACCCTCCTCCTCCTCGTCTGTTGTCATGTAGGGAAGAGGGAATAGGGGTAGGAGGAAGAATTCCGGGAGTCGTCGGAAGCATGGTTGCTCCCTCTAATGACTCAACGGTATAGAAACCCTGACCTGAAGACAAGGACGGAATTGTCGTCGTTGCCAGAGCCGCTGCTGGATACTTACCCATTCTGAAAGACGACATCACAACGGAGTGATGACTCGGATATTGCTGCTGCTGCTGCACTAGTCGCGGAGCATTTGCAAGCTCGAAATAACTGTTTCCTTGTTGCTGAGAAGAAGGCATCATGCGGATGAGCGGTTGGTGTACTACTGTAAAGCTTGATCCCATTCCTCTTCCTCCTACTATCGATTCTGGCCTTCTCTCCCCTCCTCCCCCTCCGCCGCCCATTCGACCTCCTCTCTGCCCCATTTCCCACGGATCCATTCTCTCTCTCTCTCTCTCACCCCCTAACAATCGAGACCCACCTGCCCTCTTCACTCTCGCCTTCTCCTCACTCAATGAAAATTCTCGTCAGAAAAATTCTAAAACTCAAGACCTACGCGTCGATCTCGAGCTCCACACGTCGTCAGACGACAACACTAGTCTTTCGTCGTTTAAGCGATTTTCGCGTCCGTTTTTGGCAGGATTTGGACTCAGAGCTTCAGAGCTTCTCCTCCACCTTCCACAAGGGACTTGCAACGATCCGGCGACACCCAAAAACCTTGATCCAACACCAAGATCTCGTGCGTCGCTCGCGCGAGCAGTTGGAAGGAGGGAGCAGGCGGCAGCAGCAGCGAGCGAGGGAGCGATTCTGTCGCTTCCCCCCATTTTCCCTTCCTCCTCATCTCTCATCCATACTTTCATCCTTGTCTCATCTCCCTTGACTCAATTATCATTTGATAATTTCTGCTCGTATCATCCGTGGGCCCTGATTGCTCATCTATCTATCCATATCTTCATCCGTAATTTGCTTCTGTTTTTGTGTGCAAGGGCGCACCTGGGAGGAGTGTAAACACAGTTTTCTTGTTCAAATATCTCATCCATACTTTCATCCTTTCTCATCCTCCTTTACTCAATTTTTTTCTGATAATTACGGCTCGTATCACACGTGGGCCCTCGTTACTCATCTATCCATCCATGACTTCATCCAAAATTGTTTCTGGTTTTTCTTTTGTGCACGGGGTGGCACGATTGCAAATAGGGAGTGTAAACACAGTTTTCTTGCTCTTTTAAATTAAAATTATTTTGTTTGTTTATTTAATAAAGAAAACCAATTAGAGGGGGGCAAAAAAAAAAAGCATGAATAATAATGTTAAATCATAAATACTTAAATAGGGAAAAAGAAGCATGACCCACACAAATAAAATTTATTAAAATCATATATACTAGAATGGGTTTTCATCTATTATTTTTTAAACTAATTTATTTTAAGTAAATTTTTAATATATTAATATTTTGACCTTATGTCAATTGATTGTCATTGGTAATGCAAAATAGTGCAAAGCCCATATGTAATTATTTGTGTTTTTCATGCATGCAACGCACAACATGCAACATCAAAAAAGTGTAAACACTATTTTTTAATTTTTTTAATTGAATTTTTATTTTATTTTTAAAAAAAGCAAACCAACACAACAATACAAGCATGACCCAAAGATATAAAATACTAGGTAGGTTAAATCGTAAATGCTAAAATGGGGCTTTTGGTTTTTTTTTGTAAAATTTGGGATTTTTTTTAACATGATTTCATTACACATACAATTAATCAATTTTCATTTTGCATGAAAGCATAATGATTTTAAGACATAATTGAAACCATAATGCCTTAAGTCTTTTTTTTCCCAATGTAATATTGCAATTTTTTCAGATTTTTCCCCAATTTTTAGCAAAATAGTCAAATTTACATTTTAAAAAATCCATAATTTTCCTAATTTCTTTTTTTTCAAAGCATTGTGTGGTGGTCATGCAAATCAATTTCAATGCATTGTGCAAGTAGCATCATATGATTAATAAATTTCACGTATGAAAAAAATTAAAATCAATGCTTGTTGTAAAGCATGTACAATTATCAATATATAAAATATGAGTGTGGTGTGAATGTTCAATGCACACATAGGTAATCACAAGTGTGAAAAGAGATGATCGTTAAGGCCCCCAATTAGACTACTATGGCTCAAGTGGAAGTTGAGCCAAAAAACAAGCATTCCTTTTGGTCAAATGGAGATCTTGTTTCAACTTTCCTTCACACAAGATCCCAAGCCCAAGAGAATTAAGATCTTATATGACACTAAGGTGACAACAAAAAAGGATGAAAAATCTTGAAAGATGCCCAAGAGAAATATTGGACAAGAGCAATTTTGTGTGGGTATGGTTCAAAAGTTTGAACAACTTGCAAGCTTCAATGACTCTTTGTTTATGAATGATATTTTGTTAATAACAATGAATTTTTTTCTCTTTTTGTCTTTCATCTTTCGAACTCTTTGATAGATTTTTTTTTGCTCTTTTGCATCATTTCACATTGCTCAAGATAGAAACTCATAAAGTTAAAAAGAAGGCAAACAACATTTCAAAAAACAATTGCCCTGGAGAGAAGTTCTTGTAATGATGGAGCAATGGAACCATCATAAAGAATAATTCACAAAAGCAATGTCAACTTCAAGCACTA
>Ga0116228_10005308_pt1 | contig 11488 bp, 7 predicted proteins | sample S1TSphfallax_2_FD_89694 | JGI IMG/M metagenome (GOLD analysis project Ga0116228, IMG submission 89694) | Host-associated microbial communities from peat moss isolated from Minnesota, USA - S1T2_Fc - Sphagnum fallax MG | ecosystem: Host-associated > Plants > Peat moss > Unclassified | place: USA...
CTAACTTAACTTAACCTAACCTACCTAACCTAACCTAACATATTTAACCTAACTTAACCTAACCAACCTAACCTAACCTAACCTACATAACTAACTTAACTTAACCTTCCTAACCTAACCTAATTTAACCTCATCAAACTACTTTAGTCTAACCTACTTACTTTAGCTTTTTAAACATGCACATCAATTGTAAGTATAAGGAATTGAACCCAAACCTTCATAATGATAAACCAAGTGCTTACCAATAAATTACACCATCAAAGGTGTTCAACTTTAATCAAACATTTCACATGTTCATTTCACATCATTAAACATAATGGCTAAACCTAGGTGACAACTAGTGACTAAAGTCAATGATTTAATTTAACAGATAAACTTAGTGATTAAATTGAATGATGTAAACTAATGACTAAACCTAATGGCTAAACCTAATGATTAAATTCAGCAATTAAACTAATGGCTAAACCTAATAGTTAGATTCAATGACTTAAATTAATGGTTAAACCTAATGTCTAAATTCAATGATTTAAAGTAATGGCTAAACATATTGATTAAACTTTGATTAAATCTAATGGTTTAACATAGTGGTTAAACCTAGTTGATAAACATAATGGCTAAATAGAATGGTTAAACTTAGTTAATAAACCTAATTGCTAAACATAATGGCTAAACCTAAGTTCAACCTAGTGAGTAACTTTAGTGTTTAAACATAGTGGATATATTTAGTGTTTCAATTTAGGTTATATTTATTAATGATATTTAATGGTTTAATTTAAGTTAAACCTAATGCCAAATTTAATGGTTGAACATAATGGCTAAAATTTGGGTAAACCTAATGGCTAAATCTAATAGCTAAACATAATGGTTACACCTAGTGGGTGGATAAGGAAGTAAATAATATGAAAATAGGTGGGTAGGTAAATAAATAGGTCATATGAAGGTGAAAACTATAGGTAGGTATGTAGGTAGGTAGGTGAGAAGGTATATGTATATATGTAGGTAGGTAAATAATATGTAGGCGGGTGGGTAATAAATAAGTAACTAACTAAGTAAATAGGTGGATGAATACGTAAGAGGTAGATACATAAAGAAGTAAATGATGTATTTGACTAAATATCATTGGCCACTTTGACTAAATGTTCAACTTGACTAAAGACCATTAGTCATTTTTATTAAATATCATTGGCCATTTTTATTAAAATTGTATAATTTGATTATGTGTATCTAGTCAAATTGATCAATCAACAAATACATGTGTCATTCAAACACTTGGCCTTGAGTCAAAATGGACATGTTCATTAATCAAAATGGTAAGTTAGTCAATTTGAACTTCTTAAAAAACCATGAATTATAGTAATGGATAGTTGTGGTTTTGCAATAGTTTCTTGTGCAACTATTTCAACAACATTAATAAAAAACAATTTCAATGCAAATGCTATAATGTAGTGGGACTTATTAGCAAAACAATGAAACTTTTGGAAATACAAACAATGCACCGCCATTACATGGGCCTTCTATGCACCTTTGAACTTCTTTCCAACACTAACATAGGTAAATTCAAGTTTAAATTCAAACTCAAACCAATTGGAACAATTAAAATGTGTTGTTTGTTATTGGAATGTTCTAATTGCAAGACAAAAAAAAGGTGTGATAAACTACAAATCTACAAATGGTATTTTTTCATTTCGCAAACACTTGAAAACCAACCATCATCAACTTTAGGGTTAATGGAGTGAACAAGAAAAGGATGAGCCAAAAGTAAAAAAACAACCGACAAAAAATGGTCTAGCCCAACCCTTGTTGTTATTTCCAATGTTTTTGGTATTTTTGTTTCTTATCCCAAAAATGATCCCCATAAAAAATAATACAAGGAGGACCTTGTGTTGTTAATAATTAAAGAACTTGTGCCATTGTCATTTGTGGATGCTCCACTTTTTAGGAGATTTGTTTTGAAGCAAAATTCTTGTTTCAATTTTCCATCAAGGTGGGTCTTGAGAGGAGGTCTACCACCTAAGGTGGCAAGAAAGATTAAAGAGAATTTTGTATCTCCTTCACTTGCTTCATATTACATTTACATCATGAGCTTTGATCTTTGGATGTCAAAAGTATAAATATTTTATATTTTTGTTTTAATTGTACATTTTTAAAATGACAAATGGGAACCTTATAATGTAATTGAAGGATGTTTTGAGATTGAAAATTCCACATGAAGTGTCTTGGCTTTGCAAGTGATTGACTTGTTTGCAAAACACAAGCTCAATGGTCATGTCCTTGCATATGTTAAAGATGAAAGAAGTAATATTCCACCATGATTTTAATTGTGTTTTGTCAAATTTTAGGGATGTTAACTCTTTTTGTAGGTGCTTGTTGGGGCCATGCCATGTCCAAGTGTTGCCAATATGCAACAAATGATACTAAAGTATGTGCTAGTGTGATTTTAATCTCAATCAAATTGGCACAATTTGTATTGCAAAAAACCATAATTTCAACCAAAAAAAGTGGTAAAGGTTAGCAAGAATGGCATAAGGCATGCCTAGATGTGGGGGTGTTTCCATGGAAATTGAAGATTCAAATGAAGACTCAATTTGCTTCAAGAATCATCCTATTCTAAGAGACTTTTGAATTCAAACATGACATTACCCTTTACTATGGAAAAATAAGTGTCCTTGACACTCCAATAATGTGTGCCAAGTCCTCGAGTATGGGTAGTAACCCAAATTGTTTTTGATACTCTTGGGCTTATGATTAAACAATGTGTGTTGAACCAAAATCAAGGTTATTAGTTGTTGTTAGATGCACTTCTTGCTGTAATAGCTCTTATGTGTTAGTTTTTGCATGATTTGTTGGGGCCTTATTATAATGAAACCCAAGATTTTAATGGGAAGTTCCACATCTTCCAAATGAACATGCAAGGACATGGTGTATGTTGTAAACCTTTTCCTTTCATTTATGGTCTTTGTTTAATTAGCAAAAATTCACAACATGTTGGTTGTGATGTTAGACCCCTATTACAAGGGGCTCATATTGGTTATTTAGTATGTTCAAAAGGAGAGAACATTACAGATTGTAGGTGAGTATGATCATAAGGTATTACTTCCCCTCCTTGTTCATGTGTACCATTTCTTGAATCCAAATGATGTAAGCATTGGAATTCCTAATTGCTCTACATCCTATAACATCAAAAGTACAAGCTTATATGATTTTATGGAAACTAATGAAGAAATGGACTTGTCAATTGTCAAGGAGCAAATAAATTATTTTTTAGTAAAAAAAAATGATAGTGGAAGAGTGTAAGAATCCATTGGCATGGTGGAAAATGCGCGAGGTACAATTTCGTAATATTGGGTTCGTCGTTCAATAAATATTGAGGATTATTGGTTCTCCAATCGAATTGGAGAGAGCCTTCAACATTGTAGGTAGTTGCACAAACCTTAAAGACTTTCAATTAGGCATTGAAAATCTTGAAATGGTTATAAGTTGCATCTACAATAATTGTTCAGATGATGTTTGTGTTGAAGGTTGGGCATCCATGGGGCAATTCATAGATATGGAAGAGGCCTTCATGAAAGAAAATGAAGACCTTGTTGATAAGGTTAGGCTTTTAGAGATTGAAGAAATTAACAATCGATTTTAGATTATTTAAAAAAAATAAGCACACATCATTTTATAAATTTCAGTTAGATAATTTTATCAGTTAAGTTGAACTCATGTTGTCATTTTATTTGATTTTCCCCCAAATGTTAGAAAAATGGAACAACCATGGAGGGAAGTTGATTTTAAAGTTCCCTAACCCTTGGAGATGATGGAACCCAAAAATTTTGCTATGTGCCATGTTTAGGGCTTTTGCCTTTGTTATATTTTATTGAATTGGGGTTAGCTTGTACCCTTGATTTGGTTTGGGTGTATTGGGGTGCACAAGTGAAAACTTATGGTTTTGAGTGAAGGAAAGACTAGGATAGATTTGGGGGCTATTTGAAGGGGTATGGGTGGTTAGAATTAGGGTTTTGAGTTAACAATGAAATATTAGGGCAAATTTGGTGTTGTTTGAGGGGGTTTTGGGTTGTAGAATTAATGTTTCATGTGAAGGAAAAACTAGGGCAGATTTGGGGCTATTTGGGGCATAATTCAAAAGTGCCAAAGCCACTATTCAATTTGGTGTTACTATTGGATGAAATCTTAAACATGAAACCAAATGGCAATGAAAAAAATGTTTTGATCCTTGAAATATCTAGAGTAGGTTAAAGTTTACAAATAGGCTAGTTTGTAATTTATATTGGTTTGAAGTTTGAGGCTTTCAAAGCTTCTGTAATTTTATTCTTCTTTTGGAGTACTTTTGGTATTTTTGCACCATCATTTGTTTATTTGAATCTTGAAACTTGGAACATCTAATGTAGTTTAAAGTTTATTTGTTTGAAATTTTCAAACATTTGTAATAATTATTTTCTTCATGGAATAAAAGTTTGTGTATTTCCAAATTGTTGGTCTTCATGTGTTGGATACAAGATTTGGAATTGGAGGTTATGAAATTAGAATAAAAAACATTGCAATTTTATTTTTTAGGTTCTAAAATCGGAACCAGAAGTGGAATTGGACTTAGGGCTAAAAAACCAAAATCAAAACCAAGTTTTAGTTCCTTAAATTTTTTTTGAAACCAAACTAGAATTAAACAATTGAAAATTTGAAGCATTGGAATCAAAGGCTTCTCCTAAATCCTCAGAACTACCCAACATTAGTCTAAACCTTGTGCTTAGAATTAAAAACCCCATGCTTGGAATCAAAAACTTTGTGGTTGGGGTTTTGAAATTATAGGTTTTAAGGGGAAAAAATATCTTGCCCTTGAAATTTAAGGCTTGTTGTAGTCAAAAACTCCTTTTCACATGAAAGTTATTAAGTCTTAGTAAAACCTAGTGTGGGACAACTATTTGAATTGCTTTCAGGTATTTTCCAAATATTAAACCAAATATATGCATATATGAAAGCCAAGGGTTGTTTTTTTCAAAAACCTAAACTTGCTTTCTACCCATGATTTTGTGATATTTATTACTCACTCGGGCCACCTCATAATTGATACTTTTATAAATTCAAATATAGGTAACTAAACCCAAATTAACGAAAATAAAAAGTAAATGGTATCTATCAAAAACCTTGATTTACACCCTTTTAATACTTAATGGAATTCTAATTAAGGTTAAGGTTAGATTTTTTGTTTTGTAGTTTTAGTTGGTGTTTGTAGTTGTTTTGTTTTCTCATTTTTTCATGTTTCTTTCACTTTCCACAATTGCCATTTTTTTGCCTTTACAACGTTCATAATGCATTATTGAAATCTACAATGATATTCAATAAATGCAACCTATTGGATATTAAAAAATACTAGATACTAAATTGGAATCAAGCTTTAGGGCAACATAAAACAATGTGCATTTATCAGTGATCTAGAAGAATGTGGCTTTGTGTTTTTACTTTTCACATTTCTTTTTATTTTCATTTTGTTTAAGTTGCAACCTACAATTTGAGTAACAACTTTCAACTCTCATTTTGAGCTTTCATGCCCAAGTTTTAGCCTTTGAGCTAGTTGTGTTTTATTTGTTTTTCCTTTTGTTTTTGCTTGAAGGTGCATTTATGAAACATTATGGGTGAAGGGGATTTTTAAACAATTATCATGCTTACATTTTTGTCTATCACCACTATTGAATCCTTGATTCATGAGCTTTTGATGTTTTATTATGTTTCATTTATCACGTTTTAGGGTTTAGGGTCTCTCGTTGAGCCATTGGCCTTTTGTTCATACTTAATTTTTGAGTTTTTATTCTAAAGTTCAAGTATGAACTACATGGATGGAGATATATCTTCAACAAATAGCTCAAGTGTTTTGTTCCCATCATGGAGTATCTTTAAATTTTATACCTCAAACTTTTATTTCCTAAACCTTTGATTATCACATTTTGTTGCTATAAAATTTAAATTTTTCATGGTAATGGATGAAAGCACATTAATGGTGAGTCACTTTTCGCCAAAAAAATGATGTATAATGAGTATTATAGTACGTAGTAAGCTAAAATCTTGATGGTAATATTATTTGTTTATTCTAAACACAAGCAAAAAACTTAAAATTTTGCATGACAACATTTTGGAAAATTCAAAGTTGACTTTGAGTTAAAATTAATCTTGATCCAACGGTTATATCAAGAAGATTGGATAAAATTAATGTACATACAATATATAATTTACAATTTTTCAACAGCCATAGGGTTTCATGTTTGTGGTTCATGAAACATTGCCAAACAAAAGAACATTGAAAATTTTATGAAATGCCCATCTATAAAATCTCCTCTTCTTTGATATGGTAGTGGTTTGTTCCTTTAAAAAACTATTTATATACATTTATTGTTCAAAAATGCAAAAAACACACTTTAAAAAAAAAGAAATTTCATCTAGAAACTTTAAATCTCTAAATGGTCCTAGAGTTAATTCATGTATATCAATATCATACACAATAAAAAAATTCACCCAAGAAATTCACTCATAACCTTAGTTTTGAAGTATATATGCAATTTTTTCAAACTATGCGACATGTATTATTTTGTCACAAATATATTCCATACATTCAAGTTTTTTGTTGTTTGTTGAATTTTTTAAAATAATTGATTTGATTATATTTCAAGTTAATCAAATATACTTAAAACAAGCAAAAATTATCCAAGATGTGATGTCCATACATTACCCCAAAAAATTTATTATAAAAAGGTTATACTTGTGACTACAATTTTTGGGGGGCTTAGTGTGCTTATGCCCTAATGTGAAATGATGGTTTTTTCTTCATATCCTATCGTGAATACTCATGATATCAACTCTATTAACGAAATCCCTCTAGCATTTATAAAATATGACAACTTCATTATATTAACAATGTGTACTTAACCCATGAAGGTGTGGAGTTAAAGATTTTAAAGTTTGTTGGTGTTAATGAACAATGTGTCATTGAAGTGCACTTGGAAAACTTATAGAAACAAAAAGTTGCTTGGAAGTTGCACTACTGCAATTCACTGATGTGGGCATTTTAAAAAGTGCACAATAGTCTTACTTACTTACTTACTTACTTACTTACAATTTAGTGTCATTAAGTGGGCCAAACAACACCCGAGCCAGAGCCCAATTGACGTTAAGTCTAATAAAGCAATTCGATCTAACCGTCTGACATTGTACTAGTCAACATGTGGATCTTTCTCAAAATAGATCATGAGATGTATTAGGGCCATAATGATACAACCCCACTTGAAATCTTGGCCTACAAAGCAAATGTAGGAAAGGTTTCATTACATACCACAAGCTTAATGACATAATAACCATTAAAAAACATGTTGATTTTGACCATTCTACTTTATTGAATAAATTGTTAAAATATGTAGACAATGCCCAAGATCTCACCTTGATTGTGTTCCTAATAAAAAAAGGCACACGTATCTCCAACTATAATTTTTCATTTTCTTCTATTGCAAGTAAGTTTTAAAATGATGATGCAACACAAGTTGGGTCTTTGCAAGATCTAATGTTTTGTTTGTGGATGAGGGGTTCTATCTATGAAACCTATTGAATCAATTTGGCTCTAGAGACTAGCATGTTGGTTATGTCCACAAGTTGTTTTCCGATTTATGAAGACTTTTGTTGAAGATATTTTGTTGGGCTTAGTTGAAAAAACCATGACTACATATGCAACTTGCATTAGCTAATTTTTATCAACCAATTGCACATTCAACTTGTGGATGTCAAAAAGAGCACATGATGTGTTTGCTATTGTTAATTTTATTTTGGAGGGTTTTCTACCCTTCATTTTCTTTTTGCATGCATTTGATAGGAAATGGGGCCATAATATGTTGGTTTTGATGTTTGATCCAAGGTTTTAAAAGATGTGTTGGTCATCACATATTTAGGTCTTGAAAATGCTACTATTGTTGTTCTTGAATATGATGAAAAGTTGTTGTTGCCTTTATTTGATGGAGGCAAACAAGTTGTCGATGCTTACAAATGTCAAAGAAATTGAAGAATGTCAATCTTAAGTCATTGTGGAAAATTTGTTTCATACCATAACAACAAATGAAGACATTTATAAGCAATGACACCAAAAGCTATGACTATTGGAATAAAGCATATGTTTACAACTAAAAGATGGATTGGTTGTTTGAAACCCACAAACTTTGTATTCACATGTGAAGTGAAATCTAATTTGAAGACCAAGTGAAGGGCAAAGATTACTTGGACTTAGATGATTCCTTTTGATTTGCCATTTTTCCTATGTGTAAATGGTTGTCTGTGCTTTGTGTTAAGTTGAAAATGATGAATGGAATCATCTGTCAAGGTGGTGGATTTTGAACAACTCTTCCATGATTCCACATTATGAGGGGATGGATGTCTAAATTTCAAAATGTAGTTTGAAAAGGTTTTGTGTTTTATGGTCGTAACATATGTTTTATTTAAGTGGTCATAACTATTTGTGTTAGTGTGTTTGGGTTTGTTCTATTTCTATTTCTTGTTCATGTTTATTTTTATTGTTATTTTAGTGTGTTTTTAATATTATGTGTTTATTATGTGTGTGTCAATCAATTGTTTTCAATATTATGTGTCTAGTGTGTTTTGAATCTCTTCTATTTATTGTGTCTTAAATGTTTTCTATCTATTGTGATTTGAATGTCTTTTGTCTATTGTGTTTTGAGGATTTTTTGTCTATTAAATTTTAAGTCTTGAGTGTATTATGTTTGTTGTGTATTCAATGTTGTTAATCATGTGTAGGCCAACATAAAATAAAATTTAAGAAAATCAATAAGATGTTGGGTCTTGATTTTGTCACTTGGATATTGGAGTCATGTATTTTGATTCATCATTTGGGTTAGCCTTTAAGATTAAAATAATATTTCATTTATAATCAAAATTTTAAAGTTTGAAGTACCACCATGACCACACCTCTTTGAGGTTTTGTTGCCTTGAAATTTCAAAACTTGTAAAATGTGTTCATCCTCCAAAATGCAAAGAATTAGCTTTAAAAAGGTTTTAAAAACCAAAACCTTTTTCTTCAAAGGGTGTCTATCAAATACCTTGGTAAAAAACCTACATATACTCATTTGGGTTTTTGTTAAAAAATTAGGATATATACTTGATTAATCACATACTCCAACCTAACTATTATTTTAAAAATCAAATATTGACCCACACAAGCAAGACCCTTTAGTGAGGGCCCTCTTTTAATAAGGGGGCAATAATTGAACCTAGTTTTACATTTTGAAAATGTCCCCCACCCATATGCCTTACCCATTTTAAAGCACAAGACAAACATTATAATGAACTTAACATACATTATAGATCATGAGACAATAAGAGTGTGAGGCACTATGTGCCTACAAGAGGCATCACACACATACCTTACACCTAGAAAAGGCCTCTTATATAAAGGAAGGATTATTGTTGTGAGGGTATAGTGATTTTCATACCCTTAGGGTAAGGGTGTATTTGATTTAAAAAATTTACCTTCAACATAAAAGGTATATATGATTTAAAAACAAAATGCATCTTCAAGTTAAAAGGTATATAATACTTAGGTTGCAATTTTATCTTCATGGTAAGGGTACTTGATGTCAATGGTATCATAAGGGTAGGGGTACCATGATTTTACCCTATGGATGCCCTGGGATCAACATGGAGGGTAGGGTATGTTGATGTTAATGCTTGAAATGGGCAACCACAATTTCTGTGGTCTTTTTTTCAAAAAAAGAAAAAAAATATCATTTTTTTAATGTAAAGAGAAAGCCTACTCCTCGGTCCCTGGCCATATGATGAATTTGCATTTTTGTGTTTAATGGATGTTAAACACATTTCATGGTAGATATTTTGCAATTGAAAATAACATTTATGCCCAGCCCATGGTTGGCATATAATGTGTGCAACATCTTCTGCTCAGTAAAACTAGTTTATACTAAAACTAAAACATGTATTAGTTTTCATCTTAATGAAGGATGAAACTAGTTTCAATGTTTTCGTAAAAAATATTAAAGCCTTGTCTGGTGTAAGACAAGGTCCAATTCCACATATATTACACACAACTTAAGACAATTCTTTTGGTGTATTATTACTTTGCTCAAGTAGTATACAATGTCCAAAACAAAAGCTTGTGCAATATTGATTAGTGTTGGCTGGGTATATTCATTTTAATATATTAGCCCCTGATAAGCATAAATAGAAAAATTCAGAAATATATCAGCTAGGTAACGGTAAATAGGCTTCAAAAAAATTCCAAATTGGGTAAGGGGATAAATGTTTTGGAAAACTATCAATTTTAATTAAGGCTAAAGGCAAATAATGAACATTTTCCCTATTTTCAAGTAAGGGTGAAAATAAACATTTCATCAGTTTATCCTATCACTACCATGTGGGGTTAAAAGGGGGAAAATGCGAGGTTAAATATTTACACAAGTATGACACATTTCAAGTGAAGAAAGACAAAGTAGACAATTGACATTGCAAACATGAACACAATGAGTTTCAAACATCTCATAAATTAAATAAAAATAAAAATCAATCGATAACATTAAAAATATTCACAACATTTTTATAATGAAAATATATTTAAAAAATTAAAGGGGTTCAAAAGCATACGGTAAGACTTGTTTTCACAACGATAAATGAGATGGCTTTTGTAAAAATAATAAAGAAAAATTCAATATTTAGTCCCCATATTTCAAAAAAATCCATCATAACCACATACATTGCAAAATGTGGAAATGCTATAAAAATGATTTTGGCATATCTTCCCTATTTACCCCTTTCAAAACAATTACCCTAACTATATACTAGTTGGGAAAATATGTATTTATTTTTGTTATATGTATATCAGGCTAACAAACTTTAGCCACCCAACATTGGTATTAAGTATGGACATCTAATTTAATGTAACAGCTTGCCTGAAATGTAAAGCCTATCATTAATTGTTAATTATAAAATTATACTTATCATCTACAGAACCTAGACCTATTTCATAAAGCTTACAAACTCATTCTAAGCTTGGGTTTCAATTTCAAGAAGGAAAAAAAAAGGCCATTTCAAGGGTTGATGCCAAACAAATCTGATTCTAGCAAATCTATAGAACCTAAAGCTTGAGTACCTTAAAACCTGGACTTAAACTTGCAAAGTATTTAAGGACCAAGAAGGAGCTTTTTCTAGTTTTATTTTTATAAGGGATGAGAGCCCGTCTGAGGTGAGCACTGGGAACTGAAGAAGGTGGGACTTGAATTCTGCCTAGAGTAGAACGTCTAGTGAGCGAACGCTCAAGCGCTCAGAGCAGGCCGGATCCAAGGGGAGGGCTCCGTTGTTTCTGGTGTCGAAACAAAACTTGAACCTCTCCTCTTGACGCAACTAACGCACTAACGTTTTTCAAAAACGGATTAGAAATGAGAAAGCTACGCCCCGTCAAAGTAGAGGGGGTCAAGAACTGAAGAAAGAACAA
>Ga0116228_10005311_pt1 | contig 11485 bp, 11 predicted proteins | sample S1TSphfallax_2_FD_89694 | JGI IMG/M metagenome (GOLD analysis project Ga0116228, IMG submission 89694) | Host-associated microbial communities from peat moss isolated from Minnesota, USA - S1T2_Fc - Sphagnum fallax MG | ecosystem: Host-associated > Plants > Peat moss > Unclassified | place...
CTGCAGGATTGGCGCCTGCTCCCCACAAAACCGGATTGGGCCGGCGGGCTTCGCGACACCTGGCAGCCGGGCGAAGCCGGCGCCAAAACGCTGCTCGACAAATTCCTGTCAGGCCCTGTCCAAAAATACGACGAAGCACGCAACCTGCCAGGCACCGCCGGCACCTCAAAACTCTCCCCGCATATACACTTCGGCGAAATCTCGCCCCGCCACGTCTGGCACGCCGCCCTGACCACCCCGCAGGGAAAAGGCCGGGAAACCTTTTTGAAAGAACTTCTCTGGCGCGAATTCGCCCTTTATCTGCTCTGGCACCACCCAGAACTGCCGGATGCACCGTTGCGCCCCGAATTCGCCAACTTCCCTTGGGCCGAAAACCCCACCCATCTGCGCGCCTGGCAGGCGCAAAAAACCGGCTACCCGATCGTCGATGCCGGCATGCGGGAGCTGTGGCAAACCGGCTGGATGCATAACCGCGTCCGCATGATCACCGCCTCCTTCCTCATCAAACACCTGCTCATCCCCTGGCAGGCCGGCGAAAAATGGTTCTGGGACTGCCTGGCGGAAGCCGACCTCGCCGCCAACGCCGCCTCCTGGCAATGGGTGGCAGGCTGCGGCGCCGACGCCGCCCCCTATTTCCGCATCTTTAATCCGGTCCTGCAGGGCAAAAAATTCGATCCCGACGGGACTTACGTCCGCCGCTTCGTCCCGGAACTGGCGAAATTGCCCGCCGAGCACATCCACGCCCCCTGGGATGCACCCGAAATTGTTCTGGCTGACGCAGGCGTGAAGTTGGGAAGCACTTACCCTTTGCCTATTGTAGACCTTATGGAAGGCCGGGATCGCGCTCTGGCGGCCTATAAAGTGATTTCGGGTTCAAAGAATGCCTAGACTTGCAGTCATCGGCGCCGGCATCACCGGCCTCTCCGCGGCCTGGCTGCTGCGCGACGCGTATGACGTAACCCTCTACGAAGCCGAACCCCGCGCCGGCGGCCATGCGGATACGCAGATTGTGACGCTGGACGGCGAGATTGTGCCGGTGGATACCGGTTTCATTGTCTTCAACAACGTGAACTACCCGAACCTTGTGGGTTTTTTTGCAACGCTCGGCATCGCCGCGCATGACAGCGTCATGTCCTTTGGCGTTTCCAAAAATAACGCCGCGTTCGAATATGCCGGCGGGGATTTAAAGCAGCTTGTCGCGCAGCCGGCGAATCTGCTGAAACCCCGCTTCTGGCGGATGGTCCGCGACATTCTGCGCTTTAACAAAGAAGCCCCTGCCCTGCTGCAGACAAATTCAGAGGCGAGCCTCGGCGAGTACCTGACGGCGCAGCACTACAGCACGGGGTTTTTGGAAGATTACATATTGCCGATGGGCGCCGCCATCTGGTCATCCTCCGTCGAAGGGATGAAGGCGTTTCCCGCAAAAAATTTCATCCGCTTCTTCGAAAACCACGGTCTTCTTAAGGTGAATGACCGGCCGCAATGGCGCACGGTCACCGGCGGCTCCAAAATCTATGTAGCGCGCGTGCTGCAGGATTTGAAAAATGTCCGGCTGGATGACGCGGTCACCCGCGTCTGGCGGGAGGATGATGGCGTCGCCATCGAAACCCCGCACGGCACCGCGCGCTTCAACCATGTCGTCTTTGCCTGCCATGCAGACCAGGCACTCGCAATGCTGGAAAATGCGCTGCCGCGCGAAGCGGAAATTCTGGGCGCGATAAAATTCCAGGACAATGAGGCGGTGCTGCACCAGGACGCCGCCCTCATGCCGCGGCGGAAACGCGCATGGTCCGCCTGGAACTATCTGAGCCAAGGCAAGGCCGACCAGGCGCAGGCCGTGTGCCTCACCTACTGGATGAATCTCTTGCAGGGCATGCGAACAAAACTTCCTCTCCTGGTCTCCTTGAATCCAAATATTCCGATTGACCCGTCTCTCGTCCTGATGCGCAAGACCTACCGCCACCCGCAATTCAACGCCGCAGCGATGCAGGCGCAAACACAGCTTTCTGAAATTCAAGGCCTGGACCGCCTATGGTTCGGCGGCGCCTGGACGCGCTGGGGCTTTCACGAAGACGGCATTCTGTCCGCCGTCACAATCGCCAACGCGCTGGGTGTCACCGCCCCCTGGCAAAAGCCATGAATGCAGCAACGCTTTACGCCGGCCGCGTCGCCCACATAAGGCACACACCATTCCGCCACCGGTTCAATTACCGCATCTGGATGTTGTGCGCCGACCTGGACCGCCTCGACGAACTTGCCGCCGGCTCCAAACTTTTCTCCCATAACAAAGCCGGTCTGATTTCCCTGCAGGACAAAGACCACGGTTTCCGGGACGGCCGGCCATTGCGCGCTTTCGTAGAATCGGCGCTCGCCCGGCAAAATCTCTCGCCATTCGCGTCCAGAATCCTGTTCGTCACGTCTCCGCGCCTGCTCGGTTATGCTTTCAATCCCATCAGCTTCTATTTCTGCTACGACGATACCGGCCGCCTCGGCGCCGTCCTCCACCAGGTCAAAAATACTTTTGGCGATCAGATCGGCTATCTCATGCCCGTGCAGGACGAAGCAATGATCCGCCAGGCCGCGCCGAAGCGCATGCATGTATCACCATTCTTTGACATGCAGGGAGGCTATCGCTTCGCACTAACCCCACCACATGAAAAATTCATGGTTTCCATCCAATACGGGCAGGAACAGGAAAAAAGAATGACGGCGACCATGAGTCTAAAAGCCCGCCCGTTCACAGATGCGTCAATCCTGCGACTTCTGGCCGAAATGCCGCTTGCGCCAATGAAAGTGATTACGGCGATTCACTGGCAGGCCCTAAAACTCTACTTGCGCGGCGCGAAATTTCATGGTGTGCCGGAGCAAAAACACGAGACCGTTATTGCCGGAGAGGGTGAATGAACGAGACGACCGCCAACGCACTGACATTCGATGCGCCCAAGCCGCGTGACCGCAGGTTGCGCCTGGTGTTGCAATTCGCCCGGCTGATGCGCGCCGGCAAGCTGAACCTGGTGCTGCCCGATGGCAGCACGCATCATTTTGAAGGCGATCTGCCCGGCCCCACCGCCACGATGATCATCAAAGACCCGCGCATGGTGGCCAAACTCGCCTTCGGCGGCTGCCTGGGCCTGGCCGAAGGCTATATGGACGGCATGTGGGATTCGCCCAACGTGGTGGATATTTTGCGCCTCGGCACGGCCAACGAACAAGCCTGGGACAATATGCTGCGCGGCAAAACCTGGGCGCGTTTCGCCTCCTGGCTGATGCATAAATTCCGCCCGAACACGCGCAAGGGATCGCGCAAAAACATTTCGGAACACTACGATCTCGGCAATGATTTCTATGCCGAATGGCTGGATTCTTCGATGACCTATTCATCGGCGGTGTTCGAAAGCGGCGTCAACGACTTGCAAGCCGCGCAGGCGCAAAAATACCGCAAGCTTTGCCAGGCGCTGGAGCTGAAGCCCGGCATGAGCGTGCTGGAAATCGGCTGCGGCTGGGGCGGGTTCGCGGAAATGGCGGCCGGTGAATTCGGCGCCACCGTCACCGGCATTACGCTTTCGACCGAGCAGCTGGCCTACGCGCAAGACCGCATCGCGCGGGCGGGCCTGTCTGACCGCGTGACGCTGCGTCTGCAAGATTACCGGGATACGGAGCAGCAATTCGACCGGATCGCATCGATCGAAATGTTCGAAGCCGTCGGCGAAGAATATTGGCCGGTCTATTTCGAAACCGTTCGCAACCGCCTGGCCCCCGGCGGCAAGGCCGGGCTGCAGGTGATCACCATCGCCGACCGGTTCTTTGAGGATTACCGCAGAACCGCGGATTTCATCCAGCGCTATGTCTTTCCCGGCGGCATGTTGCCCTCGCCAACCCGCCTGGCTGAGGAAATCGCCGCAGCCGGCATGCGGATGACCGAGAATTTCTGGTTCGGCAAGGATTACGCCAGAACGCTCGACCGCTGGCAGGCGAGTTTCCAAGCGGGTTGGGAGAAAATAACCGGCATGTCCGTGCAATATGATGAGCGTTTCAAGCGTCTCTGGGAATTCTATCTCGGCTATTGCGAAGTAGGGTTCGACGCCGGCTGGACCGATGTAGGCCAGATTATTATTCAACCCGTGTGATTTTGCCCGTAAAACTAAAATGGTGGACGCTGCTGACCTACGCGGCGCCGGCGATGCCGCTTGGCATGCTGGGGCTGCCATTGCTGGTGATCCTGCCGAATTTCTGGGCGGGGCCGATGGGCATGAAGCTCGCCACGGTCGGTTTTGTGCTCACCGCCGTGCGCGTGCTGGATGCGGTTTTCGACCCCACCATTGGCCGGCTTTCGGATATCAGCCGGTCGCGCTTTGGCCGGCGAAAACCGTTCATCGCGGCCGCCATTCCGGTCGCCGTCATCGGCGCCGTCGGCCTTTTCTTCCCGCCGGAAAATGCCGGGGCGGCCTGGCTGTTCATTTTCAACGCCCTGGTCACCTGGGGCTGGACCATGCTGTCGCTCCCCTACTGGGCCTGGGGCGCCGAACTATCGGATGATTACAAGGAACGCCAGAGAATAACGAGTTTTAGAGAAGGCGGGACAATCATCGGCATTTTGATTTCCGCCGTCGCCCCGGTGGCGCTCGGTATTTCCTCCGCCGCCGGCGAGGCGCATTTGCTGGTCATCATGACCATCTCCATGGCCACCCCGTTCGTGCTGGCGGCACTCATTCTGGTGCCGGACCGCCTGCCGAAGCAACGCGAAAAACCGGTAAAGCTCGGCGAGGCGCTGCGCGTGGCGGCGGCCAACGCGCCGTTTAGGCGATTAATCACCACCTGGCTGCTGAACGGCCTGGCCAACGGCCTGCCGGCGGCGCTGTTTCTAATGATCTGCGCGCAGTTTTTGAACGATTCGAAGGCGCAGGGCCCATTATTGCTGGTCTATTTCGCCTCAGGCGTGTTCTCCGTGCCCCTCTGGCTGATGCTCGCGGTCCGTATCGGCAAGCACCGTGCCTGGATCACCTCTCTCCTCGTCACGGCCTTTGCCTTCTCGTTCGTACCCCTGGTGCCGCATCTGGGACTTTGGTTCTTTGGGCTCATCAGCCTGTTCACCGGGTCGGGTCTGGGGGCGGATTTCACCATTCCGCCCGCCATCCAGGCGGATGTGGTGGATCTTGATGAATTGCGCAGCGGCGAACGCCGCGCCGGGCTGTTTTTCGCCGCCTCCACCATGGCCCAGAAGGCCGGCAACGCGCTGGCGGTGGGAATCGCATTTCCGTTGCTGGGGCTTGCCGGGTTCACGACGCATGGCGCCAACGGCCCGCTACAGAAGGCAGCCTTGCTGGTGATGTATTGCGGCCTGCCGAGCCTGCTAAAAATCATCTGCGCCTTCCTGCTCCGCGGCTTCCCGCTCGATGAACCGGCACAGCAAAAAATGCGCGCGGAAATCGCCGCCCGCGCGCAAGCGGCGGCGCGCGTGGCGGCATGATTCCGCCAGGGATGGGCCTGCGCATTGTCGGCGACGTACACGGCGATGCCCGCGCCTTCGCCCTGGCCGCCGAAACCGAGCTTTTTGTGGTGCAACTTGGCGACCTGGTGGATGACGGTCCGGACAGCGCGGGCGCGCTGCAAATCATGTTCAGACTCATCGATGAAAAGCGCGGCGTTTTTCTCCTCGGCAACCATGATTTCAAGCTCGCGCGCGCCCTGCGCGGCGACAAGGTTTTGCGCACGCCGGCGCTTGAAGTCACGCTTGCCGGCCTCTCGCCAACCCTGGCCGAACGCGCGGCGTTTGAGATCATGCAAGCCCCGGCATGGATCAATGACGGCAGGCTGTTCTTCGTTCATGGCGGGTTTCACCGCGGGATGCTGGCCGAAGCGCCGCCGCCCTTCCCATCCGCCCGGCCGGACGCCCTGCTGGCGCGCGCCCTCTTCGGCCAGACGACGGGCCGTACCACGGCGTCCGGAAGACCGGAGCGCCTGCTCGATTGGGTGGAAACGATTTCACCGGGGACCACGGTCTATTGCGGCCATGACCGCCGCAGCACCGATGACCGGCCCTACATCAAGCACGGCGCGCAGGGCGGCACGGCCGTCTTCATGGACACCGGCGCGGGCAAGGGCGGCCATCTGAGCTGGGTCGACATCCCCGCCGATGACACAATCCATCATCGGCAATAACCCTCATTTCCCCACCGATGCCGCCGTCATGGAAACCTAGAGCAACATCCGTTCAGGTTGAATCGAAGATTCAACCTGAACGGATAAAGTTGCTCGCCAAAACAAGGCTAGAGCATTTTCCGTTTGATCGGAAAATGCTCTAGCGTTAACCAACCACCCCAAATCCGTCTCAACCCGCGCGCTTTGCGTCCTCGTGATCAAAAAAAAGCAAAAATCCTCGAATTTTCCAGGATTTCTCAGCAAATTTCGTTACTAAACCCGGGAGACATCAGCAGAATCCCGAACTTGCCAATAAAAACATATAGTTAGTATACGTGTCACACGTGTGACACCCTCCGGTAAAACACGGGGCAAAACACGGGCGCATCGATCATCACGCAATTCCCAGAACCCGGATCAACCCATACGCAATCGCCGCCAGCACCAACAGCGAAACCGTCACCGCCGCCGTCACGCGAAATCCGGCCCGGGCGACAACGCCCACATCCACCCCCAGCCCAAGCGCCGCCATTGAAATCGTCGTCAGCCAGGCCGCGGTGTTCTTCACCGGCAGCAACAGGCCGGCGGGAATAAACCCGGCGGAGCGCACCCCAAGCACAACCAAAAAGCCGATAATGAACCACGGCACCAGCTCATAAAATTTCGGTTTTGCCCCGGAACGCCGGAGTAGGAGGGAAAGCGAAAGCACCACCGGCCCCAGCATCAGCACCCGCACCAGTTTTACCACCGTGCCCACCTGGTTGCTCAGCGCCCCAATCGGCAAGGTCGCCGCCAGAACCTGCGGCACGGCGTAAACGGTCAACCCCGCCAGCACCCCATATTGCGTCAGCGAAAGTTTAAGAATCGGCACCAGCAGCGGCAGGAGCAGAACCGTGATCACCCCCAGCACGGCGGTAAACGCGATGGAGGCAGCAATATCATCCCCCTCCGCGCCGATCACCGGCGCCACCGCCGCGATCGCCGAATTGCCGCAAATCGAATTCCCGCACGCCACGAGAATCGCCATTTTTTGCGGCAAACCAAACACGCGGCTGATTGCGTAGGCGCAGCAAATCGCCACCGCCACCACCGCCATAATCCCCAGCAGCAGCGCCGGGCCAAGGGCTACGACCGTGCGCGCACTCACCGACGCGCCAAGCAGCACCACCGCAATTTCCAGCAATATTTTTCCGCTGAAATTTATCCCGTCCTGCCAAACCGCGCCGGGGTGCCATACGGTCCGTAGGGCCACGCCAAGCAAAATCGCCAGCACGATGGCTTCTAAATATGCCTCGCCAAAAAACCGCGATTCTGCGCCCTGCAAACCAGCCGCAACAACGGCCACAACGCCGCAAAGCGCGATACCGGGTAGAAAGCGGACCAAAAAACTCAGAAACGCCTTGCGGTTGTGGTGCGGGCAACATCCTGCAGCGTATCACGCATGGCCGAGGGCGGAAAAATTTTTAAGGAATCAATGGCGGATTCCGCAAATGCCTGCGCCCGCGCAATGGTGCGGTTGATCGTGTCGTGCCGGGCAATAAATTCCAGCGCGGTGCCAAGGTCTTGCTCCGCCTGTTCACCTTCGCCGACCGTTCGCGTCCAAAACGCGGTTTCTTCCCCGCTGCCCTCGGCAATCGCCAGCAGCACCGGATAGGTGAGTTTGCCCTCGCGAAAATCATCGCCGATGGTCTTGCCCAGCTCCGCCGCATCCGCCGCGTAATCCAGCGCGTCATCCACCAGCTGAAACGCCATGCCCAGATTTTGGCCATACGCCGCAAGCGCCGCGCACTCTTGCTCCGGCCGGCCAGCAATGACTCCGCCCACTTCGCAGGCGGCGGCAAAAAGCGCGGCTGTCTTGCCACGGATCACATCAAAATATCTTTGCTCTGTCGTGCCTAAATCATTCTGCGTCGTCAGCTGCAGCACCTCGCCCTCGGCAATCGTCGCGGCGGCGGTGGAAAGTATGCGCAGCACGTCCAGGGAACCATCCGCCACCATCAGCTGAAACGCCCGGGCGAACAGAAAATCGCCCACCAGCACGGAAGCCTTGTTGCCGAAAACCGCATTGGCGCTGGCCAAGCCCCGGCGCAGCACGCTTTCATCCACCACATCATCATGCAGCAAGGTCGCGGTGTGGATAAACTCCACACAGGCCGCCAGCTGCACATGGCGCGCGCCCTCATATCCGCACAGCCTTGCCGAGGCCAGCGTCAACAACGGCCGCAACCTTTTGCCGCCCGCCGCCACCAGATGCGCCGCCAATTGCGGAATCAGCGCGACGGGCGAATCCATGCGGGCGACAATGGCGCGATTTGTGGCCTGCAAATCCGCATCCAGCGCCGTGGCCAGGCGGGTCAGCGCGTCGATCGACAAATTCGTGCCACCGTCCAAATTTTTGTCCCACCTTGCAATCGGCTTAACCTTCAGCACCATATCGGGCGGCGCGAAAGAGGGTCAAGGTGATGGAGATTGTCGCAGCTTCCAACGACCCGGTGCGCCTCGGTTTTCTGGTCCTGCTCCTGCGCGATGCCGGGCTTGATCCGGTTGTGTACGATTCTCACATGGCGGCGGTGGAAGGCAGCATCGGCGCGATTCAACGCCGTATTGCCGTGCCGGGCCCCCAAGCCGCCGCGGCACGCCGCGTGCTCCGCGAAGCCGGCGAATTATGAGCGAAACCACGGAAGGCACGCTGCTCGGCGGCCGGGTAAAATACCGCCAGTTCGCAAAAGGCCATAGAAGCGGGTTCGAGCCCGTTCTGCTCGCCGCCGCCGTGCCCGCAAAACCCGGCGACCATGTCTTGGAAGCCGGTTGCGGCGCCGGCGCCGCCCTGCTCTGCCTCGCCCACCGCGTCCCCGGCATTTCTGGCATCGGCGCCGAAATCGATTCTGACCTCGTTGACCTCGCAAACGAAAATTTTCGAAACAATGGGTTGCATGGCGTTTATGCGGAAAAATCTGATGCCACGCGCCTGCCCAAAAACCCCGTCTTCGACCACGTCATGGCCAACCCCCCCTGGCACAACGCCGCCAGCACCAACTCGCCGGACCTAAGCCGCGCATTGGCCCATCACGCCGGGCCGGAAGTTCTGGCGGCGTGGACCACTTCACTCGTGCGATCCCTGAAACCGCGCGGCACCATCACCCTCATCCTCCCCGCCGCCGCCTTCGCCGAATCCGCCGCCTGCCTGCAAACCCATGGCTGCGGCGGCATTTCGCTCCTCCCCCTCTGGCCCCGCGCCGGCCAGCCGGCCAAACAAATCATCATTTTTGCCACGCGCGGCGCCAAAAGCGAGAACAAAATCCTCGCCGGCCTTAGTCTTCACGACAAGTCCGGCATCAGCCCAGAAGCCGACGCCATCCTGCGCGACGGCAAATCGCTGACATGGATATAGTCATGGAAATTGCCGCCCAAATGCGATATAGCGACAATCATGGATGAGATGAGCGACAGTACACCGCGTCTCTGGGCTGAACTCCTGGACCGCAGCGCGGCGGACGCCGCGGCGGGAAGAATTGTATCTTTCGAGCCGGTGCTCAACCGGCTTCGCGCCAGCATCGCCCGCATGGAAGCCAAACAGAAACAGAACCCCCCGGTCCCGCCTGAAACGTGATTTCAAACGTGATTTCGCTAAGCGCGACTGCCGAATTCCAACTCGACCAGCTTATCGAATATTACGAACTGAAAGACCGGGTGGCCGCGTCTTGCAATTTACTCGTGGCGCTAGATGCCGCGGGAAAAAGAATTGCCACAGCGCCGCAATCCGGCTTGCCCGCACCGCGCCCCTATCCGGCGCTCGCCGCACTTGGGCTGAGATGGATCATCGAAGTTTCCTATTGGATATCGTATAGCAAGGACGATCCGCCGATTATTTTTGGAATATTCCATGCGACGGCCGATATTCCCAACCGCCTATAGAGCACAGGCCTGCCATCGCCAAATTCGGGAGTCGCGTCTGCTTGTAGACCACTGAAAGTCGGATTACCTAGAACAGACAATGAACACCAACCCGCTCACAAGGTCAAAAACCCGTCAGACTCGGCCAGGGAATCGCCCAAACCAAAAATGTCGAAAAACTTGATGTAGTAGCGATTGCGGAACCGCCCAACTATATGTTGTTATGTAAAACTGCGATGAACGAATGGGGACGGCGATGAATATGATTTCGAAAACCGAGGCCGTGATGCTTGACGACGCAATCCAGATGCCCGGCCGCTATCAGGTGCAAATCGACCGCTCGCGCGACGCGCTGTTGACGGATTTCGGCCGCGCGACACTGGATGACCGCTATTTGCTGCCCGGCGAAAGCTACCAGGACCTGTTCGCCCGCGTCGCCTCCTATTATGGGGACAACGCTGCCCACGCCCAGCGGCTTTACGACTATATCAGCAAAATGTGGTTCATGCCCGCCACCCCCGTCCTCTCCAATGGCGGGACGGATCGCGGCCTGCCGATTTCCTGTTTCTTGAACGAAGCGTCCGACTCTCTCGAAGGCATTGTCGATCTGTGGAACGAAAACGTCTGGCTGGCCTCCAAGGGCGGCGGCATCGGCTCCTATTGGGGCAATCTACGCTCCATCGGCGAAAAAGTCGGCCAGAACGGCAAAACCTCTGGGGTTGTCCCCTTCATCCGCGTCATGGATTCGCTCACGCTGGCGATCAGCCAGGGGTCCTTGCGCCGCGGCTCAGCCGCCGTCTACCTGCCGGTCTGGCATCCCGAGGTGGAAGAGTTCATCGAAATCCGCCGCCCCACCGGCGGCGACCCGAATCGCAAGGCGCTGAACCTGCACCACGGCATCCTGATCTCCGACGCCTTTATGCGCGCGGTGGAGGCGGATGAAGACTGGATGCTGACCTCGCCCAAAGACCGCGCCCATGTGAGAACGATTTCAGCCCGCGCCCTCTGGGTCCGTATCCTCACCGCCCGCATCGAAACCGGTGAGCCGTATCTGATTTTTTCGGACCACGTGAACGATGCCCGGCCGGAACACCACAAGCTCGCCGGCCTGGAAGTGAAAACCTCCAACCTCTGCGCCGAAATCACCCTGCCCACCGGGCTTGACCAGCACGGCAAGCAGAGAACGGCGGTTTGCTGCCTTTCCTCCCTAAACCTCGAAACCTGGTTCGAATGGCACAAGGACGAAAGATTCATTGAGGACGTCATGCGCTTCCTCGACAACGTCTTGCAGGACTTCATCGACAAGGCCCCCGACTCCATGGCCCGCGCCAAATACGCCGCCATGCGCGAACGCTCGGTCGGCCTCGGCGTGATGGGTTTTCATTCGTTCCTCCAGGACCAGAACGTGCCGTTTGAAAGCGTCATGGCCAAAGTCTGGAACATGAAAATGTTC
>Ga0116228_10005312_pt1 | contig 11482 bp, 8 predicted proteins | sample S1TSphfallax_2_FD_89694 | JGI IMG/M metagenome (GOLD analysis project Ga0116228, IMG submission 89694) | Host-associated microbial communities from peat moss isolated from Minnesota, USA - S1T2_Fc - Sphagnum fallax MG | ecosystem: Host-associated > Plants > Peat moss > Unclassified | place: USA...
CTGTGGCTGACATTTTCTGCAACTGTTGCCAGCGGATTGTTGGCTGGAAATATGTATTTTCTCCTCCAAGAAGCATTTTCCCTCAAATTTTCTTCATTTCTGTTGCAGTTCCCTCATAAACTAGGTTGTTACATGAGTGGGTGTTGTTCATATTTGGAAATATGTTTTTTTTGATCCTGGCAGGAATCAGCATATGAGAAAAGTCAGAAGTACAAGGAAGGCAAGTTCATTCTTGAGCAGTAAGTCATGCCACCAAATTAGTGCAATGTTGATTTTTCTGCAGTTGTCAATTGGAGCCTGTTCTATGCTTTTTTTTGTATGGAAAATGATTGGAAGTAACAATCTATTCATCTCCATCATGTTAGAACCTGTAATGCACACAGTATATAGACATATTGGGTACAGTTAAGCCACAAAATTCATGCACTGGAGATGACAAAGACATAAACTTTCATCTGTTCCAATATTAATGGCAAAGATTCTGGGCCTTTTTGCTCTGGGTTGAAACTCTTCAATTATTGCCTGCATCAGTTTTTGTTGAGTAGAGAAAAAATGATAGATGGGGACCAAGTTGGCAGTGATGGTGATGACGAATAACAGCAAGACAAATCCCAGTTATCCAAGGTGGCAACCTCAAAGTTGCTTAGTTCCAGAATGGAAAGAGGGGGCTTATGCTATAAGGTAAGCTCCATTTCGGAAGTTAGGTAGTGAACTCAAAATGATGGACAAGTTTAAATGTGGAATAGTGCCAGAGCCCAAGGGGATTGGAGCTCGATGGCATGGTTCCTTCCACTAATTAAACTCTCCATGCATTCATATGTTTATTGCTCTTCTTAAATGTTTGTATAAAGTCCAAAAAATGTGTTCTCCCCAGAGCAGTAAGCAGACTTGCTACTGCAACTACAGGTGAAGTACAGCAGTCAATTACAATTCATGCATAAATTTAACATAATGATCCTCTTGCCATTACGGATTGTGTGAAATTCAGACTTCTTGTGGATGCATGGCAATAGCTGTACATAGGACAAGTGGGTTGTTAGTACATAGGTAGTTCAAACCATAAACTAGCTAACTGACCTGCTTAGTTATGAAAGGGGAACCCAATGGAAAAGTGGATGTCTCCTCACCATCCTTCCCTAATGGTGCACTGGTGGCCAATAGATCTCTCTTGGCACCAAGTCCCAGCCCAGCCCAGTTGGGTTTTTCTGTGGAGATTTCTAGTTTTAGTTTTTCATTTGTTTTCAAGGTGTTTTCTTCACAGCCAGTATCAATGTTTTTTCTCTTTTAGTTTGTTCTTTTTTTTTCCTTTCTCTTTTTTCTCTTTTTTCACTTTTTTTTTCCAATGTTTTTTGTTTTGTCAAACTGGCAAATTTTTGCTGGGAAAAACACAGTGGACATTGAAAAATTCTACTATCACAGAATAGACACTTAATCAAACTTAATTAACAAACTTCAATTCATTATTATTCTTCTTGATAGGTGCTATATGTACAAATTTGCACTTTTGGAACCCAATGGGCTTTTCTGTGTACAATCATATTTGTTTGGTGCAACCTTTTTTAGTTCATAGCTTTTTGTTGTTGGATATATTTTCCATTGATACCTTCTGTACAATTATGCAGTTTCTGTGTTTATTTGCCAGCCTTGCATCATTTCTACCTCTTTCAAGGCTCAGTTCTTTTTAGGCTTGTGTTCTGATGTGCCCAGTTTCTAACAAGGCCTTATTTCTTCAAAGCAATGCCACAATAATATCTTTGCTTAAACTAGCTTTTTGAATCCATATAATTGCAATCAAAGATAACATTGAATTGAAACCATATTCCTTCAACTAGAAGCTGGATCCTTCTCACAATACCACTTTTTGAGAGTGAGTTAAATGTCAACTATAGGGAGAGTGTGATTGAGAAAATGTATCCTTGCAATTGAAGAGTTGCAACCCCGTTTGCCAATTTTGCAATATCTGCTTAAAAGCAATCTCTATGAAATGGATGCACTCACAATTAAACATGTCATTAAAATTGTAACCAATGTTTATTTTACTTGTTTTTAAGTGGTAAATTAACTTAGTGTTGCAAATGTGTGATGTATATATACAATAATGCTTCTAATCTATCGTTATAGCATGTACTTAAATTTAAATGAATCTCATGAATATAGTGTATGATCCAAAAACATGTTTTAAGGATTGTAACCAATGTTTTAAAACAAAATTTAAATATTGCAATTAATAAAACACAAGGAGTGATTGGCCAATTGCAATCTACCATGTCAACTTATGAATACCATTTCAAGACCACTTTAGTGTGTTTTAGAGGGCATTACTTGATTCTATTACCTTTGATGTACCCAAATGTAATTTATGCATGTTTGATGATTTTTTTTATTCACACAAAGAGCTCCACAAGGGGACCCAACAATTACATTGTAGTTTGTGTTAATAACTTGGGGGAGGGGAGAGGGGGGTCTGAAATAAAACTAGATAATAACACAAAGGGCCAAAACATGAAACCAAAGCAATCTAGTGGTAACCCGCTTTGGGGTGGCTATTTACTAATCACATCAAACCTTGATCAAATAATCCTAATTTTTTCCCAATGAGTTGCCCAAACTACCCAATTCATAAGAAAAAGGAAGAAAGGGATATATCCCACCCAATGTTAAATCATATGGTAAATCACATTAAATGATAGTTGGGGAAAAGGGAGGGGGAGGATTTAATGTTTGGAGCTCTAGAGTGGGCCTCAAAAGAAGTTGCAACAAATAACTATTGGGCCCAAGAAAACTTATGGGATAACATGCATGATGAAAAAAAAATAACATCATGGATTATGGATTATGTTGAAGGTTAAGGTAGTGTTACTTTCTAGGCATTTGAATTTTCATTACGGTGAACACCTTATGTAGTAAAGCCTCTTATTTTGTGTGTTAAAACCTTATGGTGTTATTTTGCACTATGCATGTTTTTTTTGTTAAACTTTAGTCCACATGCGCATGCTTGTAGTTCACAATGCATCACATGTGATTACATTATTGTGATTCATCTTATTCAAATTCCTACAATGCAATCACATCCATTGTGCCGATTTGTACTTTCATGAATAAATTTTTCATTTAATACATTTCAATTGCTTGTTGGACTTATTAAACATATAGCAAGGTATACATGTAACAATTACATTATTGTTGTAACACTATGTGACCAAATGTGTGGAAACAAAATTACTATACGAAACTACAATAATGGTTACAACTTAGTTCTAATACAAACACATACTTACCAAGTTCAAATGTCCATTGAAAATTGTTACCAATCAAAGTACACACTTCATCAATGATGTAATCTAGTATTTCATAGAACATTTTTTATTATCTCATACCAATTCCATTACCTATCACTCTCAAGGTAATGGACATGCAAAGTCAACAAACAATTCATAAAAAACCTATTGACAAAGTTTGTAAATGAATAGAAAACAAACTAAAATGAACATTTTCATATATTACTACTATTGTATTATACAACTTACAAAGTAGTTACATGTTACACCCCTTACTAATTAGTTTATGGTTTCATCTATTGATGTTGACAAAAACAAATTTAATTATCAATGGGGACAATCATAATGCAAATCTTATACAAATGCTTACTAGTAAATTAATAAATCTTGAAAAACTATAGGAGCAAAGGTTGGAAGCATAGGATAATGCGGGTTTTAATCTTATTTGTACTAAGAAATCATAGAAAATTTCCATTTGAACAAGAGTTTAAATAGGGTTTGAAGGAATTACAAAACAACATTAAGCCAATGGTTTGGGAAGTTCATGTACAAATAGTTTTACATGAAAGATGGTGAAATAATTAGGCATTAATTTTTAAAGAAGATAAAGAAATTAATTTAATTTATATCTTTTAAAAACCAATGAAATAGTTTAATTATGATGAAAATGAAATGAATTTATTTGACATACCTTTAGTAGCACATGTAAATGTTGTTAGAAATATAGTAGTACAAGGTATTATGTACATGAAAGATGTTGAAATAATTAGGAATTAATTTTTAAGGAAGATAAAAAAATTAATTTAATTTATATCTTTAAAAAACCAATGAAATAGTTTAATTATGATGAAAATGAGATGAATTTATTCGACATACCTTTAGTAGCACATGTGAATGTCATTAGAAATATAGTAATACAAGGTTTTATAAGAAAGCTAGATCTTTTCAATTTTGTCATTAACTATGGGTTACCCTTTAAAATGAGAATAAATTATGATGAAAATATTTAATGATCATTAAATGATATTTACAATGAAAGGCATCTTGTCATCTTCCTTCATCATTCAACATCCTATTTTTGAAAGTGCACAATTTTGAATGAAGAAAACCAATTAAAACATTTTGTAAGACTAAAAACGGAGTGAGAAGAAGAAAGGAAGAAATAACATGAAGAATCGTTTAATTTGCCACAAGGAGTGAATGTGTAACCATTGTATTAAAACTAGTAAGGTGGAAACATCAACAAGAATCAACAATTTACAACAATTTGTAGAGAAAGAACATAGAGATTCAAGAAATTTTATGAATTTATCAAACTTGAAGAGGTGGAACAAGCGCATGATGTTCCCAATTTCGTGAAATGTCAACAATAATATTGTCTAATATAAAGGAAAAGGAGGATCAAGAAGCCACATCTTCAAAAACACATATAGAAAAGGAGGTCAACAAAGAAGAAGTTTCATACACTTTTCATGTATTCACGAGAACAATGCAACAAACTCAAAAGACATTAACAATAAAGTAAGTAGGTATTTTGTTTAAAAGGAACATTTTAATAGTCCTTCATTTGAACTTAAGCTTAAAAGGTTGTTGTATTTCAATAATAGGAATGCAATCACATGTTGGTTAGTGCATAATAGGTTAATGTAGTGAATTGTTGACATCATATTCAATTGTCTATGCAAAGAGCTGATTCGATGAATGCAACAAAAAATGAAATGTTGTAGTCCAACATTGTGGATTCCAAGGAGGAGTGTAAATTCAATGCATATATTATTGCTAAAGAATTAGTTTCCATTGGAAAATAGGAGGAAAGAGTAAACACTAATAGCTCTAACATCAACACAACTACCACATGTTTTTACTACAAGTTTAAAGGAGGTGTTTATGAAAAATATGAGGAGAATTGATCAAATGAGAGGATCCAATGCTTCCCCAACACATGAGAGGAAATATTCCTAGCAACAACCAACAATTCTTAGGAGAAGGCATCAAATATAATGTGGTACTAGGGTACATTCTAATTCAAAAAAAGAGGAAGACCAACTAGGATTGGTTAGGAACCCAAAGAAGAGGATAACACAAAGTTCAACTAAAGATTTTGAACCACATATGCCACAATAAGGAGTAGGAATGATGTATAAAGTCATGACAAACCTTTTCCTTAAATAATGGCAAAAACAAAAGAATGGAAGTCGATAAAACTTCCATGAAACATATAAGGTCATGGAAAGAAATAATTTTCCTTCTATGGAACCACAAGCACATGGAACAACACCTACACAAACAAATTCATGGATTTCAAGCATAAGAACCTATTTGGTTCCAAGTACCATCATATAAAAATGCACCAACTTCTTCATATACAAGTACAGAGCAATTACACTTGGATCCATTAGTCCAAGTTGGGGAATGTTTGGTAGTGTACAAGAACATAGAAAAGTTGTAGACATGCTACAACAATAACACAATATAATTAAAACTAACAACAAATTATTGAAGAGATGACCAAACTTAAGATAGACAATAGGCATGCAAAGGAAGTAATGAAAGAACTATAAGTCAAGAATGCACATTAGAAAGCACTTGTGATAATGTAGGAGGAGGGAACAAAGGCCACTTGGATCTTTTTTTTTTTTTAAATGTAAATTCATATTCATAATCTTAATTAAAAAGTTCAAGAGTTAGAAACACAAGTTGACCAATATGAAAAGTAGAAGGTTTTCACCATACAATTGTTGCAACTAAAAATTATGAGTAGAAACATTGGGAAGCTAAAAAAAACCATAGCTCAAAAATTGAAAGTCTAAAAAAAAAGATTTTGACAAAAATCAAACAACAATACTACAACATGTAAAATAACAACAAAAGATGAAAAATAACTACATCAAACATAATAGGCAATAGCTATTGAAAATAGAAAAAGTTCAAATGGAAACAAAGAATTCCAAGGCATTACAAGAGATGCAAGATGAACAAAATAGACTATAATTACACATTTACAATGTTGAGTAACAAAAGCCTTACTATTAAAAACAAGAAAAAAAATACAATTTGGAAAACATTAAAAGATTTGACAAACAAGAAATTTGACGATGAACAAAAATTAAATATCTTTATTACTTGTATAAAGCATGATGTAAACTAGGCATGAGAAGGATTAGAAGTACAAAAGCCACAACTTGCATCAATGAGATTGAGGGAGGTGCCTTCTTGACCTTTTCTTACATTATCCAATGAACCTTCTAGAGTATCACCAACCTTCTAGAAAGTTTCACCAAATAAATATTTTATAAGTTTATATTAAATAATTTTCTAAAGACTTGCACCAACCATATCTTTTAGAATTTTGCACCGATTGTGTCTTCTATAAGCTTTTGTCAACCATGACAATTAAAAGCTTATGTTGACTTTTAAATTTAAAAAATAATAATCTTTTACTAGCTTACACCTTTAAAAACTTTCCAAGCATATTCTTCATGAATCTTTTTACAAACTTTTAGAAATTTCTAAACATATTTTTCATGGATATTTTTTGAAACTTTTTGAAACTTCCTTAATGATTTGTTGTCCATGACACCTACGTTATTCAACATAGGTTTAAGGAGGCTAAAACATTGAAATCAAATATGATTTATTACAAAGTCCTAGGATCATGAAAAATATGAAGACACTAATACAAGTTATTAATCTCCCACTAAAAACCAAAAATCTTGTCACTTGAAAGGAGTCATGAAAAAAACCTTTAAAAATGAAAGGTGGTGATGGTAACGTAGAAGTGCAAGATTTACAACAATTTTTTTCAAAAGTGGACATGAGTAAAAACAATTACACACCAAATGTAACACATCACAAGAACAACATAAGCAACATCAAGATGAATATTTCAAGAAGTTCTACAATACTAGGAAATAACAGCACAAGATGAACATGTTGTTCAAAATTTGCCTATAGAACCTACATTGGTTCATTATAAGATAACCAACAATAGATTTTAGCTCGAAAAATACATGTAACATCTATATTTGATTATCATATGCGCATTAATGATTGATGGATGTAATGTTAAAAAATCTTGTACTTATACATTTAAAGAACTTGCACCTCATGTAAAGGGGCAATAACCCGATTCAAGTTTGGATTCAATTTGTGCAAGAGATAATTTCATGATCAAGTTCCAATGAAATTTTATTTTAAATTTAAGGAAAGGTTTCACATGAAACATTTTCTCACTATTTGATCACAATAAATGAGGTCAGAATAACGAGTGGGTCATGTCTATGTAAGGTTTTTTGGAAAAAATTTAGATACCAAATGGGTGGGTTGTATTATTTTTGGACTTGTGGGGGCACTTTGAATATATCTTAAACCTTGAAGGCTAATTGATGACTGAAAGAATTTAGATCTAACTACATGTACTAAAACCATTTCATAAATAATTCCTTAGAATTTCAGTTTCAAAACATTAAAATCAAGATCAATTCATTGTAATTAAAAAGGAGTCACCTGGTAAATGGAAGGCAAAGATGGATATGGTGATGACGCAAAAAAAAGGTTTAATTTTTCTAAAATGATGATAATACTATAATAATAATAATAATAATTATTATTATTATTATTATTATTATTATTATTATTTTAAAACCTAATTTTCAGGTTTCTCATTTGGGACAAAAGATTTAAAAAGAAAACATTAAACAACTACTGGCAACAAATAGATGGACAAGTAACCTTTTTTGATAGGAATATATTATGGGCTATCAACCCTCAAATGTTTGATTTTGAATCCTATTTTTTATTAAGAAATTTTGCATGATAATTATTTATTACATTATTAGGCTATATTTTGGCAAAATTCCTTCATTTTTTAATGTTGAACACCACCTTTTTCACCTTCTCCTTTTTTGAAAAAAAAATTAGAAGATTATACACTACTACTACATCATTAAATAAAATCAGGTCATATTGCCATCAAATTCTTTGACCAAGATTCTACCATGTAAATTGAAGTTGAGCCTTTGCAAGTATATTTGTAACATTATTCAATCATATTGGTAAAAGATTCAATTATATTCACACATAGACTATTACAATGACATATAAATTGACATATGTCAAATTAAGTAAACCAGGTGAACAATGACATGGCTCTTTAATGTTTAACACACATTGGTGGCCTCATTTACAATTCATCAATTATCAATTTCAATCCAACTTTAATGATGATTAATGATAATTATGATTTCCAGACAAGAAAATTGTAAAAATGTCAAATTTTGTTCATCCTTCAATATTATGACACCTTTGCCAAATGCTTTTGAAGTTGAGTTGGGGGGGGGGGTAATTTCAATGTTATCAAATTGAGCTAGTCTAAACCATGGAAGTTTTAAAGTATTTAAAAAATAAATAAAATATAAATTATCCATTGTGAAAGGAGGAAATTTTTGATTTATTTTCAAATTTGATTGAAATCGATGTAAAAGATAATAATTGAAAAATAGATAATGATGGATTACATTTACTAGTGTTAATAATCTTTAAGTCCTATCTATCTCCAACATTTATTGTAATTTAATTTTAATTTTAATTATTTAAACTATTTAATTCACTTTTTTTTATGATTGCACATGTTATTTTTCATGCTAACTAAATGTGTGATGCATAAACTTGTTAGTCAACCCTAATGCATTAACCAACATTTCCTCATATATATATATATATATATATATATATTTCTTTAATTTAGATTTAGATTTAGATTTTCTTTCTCAAAACTAAAATTTGGCCACAAGGGAGCAAAATTGAATCCACCAAATTCTTTTAGAACATTCTTAAAATTTTATGCAATCAATCAATTACCCAAATTGGCAACCCATCTACATTGTTTAAAGGGTTTTTTGGATGAAAATTTTGTTCAATGTATGGATGGAAACACTAGGTCTAACCAAGGTCCACCCAAGTCCACTCGGGTAGACCAAGGTCTTGATCCATATGGTGACTAAAATTTTGGTCTTAAAAAATAGAACCTCCCAACAAAAAAAACTTAGTGACCACATTCAAATACATTATTATTGTGTTTGTGGACTTTAATTTGGTTGTCAAAGGGATTGGGACATAAATCCACCTAGTCATTACAAGGATCAAAACCCAACCCATCTTATTTGAAAAAATGATCGAATGGCAACCAAATTCAATCACCATTTTGACATTTGGATTTTTTTTTGAAATTGAATTTCAATCATCATGGGAACTAAAAACCCATGTCTTCCCTATCAATGAAAAAAATTAGATCAACAAGATGATGACCTATTTATGTTGTTTTGCTATTTTTTTTTCTCATATATCATTTGAGTTTTAAAATGACAATTGCCATTAAAATGGAAAAGTGTTGAAAAAATGGTTATGTGTTTAAAATTTTCACTTATAAGAAGGATCTAGCCAAAATCATAGTAACTTAATCCCATAAAAACCTAAGTTGCCACCACATGATGGAGAATATGGAATTCATACACCATTTTACATTTGGAGTCCATATATGTTGTAATTGGGCATTGATAATCTTAATTGCTGAAAGTTGTCAACATAAAATAACAATATAATAAACTATAAACAAGTAGGTTTAATTTCATGTGATATTAACTATTTTAATATGTTGACATTGAACTTGCTATATACTTATGTATCAGCACATTGAGATTCAACTTTTCATTCAAATATGGAAGTTGTGAATGGTTCCAATTTTTTTTTGTGATCTCATTGATGAACATAGGATAATTATTGACAAAATAAAATTTGATAAGTCACACGACAAGTCATCAAATTGAAAATAGTAGATAAGTCATTAGGAAGTTGCATGCTTAATTTCTTTTTGTTCATTATGGAAGATGGTGTCCATAATTGTATTGGCATATATTTGAATTATCAAAATGGTGTGTCATGTTTAGGGTGATTTCATAATGCTTTTGAGTAGACAACCTAGAGAATGAAGGTTTTTGAACACTATGTAAAATTAAGGATGTCATTTTTACATCAACCATTGTCTTGGTGTCATGACCACATTAGTTTGTTTAGTCAACAATGATATTGACTAGACAATCCCACACAAAAAAATATTTATAGGTACCTCATTATTATGTATTATTCAATCATTTATTAAAATTTATTTTCAATTGCCATCTCAATAGTCATGATATTTATTAAAGATTTTCCTAAAGTTTTTTTACCCTAATGTAAATTTGGTCATACATGAACCAAAGTGGATATAGTCCCAATCCTTATACACCTAACCCCATTGAAGTTCACCTTTGTCCATGTGGCAGTTAAATTTCAATCCAAAAAAATCATTAAAAACATTAGATTTTAAAAAAAATTGTGAATATCAAGATGGTGACTAAAAATTAGTTGTTGCATCTATACAACAAATATTTGAAAATTTTATTTTGATTATATATTTATAGATTAAAATCCAATCTACACATGGATCCATGTGGACTTGGGTGGGATTTAAATGTTGATAAGGATATGACCTAATCCTCCATGGTCTTGATATAGTGGGAATTTTCAATCTTGAAAAATAAGATCCTAATAAAATAATTAAATTTTTGATTTAAAATACAAACCATGCATATGTGGCAATTGAATTTCAATCACCATCTTGATGATTAGGATTTTTAAATAATAATATAAACTTACGTTCTTTTTAGATTGAAATTTTAAATATGATCAACATAATACCAATCTTAGAATGGCCCAAGGTTGGTCCTAGTTTGACTTTTAATCACGAAAAGAATGTTAATTGTCGAAATGGTGACCAAAATTAAGTTACCAAATGTCAAGATTTTAATTTTTCTTGAGGATTTAGGTCCATCCTAGTTCAACATATACATTTTTTCTCTAAAAAATAATTTAGTTCACCAGGATGGTGGCAAACCTTACTTGCCACATTTATACGGTTTTCAATTTTTTTAATTCAGAATTGAATTTCATTGCCATATGAACCTAAATTTGTGTCCACCCAATCATCCTAGTCCTTGAAGATTCTTTCGTGATTAATTTTACCTTTGCAAAAAAAAAAAAAACTAGTTTGATTGATCCAATGTTGACCCTAGGATGACCTAAACCCATGTGACATCAAGTTGTGTCACCATCAAAACCAACCTAACATGACAAATTGATATATCGATAACCTTAGTTGTGATGATAAC
>Ga0116228_10005313_pt1 | contig 11480 bp, 4 predicted proteins | sample S1TSphfallax_2_FD_89694 | JGI IMG/M metagenome (GOLD analysis project Ga0116228, IMG submission 89694) | Host-associated microbial communities from peat moss isolated from Minnesota, USA - S1T2_Fc - Sphagnum fallax MG | ecosystem: Host-associated > Plants > Peat moss > Unclassified | place: USA...
ACACCCCTTTCCTTGTTTGATTGGATTCAGGTGATGGCCATAGGAGATGGAGAGAATGACATTGAGATGCTGTCCATGGTAGGGTGGGGTGTGGCCATGGCCAATGCCACTGAGCGTACCAAGGCTGTTGCAGATGCAGTCACAAGCAGCAACAATGAAGATGGTGTGGCAAAAGCAATACAAAATTTCATTTTATCTGGAGTTTTTTATTAGTCTATGATACACTTTCTCTAATGAGAACCCGTAGTACCTAACCTTGGTGGATTCGGCATAAATTAAATTATTTTTTTTATTTATCAAAATTTTCAGAAATTATCAATCATTTATGACCCAAAAAAAATATTTCTGCATTATTTTTTTATTTTTTTATTAATCAAAATTTTCAGAAATTTTCAGTCATTTATGACAAAGAAATTAAATATTATCAAAGGGGCAAGGCAAAGGGCAGCTGAATTTGATCCTGAGACCTCCAAAATAAGAAACGACATGAACAGAAAAGCAGCAAATATTAGTTCAAGATAAATTGACTTACAGTAAATTTCAAATTTTAAAAACTCAGGTGCTGAATTTAAAATTACAAATTAAATTAATTTTTTGACACTCAAGTGCCAAAATGTTAATGGATTGTCAAAATTAATAGTCCTTCCTAATATTAAATAGATAGTTTCTTTTAAAATATCATATTGTAATTAAAATAATTAATTAGTTTATGATCTGTTGGAACCTATTGATAAATTAATTATTTCTTAATATGTTTTTACGCATATTATAAACTATTCGACATTGTTTATGGAGTTGTCCAAATTGTCTTAAAAAGCAATTTCTCCATGTAATATGACCCTTCTTTTTTTTCTTTCTCTTTGCCACTTACAGATTAAATCAGCGTTTCTTTTATTTAATGAATCTCCCCACTTGGCAACAAAAAGGAAAAAAGTTTGAAATTGCCAATATATAGAAGGATTGTCAAAATTTATTGTCCTTCTTGACCTGTAAATAGATTTTGTTAATTCCTCTTGTAGATGTTCATCAATGTGGCTACATCACAAAATTGAAGAAAAAAAAAATACTTGCTTACAATACTTGCAATCATAATTAACACATAAAAGTTTTTCAAACCTTTCTAACCCCATTTTACTTCAACTTGGAGCCTTAGAAATCTAGTCCAATTTACCCATTCATGAATGAGACTACAAACCAATTGTTACATTCAAAGTTTATTCAATTAGAAATCTGCGGTAGGAAATTCATGCAAGATCAAGAAAAGGATGAGGAATTGCAAAGCCAAATTGAACTTATGTGCAACTATGCAAAGGCAAGATGCTAAGCATTCTCCATCTAACTCTATCTGGCACATAGATTGGGCGACAATGCAACACCTATGCGGTTATGTGCAAGCTTTTATTAATGTTCCATTAAAAATATTAATTAATTAATTAATTAAAGATTGCAATACCAATTGCTAAAAAGTAGGCTAAAGGTAGCCATTGTCAATAGCCTTCTTAGAATCATTGATTTGAATCCAAGTGTCAACATAACATGATATAACAATAATAACTGTTGTGACCCTAACCTTGGGCTCATGACCAAAATTAGGGCAAGGCAAAAAGGAAACATGCTAAAACAAAGGCCTAAATACATTGTGGGAGTGAAAAAGAAACATTCTTGAAACTCCAAGGATGAATGTTCACTTTGGGAATTGAAAGTTTCATGCTATTCAATCTTTGGGACAAAAGTACAAACATAAACCTTGTCCAAATTGAAGGTTTTTTATATTGTTGGAAAGCTCTCAAAATGTAAATATCAAAAATGAATTTGCATTTTCCATTTACAACTAAAAGCTAAAAGTTATATGGCCAAAAAATAAGTCAAAAATTAAATTGGTAATTTGAATTTCTATCACTAAAGCCTATGAAACAAGAATCAAACAAATTCCAATAGAAATGTGCAACATGATGTTAAAAAAATCTTGTAAGGCTAGAATTTTTAGTTGGAAACTTTTCAATCAAAGCTTGTATGAAGAAATAACAAACCTACAAACTTATGAGATTCATAACTTAGACAATTTTGGGATTCCTAAGTGAAAATCCCATGTAAAAATAACCATTTCAATGTAATTAATATAGCAAGGTCCAAAGTATACCATAGGGAGGAAAGTGGGGGCCTCCTTTCAAGTTTAAGTGTGTGGATAGAATGAATCCAAATCAAATTTATGACCCGATTTGGCTCCATTTGCCCTACCCAACTACATTGTCTAGTTTGTGCAAATGATTTGTCCGTGAGGAGCTTGTGAACTTGTCACTTCATCTAGAATCCACATCCCCAAACTCCTACACACCTTTCTTTTCATAGTACATGAAGTTAGGGAACATGTTTTCGACTAGTTATACTTCCTTTTACATTTTTGTTGTTGTTATCATTTTGAGGGTTCACGTGCAAAGTTTTGGGAAGAACTTAAGGGCACGTTGAAATGTTTTATTAAAAATAATTATTTTTATTTGATGGGGCATAAACTTCCTAAAATAAAATAATCTAGGTGCTCCAAAAATAAGCTAGGACAACATGTTAAACACAATTTGATGGGGGTGTTTAGTGTTTCCCACTTGGTGAAATGTTAAACACCCTATTAATGGGTTGAAATCTTTAGATTAATTAGTTCTAAAGGCCTCCTAATGACTTTTAGTTATTACTGGTAGACTTATCATTTCTTACCCAAGGGGTGAAGCTAATCAAATTAGGTAGCTTGGGTTAGTGAGTGTTTGGGGGTAATCCACCCAATCATTTAGGAGATTTCTAGGAAGGGATTAGGATAAGGACCCTATTTTCTAGGGGTCAATGTGGGCCTTGTGTGTGGTATGTGGGAAAAAGGGACTAGAGGAAGTGGAAGAGGAGGAGAGATTAATTAGAAACTTGGAGAATGAAGTGAGGCATGGAGAAAGATGTATGTACTTTGTGTGTGATTTGAATGGAAAATGGTTGAAAGACTCGAGTCTCTTATGTTGCATTCTTATTATATTAAATATGGGAGGTAGAGTAAGTTATGTTATGTAAATAGGATGTTTCCTTGAGTTAGTATCTATGTATTTCTCTAGGACAAAAAGTAATGGGCTAACCATTGGGGAGGACTAAAGTATTGGTTGCCATAGGAGGGTAGCAACTAATCATTAGTGGTGGAAATCAAGGGGAACATACTATTGAATTACCTATTGCAGGTTGGAAGGCATTGTTATAGGCAATAGGTAGGAGTTCAAAGGGAACACAACTGGTTGCAAATGGTCATAACAGAGGAAGGACCTCTTGAGGGTTGCAAGTGGCAGGTAGAACCACTAAAGAACTTGCATGCATGGGGGAGGAGGGACAATGATGGTAGAAAGGTTTGCAAACCCCCTAAGCAATATCCTGGGGTGTGGAAGGCACTACAAAATCTGGGAGAATAACTACTCTCAAATTTTCCCCCTTTTTCATATTGTTCGCCTCCCTACATTCTACTCCCTATTCCTTGGAGGGTAGGTTTGATCTTAAACAACAAACCTTTATATTCTTTATTTTTCCTTATATGACCTCTTACTTAGTACTTGAATAGTTGTAGTAAAATAAGCTAGGGAGGGTAGTTCCTTTTGTGGAGTAATAAAGTGTCAACCTTGGCCCCTAGTCTTACCCCTTAGAGGACGATAATGATTGGGGGATGCAATTTCACCCCTTAACACACCCCATCAAGCTTTGTCCAACTTACTAATTAAACAACAATGTGACACTTGCATAGTTCTATGGAAGCATTCACAATTTTTTTGCGAAAAAATAAAACATTATAGTTACAAATGTTTAAATGTAATATATTGGTGGGTACGACTAGTGGTTTCCATAGAGTCCATAGCTAGTTCAAATCTAGGTGGTAACAAACCATAATAATAACAATAATAAATGTTTTTTGAAACAAAATTTTGGGGGGAAAGGACACAAACTACATAGAACAAAATATAACCAAGTGGTGTTTCAAAAAGAGGAATAAGCAATGCACTAAATAGAGCTCAATGGGGGGTGTTTGGTGTTTAATGTCTTGGTTTTGATGGGGGTTGTTTAACATTTAATGTTTTAAAAAAAAAACACTATTTGATCAAATGATAATGCAACATTTGTGATTATACTAAAGTTTTCATTTATGTTTTGCATTTTTTTAATAAAAGAAACATTTAAATAACAATTATTGGAGGGTAAGATATCAACAAAACCATAGATGGAAATAGGAGATACTAACAAACACTACACAAACTATGGACGGGACAACTGCAATGTAGAGATGTGTAGATTCAAGGAAAAAGAGGAGCCAATTGTAACAACAACATAGGTTACCAATCAACCTTGGAAAGGTCAAAAGAATCATTCATACGCCTACCATATTTTTGATTTAAATGGGCATAGATGATGGATTGTCCCAATTTTGCAAAGATGCAGAAATTGTTCCAAAGGAAAAATGCATCAACCTCTAAAGGGCAAATGGTAGTTGAAGTTAAAACAATCATTGTAGATGTGAATGTAGTAAACATCAATGTTGCAACAAGAAGCATAATAACAAAAGACCATGTGTTTTAGGAGAGAGAACCATGGAAGAACAAAAATATTAAAAATTAGGAAAAGGAAGATAAATTTCAAAAAACAATGGTAGAGACCGTTCAACAACTATAAAAGGCACAAACTACAAACAAAGGCTCTTTTACATCAATAGAGGGATGGAACACAATGTGGTTGCATATGCCCAATACTACACCTCTTATAAAACCTTCAAAACCTCAAGAATCTATAGTTTCCCAAAATAAGTTGATATCGATAGAAGAGATATTTCAAGGATACCAATAGAAAGATGTTAGAAACCAATTATACTTTAAACTTGGGACAATTATTGAAAATGTCTTATGAGTTGAAAAAATCTCTATGGTAGAAAATGAAACCAAATAAACCACAAGATGTAGCCAAAATAATAATAGAAAAAATAATACCATTTATAGTACCAAAAGTAGCATAGTACCAAAAGTACCATTTGTTTTAATGTTTTTCTAAAAGTCAAAGACAACCATTGTTCCATTTGAATTTTCCTTTCCATGACACCTTTCCCTTGGTTAATCAATGTCCACACAGATTTTTATAAGCTTTATATGGGTGTCAACAAGGTAAAGTAGATCAAAAAATGTAATCTACCAAAATTTAATTAAAAAATGGAACAATTTTTGATTTGGACACAAGAAAGTAAATTCAAAATATTTTGAAGTAGAAATATAAAACTATAGGGCCCTAGATTTCATTTATGGGAAGTTGTATACAAAGTTTAAACAATTTTGGTATCATAAAAGTAGGTTGAAAGTATGTTTGAATCTAACTATGTCAAAATGGTGTTCAAAACTACTTCATATTAAAAACTTGATATATTATGAATATAACATCCATAATTTGATAATACATAAGTATTTTTCACGGCTCCACTAAATTGAAATTTTTTTAAAATCAACATTTCATTTACATGTAGCCCATTTTGTAAAATCAGACATTTTTTTAAAGTATAAATAATTTTTTAAATTCTACTTAATCCTACTTTCAAGATGGGGTTTTTCAACATTTTAATATAAAATGAAATATTATAATCATGTTAATTATTGTACCAAAAAACAATTAGACTTTCAATACAATAAAAAAAATTCATGGTTACATGTAAATTTTTTTACAAGGAACAATGAACCATTTACTTTACCTTGCTTGCATCCATATGTAGTTTTGAATGGTTTAAACCACACAACATCAAAAGGTTGTAATGTGTGGCTTGTAGGGTAATTAAATTTAGTCGCACCCCCTTTGCTTTGTGCACATATATTGTATAATGGGAGTCTTGGCCATCTAGAATAAACAATTGATGATTAATTGTACACACATGACATCCATGGGCTTGAACAAAAGCTATGAAGTGCAAAATTCATTTGTTGAATGAAATGGCTATCATCCAAGTTTTGGGCCCGTAGCCATTATAACAATTGAATTTTGATTGAGTTGCTTACCTTTGAATATGTAGAAGTTTGGAAATGATTCATTTATTACATTGATGCAAGACAATGTGTACAACTATTTTTTTCACTTAATGAAATTGAATGCACATATCTAAAACATTTCCTAGTTAGAACAAGTGCACCCCCATGGCCAATTCATCAAGCTTGTGCAATCGATTCATCTTGATTTCATATTTGTTTTGGTTGATACTTGTGTAAGTTGTAAAATTTTGTTACATTTGTGTAGTTTCAACATTTCTTGGGCAAAAACCTTTCACAAGTCGCACCTCCAATCCTTAGGTAACTTTCAATGACATGTCAAAATTGCACCACTTGAACAATTTGAACCACCTTCACCTAAGAATCCCATTTTTGAAAGGTCTTTTTTCTTTTATGAATTTTTGGATGCCTTTAATTTCAATTGTGTTAGTGTGAAAGCATGGTAAAGTAGACCAAAGAATTACCTTGTAACATAATTGGAAAGTGGCCATCAAGTAGGGCTTAGTAAATTGAATTTAAAAGTATTATTTACTTTAATGTTTAATTATATGAAGTTCATTGACTTTGCTACGACTATATTTCAAAACCACATGTTTAAAGTAGGTTTGTATATATTCATCAAAATCAAGTTGATGTCATAACTTGCAAAATAGATTAAAATTTAAGCAGAAGTAGATTAAATATTGGTTCTATTTTATTTTTAAATCAATGGCATGCTGAATATACTAATGAACTTTGAAATTTTTCATAATAGAATCAAAATATATTTGACCTGTAACGTAGAAGTAGGAATGAAGTGCAATATTAACTTGTTAGTTTCATTCCTACTTGTTACTTACTTGTATTGTACTAAAGTTTTTCAAATTTTGTATTCAATTCATAAAAACTTAATGGAAGCATGGAGGCTTTTGTAATAAGATTTTTTTTTAAAAAAAAACCTACTTTCTTATGATAATGTCGAAAAACTACCATATTTAAAATTTTGATTTGGGCAAATGTACTTTTTGGTTCACTTTACCATGCTTGGATCATTTGTGTGATTGGGTGCCCAATTGCTTGCCTTTTCTTCACATATTGAACAACTATTTCCTTCTTTTTTTATAAGATTCATGTTTTGTTTTGTTTTTTTGAATTATGTGATTCAATACGAATGATTTCATATCAATGTGATAAGTACGCCCCACATGCAGTTAATAGTTTAAATGTTGAATCCAACTGTAATAGCCTCCATTATGGAAGTCAAACTTGCATCACCCCAATATCATTTTTCTATGCTCTTCCTTCACCTTCTATATTGACTTGCAAAATTTGAACAACATTCAAAGCTCCACCTATTGCATAATCCAAGGGCCCATTATGTGATTGTTGAATGGGATTGACCAAACCTTGTTTGCTTGGTCAACTTGATTTTAGTATTATAGTTTCAACTAGATGTGCATTTTTGTCCCTTTCATGATCACCATTACATGTATTTAAGATTGCTGGAAGAATTGTTGCATGACACCAACAAGCTAGTTGGTTTGATTGTAACTAGTTTGGCTGCTTTTGTTTATTCAACCTTTGGGACCCAATTGATAAATTTGCAATTGGTAAATGATGTTTTAAATTGGACCCAGTGGATTTGATTCCTCACATTGCATGTTGTCAAACTCTTTTCTAGATTCAAGTGAATTACATTTTAAAATTTCATTATTCTAAACATTTGGATCATATTTCTTTTAAATTATATGTTAGAAAATAATATCCACATATGAATTTCCCTTATCAAACAACCCATGTTGTGACAAATCCTCTTGCATAAAACACACAAAAAGAATGCATTGAATGTTTTACACCTAAATGGTTGGTTTGTATGACACTATATGCCACTTCTTGTGCCAAACATGCATTTTTTTGTTAAATACATTACGTATTTGCATGAAAATCAAATTCTACCATTGATCAACCCTTTCATGAACAATTAGTGGCTAAATGTTAATTGCATGGTGGTGTAAACAATATATCACAAAGCTTGCATTAAACAATCAACATTACACCCTTTAAATGTTGACAACATGTTTGATTTTTTGGCTTGCACTAAATCTTTGATCTCACCCTTAATGAACATGATTAATATTTTAATCTTGCCCATAATGTAATTAGATGCAACTAAAATTCATCTTTTATAGGTCCACTTATAAAACTATGTAAAACATCATTATTTTGCTTAGTACCAACTAAGTACATCATATGTAAAATATCATATTTTCCCCATTTTTATATTTGATTTTTTCAATTCATCTTTATATACTTCAATTTTAAAAATTGAAAAAATATTGTAAAAGTTCAAAATTGGGTGGATCGCCTATGGTTACAATAGGGTTGAAGCTTGCATGTTAAACCCATGATTTAATTTTTTTGGCAATTACCCCAAGGGTGATGGTTCATTGGTATAACCTATTATTGGACGCATTTGGGACTTCAAAACATGTCTTGGGTTGAAAGCTAGAGGTGTGTAGGTGAAACTTGTGTCAATATTTTGCCAATGAGCTTGATTGGGGGGGGGGTTTGAACAACTTGTGAAGATGTGGTATGCTATTGTGTTTCAAAAGGAGAAAAAGGAAAAAAATGATTGTCAATTATCAAAATCCATTAAAATAATGATACTTGGACCTTTTGTGGATTAACTATGTAGAATTTTAACAAATTTGAGCTCCATGTTGCTATGCACTACCAACGACAATCAACTATTTTTATTTGTTCTTATGTTTTCATATATTTATGTTAATGTCAAATTTAATTTAAATTAATATACATTTCATGGATATGAAAAGACACATTTTAAATATTAAATTTTTTATATCCATGTTGGTGGATAGGAAAAAGGAATGAGGTAGTTACAAAATGGAGATAGTTATTATGAAAGTTAATAGGAAAAGGAAGTAGTTATTTTTGAATTGTGTTTGAAATGGTCTAGGGGCAACATGTAGAAGTGACATACAAATTTATTTGCAAAGAACCCCATATAAATCAAAATCTATTAAAATAATGATACTTGGACCTTTTGGGGATGAACTATGTACAATTTTAACAAATTTCCCACTCTTGCCACCCACATTGATACTTGGGTGACTTTATTGTGTTTTAAACACAAATGGTTGGGACATTGGCACAAACAAGTGTTTTCAAATAGCCATGGCCAGTTCAACCATAATGTTCACAAAAATTCCAAGAAGATGCGTATGGAAGTGCTCTTGAAATTGGGGTGGTTTCAGTTATCAAAGTTGCAATTGCCTCAACCTTTGGTTTGACATTCATGTATGAAAAAAATGAACCTTTTTTTGCGGCTTGATCTTACAATTCTTGTAATTGATCAAATCTTTCCTTAAATTGCATGATTTTTTCAACAAGATTCAAAGTAGAAGATGTTGTTAACAAATTCAGTAGTGGATAATGACATTTGATTATTTTGACTCCCATCATCTGTTGTGTTGTACTATTGAAATAGTTGCACATTCATCATTCACCTTTTCCTTCTTGATCTCTTCTCGGTGCACATGTTTTGTTGTCATACTTGTTTCCTCTTTACCTTAATAGGGTTCTATAATGGATTCATCAATATTTTTGTGTCTTTCATTTAGGTGAAAAATTCCTAGACACATTTTGCTTGAATTTAAGTAAACATATATGACAACATATTGTAAATTGTTAATCATTATATATATATAATGATTAACAATTTACAATATGTTGTCATATATGTTTACTTAAATTCAAGCATCAAAATCAATCTTTGAAATTAGAATGACTAGTTCAACCTTCGTAATAGGGTTGGCAAATGTGAGACCATTCAAAAAATGTCTCATGAGAATTTTTAAAATAAAAATTAGAAATTAGTTTTGTCTATTGAAAGGATTCTAAAGACACAAAAAATAGAATGAGGAAAGTAAATCAAAAGGTCAAACTGACTAGGGAAAGTCTTTAAATTTTCAAAAACCTTAAAATAAAGATTCTATAGCCTAAGTTGGACAAGCTTTCCTACCAAATCTATTCTCTTAGGTTGTGGAAAACACTTTCAAAATTTGAAATGAAAGACATCCTCAAAGTCTATTTTACCTTTGTTAATGAAGTTCCTCTTTTGTTTTTTCATAATTACAATGGTAGATCTAACTACTTCATGAATATCACAAAACTCAAAGAAAACAGTAACAAACAAACAATCGATAAAACTTCATCGTATTACCCAAAAGATAACAAATTATAATAGAAAACATCTCCTCATCTCCTATGTATGCAAGAAACATAAAGCTGCCAACTATTTTGAAAAAAGATTGATGCTCATCATGTAAAATTTTGAGATCTTCTCCTTGGAAAGAAAAAAAAAACAAATGTTGTCCACCTTGCAATGTTGTAATTATAATAAAAAAAACTCAATAGAAGCCCTGGTGACCAATAAACTAGTCGATACTCTCTATTGATCTCCTAGTAACTTCACAAGAGATCGTTGACGTAAAACTATTGCTATTGATGAAACAGAAAACAAAAATTAAACTATCAATTTTGGTAGTAAACAGAGTTCATCCTATCTTTTCTTTTTCCTGAGCACCTCCACTATTGTTACATATATTTTCACTGCTCCTGCCTGTACGACTACTATAATCACTCTCAAACCTTGTGCATTAGCTGTTGAGTTTCACCATTTCATACTGAGATTTAATAAAATTTCCTTACTTTGCGGATACCACTGAAAGAGGGGATAGGGGGTGAAAGGAGACCCAAAGACAGGGTGAAAGACAAAGTGACTTTAGGGATAACTCTATTGAATTGAAAAAATTCAGTATAAGAATTTTGTTTGATCTGTGCTTTTGAGACATATATTATTGAATATTGAAATTTTTGCAGTACAAGAAGAATTATGAACTGTGATTTTGAGACATTGAATCTTGGAATTTTAGAAATAGAAGAAGAAATAATTCCGATGATGTGCAAGTTTGATCAGACATATAAATGGAAATGAAATTGCAATTATTATTGAAATTGAAGAATGTGGATCTGTGTGCTTGGAGACATGGGGAATTGAAATTGTTGCAGTAGAAGAAGAAATTTGTGATGTGTGTGTTTTGAGACACGGGGAATTGAAAGTGTTGCAATTACAAAAAGGGATTGTGTTTTGTGTCTTTTGAGACCACCTAATATTGAAAAATGAAACTGCAGTAGAAGAAGAGTTTTGTGATAGTGTGTGCTTTTTTGGAGACATACAACCGACTGTTTGCAGTAGAAGAATCTTATGAATCATGTGTCCGATTTGAGAGACATTTTTGAATGGAAAAGTTAGTGAAGTATAAGCAGAATGAAGAATTGTGAAGAACTGTGTGTTTTGAGAGACATTTGAATTTGCAAAATTCTTGCAGTACAAGGAATTGTGGATAATCTGCGCAAACTATTTGCTTCTCATCACAGAAACTGGAACGAAGA
>Ga0116228_10005314_pt1 | contig 11480 bp, 6 predicted proteins | sample S1TSphfallax_2_FD_89694 | JGI IMG/M metagenome (GOLD analysis project Ga0116228, IMG submission 89694) | Host-associated microbial communities from peat moss isolated from Minnesota, USA - S1T2_Fc - Sphagnum fallax MG | ecosystem: Host-associated > Plants > Peat moss > Unclassified | place: USA...
TTCCTTAGCCACATTTTTTACATTGATGGTCATTGCATTTAAAAAATCATCGTCCTCTAAAACATCACCCACTCCTTCATACACCCTTACAAGGCCATCAACATTACGATGTTGTTTCCTTGGTCGATGGACAATGTTAAGGTCAAATTCCTCCATTAACAACACCATTTAGCAAGTCGACCATTTGGGTTGGACTTGTTGACTAGGTAGGTTAATGCCTTGTGATTTGTCATAATCTTGGCCTTCTAATCTAATAAGTAATGGCGAAAATTTTTAAGAGAGAAAATAATTGCAAAACCTTCTCGTTCAATCATAATATAATTTTTCTCTACTGAAGTTAATTACAAGTTAGCAAAATGAATGGGTTGGTCATGCCCATTTCATCTACTTGGGATAGTGTGTTCCCCACCATTTTTCTAAATGCATCACAATATATTAAAAATGGTTTGTTCCAATCTAGAGTCTAAAGGATTAATGTAGTTTGAAGAGTTAATTTCAATTTTTCAAATGCATGTTTTGACACTTCATCTTCCATTAGTGTAGGTGAATCATGTTAAAGGACGTACTTTAGCCTCAAACATGTATATGAACTTTCAATAATAACCCACCATCCCCAAAAAACCTCAAAGGGTTTTTTTGTGGTGGAAAAATGAAGTTTTGAAATCTTATCAAACTTTTTAAGATCTATGGCTACCCCATCCTTTGACACAATGTGTTCGACCATTTACCCTTTTGAAAAACCAATTATGGTTTTCTCAAGGCCCAAAATCATTTATGAACCATCAAAACGCTAAAAGGCTTAAGTTTGACAAGGTGAGAAGCTCTATCATTATAAAATCCAAAGTCATCAATGAAAATTCGTAGAAAAAGGCCCAAGAATGGTTCATAGACCTTGTTCATCAAACATTGAAATGTCCCTAAAACATTGCACAAACCAAAAAGCATTATTGTGCAACAAAATGTTCCTCATGGTGTGGTGAATGTGGTTTTCAATTGGTCCTTTGAAGCAATTTTCATTTGGTAGTAGCCCTTGTACCCATCTCCAAATGTGTACATTTCGTGCCCTACTACCTTTTCCAAAATTTCTTCACAAATCTACACGTCACATGACTCCCATGTGATTTTCAATGCACTATAATGTGTAAAAGATTTTTCACATGAATTATCATGTGTGAGTTATTGCACATTAATTGAAACTATGATTTTAACAATGCATTGCCAAACATAATTAAATTATGAAATCCAACCACCAAATTAATTACCAATCTTAATCAGTAAATAATTACATAAGTAATAATGTAATTACATCAAGTTACAATACTTTCAACTTTTTAAATGAAGCCTTTTAGTGACCACATTTAACCTAGGAAATGTTAAATTTGGATTCAGAAATCATGATCTAATCTTGGGATGGGATTATTACCATGGTTAAAAATAAAATTAAAATAAATTAATGTTTTTACCATGATACCAATATAGGTGTTGGTTCACCCAAGGCCTTTAAAGAGTTATATTTGAGGTTAGTTGCGTCCCAACCTTGCATCAAGATTGTTGAAAAGAATTAAGGAAAAAACCTACCTTGGACCTCCACATTGCAATATTGAATATGGTAGGATATTTATTTGGAAGCTTACAAGCAATGTTTTTTTTAAAGAGTTTTAAATGTAGCCTAAATGATGATCATCCATAGGAAGATATAAAAAAATGACCATTCTCACTACGAAGATTTAACCAAATTTGGGTATAATCCAAATATGAAGTACAAATCTTTAATCAACCTTCTATATTTATGGCTACACATTGAAAAATAAGTATATAAATTTTGTGCATTTTAATTTATTTTCTCAATTTTGGTGATTGAAATGTTCCAAAATCACTTCATTTTCAATTTTTTAATTTTTTATTTCACTTTCTAATGAAAAATTTAAAGTAAAAATAAGGCTAATTGCAAAGACTTTGACCAACATTTGGCAACATGAGGAACAAGATCTATGATGTTTCATGTGGGATTAGAGATCAAATAGTTCCATTGAATGGTCATAAGGGCAATAAGGCCAAGGACTCCATATTTGGGTAAGAAAAAAAGGTCCTTTTTACCCATCTTGCAAGATCCAAAACTAGGGAACAGAGAAAAAATGCCACATTTTGAGATTAAACATATGACCATTGCAACAAGAATTGACCTAGTTCTTGTGCAAAGATGTTAAATTGGTTTTTGTAACTAAATAAGGTGGGATCAAACACAATGTTTGCCAAAAGATTTTGGAGTTGTTTAAGCACTAGTTGCTCTACAAATCTAAAATTGATGTCAAAAACAACTTGGATTCAGGTTTTGGAGTTGTTCAAATTGAATCAACAAAAGGTTTGTGTTTTACCATCATTCAATTGGTTGATGTTGTGAAATGTCTTTACTAGGCAAATTTTTGGAATGAATTGAAAAAGACATTGTTCATAAAACACAAACTTTGTTCTATTATTTTACATACAAACAATGGTAAAGTTGAGATTCTAGATGTTGAAACATTTGCCATTGATATTACACACCATTGTTCACAAGGTTTAATAATAACCAATTCACTAGTAAAAACTAGTCATTTTGCAAGTGGTCCATGTGACTAATTTTTAGTTGCAAGGAACATTTCCAATTGAAATATTAATACTCACGTTGGACATGTCACATTAACATTAATCACAAATGACAATGATTTTTTGATGAAAAAAAATCAACAAAATATGTTTTCATCCTTTGATTGGTCATATACATATTGTTGTTTCCAACTAAAATGCGACTTTTTGGTGAACAATGGGAACAAGTTATGTGTTGCCACCTAGCCCAACTCTTAATAATCTTTTTTTTAATTATTATTTTGAAATAATCTTAGACATTTATTTTTTATGCTTGGATGGTTTAGATTATGACACATGGTGCAATATAAATTTGCCACATAACACATTAATTGAATTTTTCCAAATTAAATTTAAATCAATATTTAGGTATGTGGGTTGAACTAGGTACTTATCTACCTATATAGTTACTTACCCATCTAGGTTAAACACTTATCTAGATAGGACCTATTTACCTATTTAGGCCAAATACCTATTTAAGTAAGTAGATAGGTAAAAAAGTAAGTAGGCAAGTTAGGGAAGTAGGTAGTTAGGTGTAAGTACATGAATATTTATATTTCATTTTGGGTTAAGTTGTCATTATTGACTCATCCCATATGCCCATCTTTTTAAATATGAAAATGTAAAACAAAACACCTTGTTTATATACTTTTCAAGATGATAATGAAAGTAAAAACATATGGAATAAACTTTTTAATTGCAAGTCTTTTACAATTAAACATTTTTAATTTGCAAACAACTTGCAACTAAAAAGTTTATCCCATATGTTTTGGCTTTCATTTTCATCTTGAAAAAATATAATTAAGTAAGTAAGCGACAACTAACTAATTATTTATAGTAATAATCTCAATATCTTATGATTACTGATTCAAATATATTATTAGTTATTATTAAATAGAATTTACTCTATTAGTTAGATAAAAATAATATTATATAATTTTAATTATATATTAACTATAATAATCTATCAACCAATTTAATTAACTAATAATTGGTTAATATTGAAATAATTTAATAGTTATTAATAATTAATAAATTAATTTGTAGCCAAATAAATTAATATAAAAATTGAAATATTCAGTATCTAATAATTAATAATTATAAATATTGAGTATTAGGTTTCTTATATCTAACAATAATTGAAACCTAGCCTAAGCTAACTATTTTAATATAATTATTCCCATTATCATTGTCATTTATATATTGAACAATAAATGTAAATGTAAATATTTAATAGTAAAAATAACATGAATTCAATTATTATTGTAGCTAGTTTGTAACCAAGGTTAAATATTTTATTTTTATTATTCATGTTATTACTTCATTGATTTAGGCTATTTATGAATTACTAAAATAAATAGTTTATATTTCTAATAAGTATTTTTTCCTTCAAAAATAATTTCTGCATTTGTATAATAATTATTAAATTTCCATTCTAATTAATTAATTAATTATTCTAAAATAATAAAACTGAATTTAAATATTACATATCAATAATTGATTATAATCATTGATTTATTCATAATTAATAAATATCAATAATAAATTTGAAATATAAAAACTTAAACCTATATACCCTAGTAATTATTATATTAATCTAGTAATACGTCATAATTGATTGCTCATAATAATAATAATAATAATAAAATTTGTAGCTAGCTTAGGTTAGCTAATTTATTATTATTATTATTATATATTATAATATCACTTGTTAGAATTATTATGATTTATTATAATTATTTTTTATGTTGTTAATAAATGTAAATTAATTCGTAATAAGTACATTAGTCATTTGAAATAATAATAATAATAATATAAAATGTCATTTGTAATAATTTTAAGAAGTATAATAAGACAATTTGGATAAACTTGTAATATGGGCACAATGTATTTAGCAAAAATCTTACATAAATTTTTAATATACTTAAAATATACATTATTTAGTGTAACCATAATATCAAGGCCATTTATGCTAATAATCATATTTGAATATAAATCTAATATGGTTGTTCATATACATTCAAAATATACATTTATAAATCTTAATACACCCAACTATATTCCTTAGAATTCACAAAATACACCTTTGTATATTCATAGGGTTGGAACTAAATTGGTCACATTTGTAACTAATGGGACATAAATTTTTATTTTTGGATGAACAACTAAAAAATAGTTGCAAACATGTCCAAATATAGTTGCTAATAACTAATAATCGGATGTAGTTACAAATAGAATGGTTACATTTTGGTCAATTTCTACTAGTGCAAGGAATGGCAAAAGGTGAGATTGAATTAGGAGAACTAAAGTCAAGGCTATAAAACACATGGTTACAAGAAGGCCACATTTGAGAATTGTAATGATGTTGCAATGTTTGAGGACCAAAGCTCCATGATGCTCTTCACCATGCCCACACACTCATTACAAATTGAAGAAGCTAATCAATATTTGAAGTTTTGAAAAACAAAAAAACCTCAAACCTAACTCGAATAAATCACAAGGTTTACTAGAACTTCAATTACAACATTTGGAGCTCCTTTGCAACATGTCAATTCACCCACATCTCAATAAATAATAGTTTTAAGCCTAGAAAACATGAATTGAAATATACAATTTTACAACAAAATATGCAAGGTGGTAAAATAACTAATAAAATTTTATTTCATTAAACTTGGCCATTGTCTTTGTGAACCCCTAGATCAATGAATGTCGAGACAAACATTATGAGCTAAAGGCATATTAAATGTTCTAAGGCCAACAATATAGTTGTAACTAGATTCTCTACCACTCATCTCAAGGCCAAATCTAGTTTATTTCATCATTACATCATAAGAAGGAAACATGTTCTTTAATTTTCGAGCATTGGGTCATCAATGATAAAACATGTCAAACCTTGTCCTTCGTAAAGGAACACTATTTGATTTAGATTTTGAGCATTTGTTTATTTTCATTTATCCTTAAGCCTAATAAAAATGGGATCTTATTTCACCAAACTTGTTTTAAATGAAATTGTGTTTGTCCTATTATTGTTGAAATTAAGTAATCAAACCATATATCTTTTCATGATACCATGATTTCTTTTTAAATAGATTAATGTTTGAAATCCATTTTACACTAGAAATTGAAGTGTCCATATTAAATTGTAGTTCTATATTATGAGGAGAAAATGAATTAATATTTTAACGGTTTTGTTAAAACACAATTTAATTCAAAATCCTAAGAAGAAGTGAGTTTTACGTAATGACAACATGGATCCAACATGGATAATGTTTGATGGGCAATCTTTTGCTCCTACTTGTTGGAGGTGGGATTGATGGAAAAGTTGATGGTTTATTATTTCGAACTTTGACAACCATCCAAAACACATCATTAACATTGTCAACTTTTATTTCATGTGGTTGTTTCAAATAGTTCATTTAAAAGGAATTTGAAGGTTTGTTAACTAATTTAAGCCTTCACTTTGGTTGAAATTGGTCTTTCATTACGTCCAACCAATGGGCTTACCATTGAAGAAATCATTTTATTTTATTAATCATTCCATTGAAGGGGGTATGGCCTCAATACATGTCCATGATATCTTGCCCCATGGTGCAAATAATTGGGCTTCCAATTGAAACATGCTAAACTAACATGCATTTCCCTTTTTTATTCATGTTATTCATTCTACAAATTTTCAATACAATATGCTTCTACTTTATTTTTTTAAAAATTAAATTTTTTAATCAAATAAATGTAACTTAATGGCAAAGTTCTTATAAGATCACAACCTCAAATTTGGGGATGACTATTGTGTAGTGAAATTGGCAATATAATTGCCCCCCCCCCCCAATGTTTGATCCATAATATGATTTTTAATTTATTAGAGTGACCTCTTTTCTAATTGGGTTAAATGTATGAAATAATGTCCAACATGGACTAGTGATGAATTAAACCCACAATTATCTATAAAGTGACCATATACACTATCTACTTGGCTTGACATTTTACACCATGCTAGCTAAATAATACTTTTAGATATCTCAATTTTAAAAAGTGTTAGGCATTAAAACTAAATTAAGCCAACGATATAAATTTGAGATTTCATGGTTTAGCATGTATCATGATGATTTTGGAACATACCTTCATATGGGTATAACATGTTCTTTTTGTTTTGAATAGAACTTCAACAAAGACTTTAGGTTACCAAGATTAAAAAAACCATAATAGTTTTGGAACATACTTTCATGTAAATATACTCAATCACTTTTGTTTAATAAATTCAAGAAAACTTTACTTCCACAATGATACAAAACCACAATGATTTTAGACCCACACCTTTATATTAGTGTAGCACATTGGTCCTTTTACTTTGAAGGAACACTTGTGGAGATTTGACTTTCAAAGGACACAAATGTTTGCATACATAATGTTTCCATACACTATGATGAAATTATTTATAGAAAGGGAAGGTGTTGCCTTTCTCTGTTTTTTTGTTGTGGCCTTTCATAGATGAAATCCACATTTGCATAATCTCTCAAACTTATCCATGTGAACAAGTGAAAGGTTTACTAAACAAATGAGTTTTGAAGGCATGTGCAAAATTAGTGCCATGCATCTAGTGGATGGAATGCATGCAATGTAATGATAAGGTTAGACTATGTGGGGTTGGAGATAATATTATTTTGGAATCCATTTTATTATTATGGTAAGGCTTTGGTCTTTGTAGTGTTTAGTGTATGTTGCAAATAGAATTAAACTCAATAAAGAAATCAACTTTATATTCAAGAATGAGAGAAAAAACAAGGTGTTTGACATTGGACTCACTCATAAAACTTTATTAATACTTAAGAATGTAACACAAAGGAAAAACTTGAATGAGGTTACAAATATATCACAACTTGCTTTTGTGAAACTTGGGTATTAACTTTCACACATTGACCCCATGACCCTTGTAGAAGGTCAACCTTTTAAAAACGATAAAACTTGGTAACCATTTACATTTTAGAACTTTATATAACCTTCAACCACCAACCATCTATAACCTTCCAATTTTTTCTAATAGATTATAGATAACATTTTATTTAGATATTGGAAAAAAAACATAATCATTTTTCTAACATTCATAACAATTCATTAATCCCCAAATGTGATTACTTTGAATGTGTTTAAGATATTGATATGGTGAATTTCATGTTTATATTTTATGCAATGTGTATGCTAAGAATCTATGTTGCAATTAACATTCAATATTTTTTGAAAAATAAAATCAACAATTTGAAATTAATCCTACTAATTTTTTTCAACCAATCGATATGAATCACTTGGTTATTCATTTGAGGTAGGTTTTCATGCAACAAATGATATAATCACTTGGTCACATTATCGTATTAATTTAAGTACAATGTAAAAAAGGGAAAAAGGAGAGGTATAGGAAGGATGAGGAGGTGGGAAGGAAAAGGTAAAAGAAATTGGAGGTCAAAATAAGAATTTTCAAAAAAATTGGTTGCATTGGTATGTAATTTTCCAAGCCTAATGACCACTTTAGTTTCTCTTTTTCACAATTAATAAATTCTTCTTCTTTGGGTTTTATGATAAAATTAACCTCACAAAACATGTTCAAAATTTAACCAATTGTTTGGGCTGAACTGGGCAAACTACAGACATAGCCAACAATTAGATACCTTTGCCAAGTTTAGTTGGATTCACATTGGGATTATGGGATTTAATTGGGAACCCATTGGACATTTTGAAATGTATTTTGGATTTGGAATGCCAATCCCCAACCAAGAAGTTGTTGAACATGCCAAAATATTTGGAAACCTAGTGTTGGAACTATGTAATATACTAACATAATACACTAGTTGTAACCTTTTCACATGTAAGGTTGTGACCTTTAGTAGATATAGACATGATCTTTAGCTTTAGTGATGACTTTTGCAAGATTATATAATTGAGGTTGATTCATAAATAAATATACACTTCACAACAATTAACATTATTTTTCTTTTCGAGCTATATGTTGCTATAAATCCAACATGGTATTAAAGCTTCTTGATTTCTTTTAATCTTTTGCCTTCATTATGTGTCAAGTATTATACTTTAAAAACTTGTGAGGAAGAAGAGTAAGATTTTTTTTAAATCTTTAATTATTTCATAGCATGAAATTTAAAGGGCAAAGAACTTCAAAAAGAACTAATTCAAGTTTTACAATGTGATAACAAATTTTCTTAAAATGACAACAAAGATAGATACAAGTCATGTTTCAAAGTTTAATGGATCTTATTTTAACATTTGGAAACATAGACTTATGCTTATTTTCAAGATTGAAAAGTTATGGTTGTTAGTAAGAAGTCAAATTAATTGCACCTACAACAACAAAAATAATTACTAGAACTCTTCCTTTACCTACCATTGGAGCAAGAAGTATTAGTGCATGGGAGGATAGAGATACATTGGCTTTAACAATAATTAACAATTGCTTTGAAAATAATGTAATTTCACATATTCAATCACACTAAACATTGGCTTTAGCAAGGGTAGAATTAGTAAGACTATTTGAGTCTCAAGAACCAATGACCAAAATGTATCTAAAGGATAAGTTGCATATATTAAAGATGTGAAAAAATGATGGTGTAACAAAACACATTCACATAATTCAATCTCATTGAGAACAACTATTAGCAATAAGTACAATAGTACCAAATGTTGAAGCTATATTTGTCCTAATGATGAGCATGCCTCCTAGTTATAGAATGTTTATAAGTTTTTTAAGAAGACAACCAAACTTAACATTATAATCTTTAAGTACAAATTTACTACAAGAATAAACATTTATGAAAAAAATATATATAATTTCAAATAACACATTAACATTATATATAGGAAAAGGGGTCTTAATTATATTGCTCAAAAAACTTAGCTTTAATAGGAATCTTAAAAAGTTCTTCCAATCAAAAGGAAAAAAATAGTTCTAAAACCTTTGATATGAAGAAACCTTTCTTTACCAAAAAATGATTATATTATAAGAACTTAAAAGTTAGGACACATGATAAAAGACTGTAAAACCATAATAGCAGTTGAGGTTAATAATAACCATAACAATCAATCTAACATTATTACAAAAGAACATAAGCTTTATGTGGCTGCATTAATAATAAAGGAAAAGTTGGATCGTACTTGGTACATAGATACTAGGGCTAACAATATATTTGTTTTGAAAAGGAATCCTTCACAAATTATAAAGTTTATAACAGTTCTTAACTAGTTTATCTTGGTGATAAATTTTCACATAGAATTCAAGGACAAGGAGATGTCACAAATCACACTAATAAGTGGGATTGAAAAACAAATCCTTGATGGTTTTTATGTTCTTGGACTAAGAATTTTTTATTTTTTAAGCCAAGCAATTTGATAAGGTTGGTGGAGAGATACACGTTAAATTAGGCATTAATTTGTACATTGACAAATCAATAAGGAGAAGTGAATGCAATGTGCAAATTAATATCTAATTTAAATAAGTTGGGTGTTACAACCAAGGCTAGTGCAATAGCTAGCCTTTCCATTACACATGATAACACAACTAATGTTTGGCATAATAGACTAGGCCACATAAGTCAAAAAAGACTACATCAAATACAGGCTATGTCAATTAACATTGCAACATTTGATGACAAGGAAATTTTTTTATGTACACCTTGCATACAAATCAAGGAACATAAAAAGAAATTTCCTAAAAAGGGAGTTCATTGAGCTACAGAACTTCTTGGACTTGTACATTTTAATATATGTGGTTCATTATAAATAGGAACACATTCAAGATGCATGTATTTCATCACATTTATTGATGATTTTTCATGATATATTTAAAAAAATTAATGAGACATAAATCTAAAACATTTGATAAAATTTTCCATTACAAGAATTTTGTAGAGAAACAAACTAGCCAACAAATTAATATTTGATAATGGAGTTGAATACAAACATGATGAGTTTAATGACTTTTGTCAAAAGGAATACATAAAAAAAAAGTTTACAATTGCATGTACACCTCAATAGAATGGTGTTCCAAAACAAAGAAATAAAACTTTCATAAATGTTGTTTTAGCTATGTTGTCATATGTTAAATTACCTAAGGTGTTTTGGGGAGAAGCATTGTTAACAACCGATTACTTGCAAAAATTGAGGTCCAACAAAAGTTGTGAATACAAATAAAACTCCTTATGAACTATGGTTTGGAAAACAACCAAATCTATCTTACCTTAGAGTCTTTGGGTGTAAAACACATGTTTTTATTCACAAGGAGAAAAGACACAAATTGGATTCACATTTTCATGAATGTATCTTTCTTGGGTATAGCAAAAAGTCTAAGGCTTATCGTCTTATGTACACTCTTGATAGAAAAATAGTCATATCCAAGGATGTAATCTTCAACAAGGGTAAAAACACAATAAAAAGAGCCAAAGAAGTTGTAGATAATGCTTACAATTACAATTACATTACTTTGGAAAATCACCATTGATTGTATTTAATGAATTATTTATCCATAATTTGTAATTATGTTTTGGCATTCATGAAATTGCACTCCTATGAATTTGGAGACATTTCACTATGTTATTAAAGTCCTTTGTCATACACAAAACACTTGTTGACAAGGTCTTTTTAAGGACTTTAAAATTTGAATGTGTTTTTTGTTATTCAAACTTTCATCAAATGTTCTCAAATTTGTTATGGGCTTTAATATACTTCATAAGAAGGGGAAAATGTTTTTTTTTTTAAAATGCACATGTATTGAATCCTTTTAACATATGTTGTTGATATTGATTCTAAACATCCTTAATGGTAAAAAAAGTTCAAAATTTGTCATCATGGTTTAAAAA
>Ga0116228_10005316_pt1 | contig 11479 bp, 4 predicted proteins | sample S1TSphfallax_2_FD_89694 | JGI IMG/M metagenome (GOLD analysis project Ga0116228, IMG submission 89694) | Host-associated microbial communities from peat moss isolated from Minnesota, USA - S1T2_Fc - Sphagnum fallax MG | ecosystem: Host-associated > Plants > Peat moss > Unclassified | place: USA...
CCTCTGCCGCCCAAGAAGGAGAAGACTAGAGGCGGGCGTGAGGAGGACGAGGAAGAGGAGCAGGAGGATGTGGAGTACGTGACAGGTTTTGATGAGAAGCTTGGACTCGTTGGGAAGGACCCTGAACGCAGAAGAAGAGGCGGGGTGAAAGTGGTGCCCAAGCTTGAGAATTCCTGGCGACCTGAGAAGAGGATGAAGAACATTGTGATGGAGAGTGATGTGACCAAGCTCACGGAGGAGACTTTCGAGATGGAGACCATGGCTGCCGGGCCGAAACCTGATGTGCAGTATGGGCTTACTGTTGTGACTAGGGTTCGAGAACAAACCACTACCACTCAAGGGGTTGCCGCTGCCGCTGCTGCACCACCACGGCGGCCATCTTCGTTCCAGGAGATGGAGGACCAGAAGCTTAGGGAAGATCTGTCTCTGCTGCCGGAGGAGTCTTCTTTAGAAAGGTACGAGGAACTCCCTGTTGAGGAATTCGGGGAAGCTTTGTTAAGGGGGATGGGATGGGAGAAGGGTAAACCTATTGGCCGCAACTCCAAGACTACGGTCGCACCTGTGGAGTATGTGAGAAGGCAGGGCAGACAAGGTTTGGGAGCCACTCCACTGCCTCCTAAGGAGAATAACAAGAAGTTCATCAAACCTGGGGAGACTAGACAAGGACAGCCACACACCAGTGAGAGAGTTCGTCCTGATCTGAAGCTTGTAGAGAGGATTAGGAAGAAGAGTGGCATTGTGATTGGGAAGGTTATGTCTGTGGTTGCTGGTGAACATGCGGGGTGGAGAGGGGAGATCATTTCATTGGGAGATAGAATAGGAAGCAGGCGAGATGATGTGGTTGTTATAAAGCTTGCAAGAACCGGGGATGAAGTGGTGGTGAGTTCTACCGATCTTGCTGAAGTTGGTTCTCTTGAGGAGGAATCTGTCATGGATGATGATATGCATGATGTGAGGATTGGAAATGGGAACGCTTCAAGAAGAGGTGAGGGACATGATCCAAGGAGTTCTGGGTCAAGATGGCATGAAGATCACCGAAACGAGCGGAGAGAGAGTGGCACAAGGGAGGACCGAAGAGAGGATCGGGAGTCAAGGAGGCATCGTCAATCTGGCAACAGCCAGGAAAATGGAGAAAGGAGGACTAGCAGAGAAGCAGGTGAGCATGGCCGAAGCCAAGGAAGACGAGACAGTAAGAGGGAACATGGAACATACAATGAAAACCAGGAGTTGTATGTTGCTGAGACAAGAGAGAAGCGAGGAGGGGAGAGAAGGGAAGAACAGAAGGATGGGATCCGGGAAGAAGGACACACCAAGGGTAGGCGAGATGAAGATGTTGATGATCTGAGGGATGAAATGGACGTTGACAAGGAAGGTGAGAAGAGAAGTAACACGAGTAGAGACCGAAGGAGAGAAGAGATGCACAAGCATAGGCGGGATTGGAGGAGGTAAAATTAGGTACCAAGGCTGTGCTAATGCCTCTGGCAAGTGTAGAGAATGTTGGAGTTCTCAAGGCATGCTTGAGGTTTTATGTCTGTCAGCTAGGTTTGCATTATGTGGTGGCCTGGTCCTAAACATTCATAATTTGGAAGTTTTCGTGAATACTGAAACCATGTATACTTTTTCAACCAGTAGATCAGTGACTGTGTTCCAGTTTTATTTTTATGCCATTTTGGTTTCAAGGTGTCTTTTCTTCCATGTGTAAGATGTCCATCTGGTGTTTGGAGCAGATCTCCAAGTTCCAAGAATTCGAGGTGGTTTTAGTTAGATTGTTTGCACCTAGCTTTCTTCCCTCTTTCTGAAGCACAGGACCTTTACTGTTTGTGGTTGGTCTCAAATTGGATACATCTCTGATTGGTCCGTTGGTCTTTGTTCTTCTCTGCGGTCCTTTTCTGTGTGTTTTGTCTATCCTGTTGTGTTTTCCTGTTTTTTGTTATATCCTTGTGTTGTTTGTTGCTAGCCAGGAGCATGGCTGAGTCTTCCTGTTGCTTCTGGAATTGCAGCAGAAACTTGGTATGCAGGTTAGTGTTTTCACTGGCCTTTACCCACTGTAGGGAGCTGATGAAGTCAGTGGGAAAGTTGTGATAGAGAAGTCACTATCATACATGCTACTGTTGATGGTCCCTGAACAGGTGTGAGACTGGCACTGTTGTTCATACTGCTTTCATGTTTTATTTTGTCTTTCATGTTTTGGTTCTTTGTACCCTGTTTTGTCTTTCCTTCTTTGGAATTCTCTGTGGCTGGTTGAAGAAGTGTTAACCTCACTTTGCCTTTTCTCGATTGTGAGAATGGAGATTTCTTGATTCTTATGAGAGATATTTTAGTACTGTACTTGACTGATCTAATGCAGGAGTACAGACACATCCAGTGGATTCATGCTAGTCTTCTTTCACTGTGGCTGTTTTCTTGTGTTTCACTTGCTCTTACCATTATCTGGCATCTTGGTTAGAACTATGACGTCGGATCTGCATGGTACTTGAAAAGGCTGCCAGAAAGAGTTAAGTTGTCTTCCTTTCATGAAATTTTGCTTCAAATCCTCTTTGTAATGATGATTCAGCAAAAACTTGAACCAGAAAACCCTGTGGTATTATGAAATGCATGTGCAAGGAATCTCCTCAAGTTGCAGGTGCCCTGGACATTTGTGTGACTTATCCAAGAAGCTGTTCGTGAAGATGTTTGACAATCAAGTTCAATTTTGTGCATTTGTCTTTTCACCAGGTAAGTTTCACTACTAGTTATATCTCTACTATACAACTGTGGACAAAAAACTGTCACTCATGTAGTGAGTTTTGTGAATTTATAACACCTGGAATTGCTTGTGGAAAGTGACTGTAAGATGTTGGGTGGTTTCATATACAAGCCACCTCCACTCTTACCAGTCCATGTTTTCATGAGGGGTATCATCACCCAACTTATGGTACATACTGGTTAAGGCTTACCAGATGCCCTGATAAGGGGATGGTGTGATCATGCCAAATATGGTACTTATCAGTTAAAAGCTTAACAGATCCTCTGATGAGTAGATTATCAGACTGCTAAGAAATGTGAAAACTGACAGTATGAGCTGGGGATCCCAGAGATAATCTGTTGGCTGAAGCCCAAGCTTATGTTTTTTTGGGGGCGGCTCTTCTGTGGCTGCAAGATGTTCAATGGCACATATTGCATTGGAGATGATTTATTTATGTCGCATCTCCATCTATGTGTAGTTGAAGAGACAACACATTTTTGACTTTAACCTCTCCATTTGTTTGTGACTGCCATGACTGAACCTTTCAAAGTTCAAACCTGTCCTCAGATATTCCTGTGATTCTAGGGTTCAGTCTCATCTGTTTCCTGTCTGCTGATATGATATCAAAAGGAATCTCTGTAACCTTTTGGGTGTTACCTATCTCAATGCTCTTCAGGTTGACTTACATTGCAAGCAACAGAGAGATTTTATGAAGTATCAAATAGGGTCTCCATAGATGCAGACAGATTTCCTGTTTCAAGACTACATTTTTGTAGGTTCTATATTGGACTTGGAAGTTGCACTAAAACTGCATCAAGCCTAGGTTTATAAATGGCCCATGAATCTGACTTCTTTGGCAGAAGTTTTTGAAGTCATGAAGTATATTCTGCCAATTTTCAGTGACCTTTTGGGTTGCAGATGTTGCAGAAAACTAATAGTACCACACAAGGAGTTGGATTCTTGAAGACTCTTCAGGAGTAGTTCATTCCAGCAAGTTCTTTATACTTCTCAAGCTTGCAAATCTAACAAAACATCTCCCTTTCTTGCAGTCTTTACATTTTCAATTGTTTATTTCAATCTTCAATTTGATTTCATTTGCTTATTTACCTGTGAAAAGCCTCAATATAATTTCCTGCAATTGAGAGGATTGGTCTCAAGTCTCATTGCTTCACTGATGCTCATTTTGAAATGCTGGTGACACCAGGGTTCCTCACTAAACAGTCTTTACCACGATGACTATGATGACATTGAGATGGCATGGCACAAATGATCAGATGGTGTTGCAAAGAAGTCCCATCCCAGACGCCAGGACCACATTTTTGTTAGGAAACTCAAGGTTACAACAGCAACCCTCTCCATGGCATTGCAAAAAAGTCCCAGAAGGAGGCTCATTGTTGCAACATTGCCTTCAAGAAGGATTCTCGTTGTCACAACAGCAGGCACTGCAGCCCTCTATGTGTTGGAACTCTGTTACTTTGTAGGAAAGAAAGAGCCGTTAATTTCTGTGAAAAAGAATGCCAGTAGAAAGGAGATAAACGAGATCCAGAATCAAGTGGAAAAGGACCCACCAATCTTTCCAGTGAATCTACAAATAATTAGAAATAAATCAGACATCACCCAGCTATGGTACAAGGAGAATTTGGGCTGAAGAATTGGACCTGAGTGCAACTGCTGCACAAATTGCATAACAGGCTTGGATCTTTTCCTTTTTTTGAGAAGAGGGGGTTATAACTCAGGGACAGACACAACAACAGTGGCCCATTTTGATTTGGTCTCCCATTTTTGAGGAATGCTCACCACCTGGAGTTATTTTGAACTTTGAGTTTTATTTTCTTGGAACTTCGTGGAACATTTTCCTATTTTAACTGTTGTTGGTTGGAACTTGGAACTTACCATGAGAAGCAGAGCCATTCTGCAATAAGCCTGTTTGTCTCCCTTTCACTAACCCAACAATGCTAAACACTACCAATTTACAGCACAGATAATCAAATCATCTTTTGTCATTTTTAATGCCTTTGACTCAGCTGCAATCTCAAGCTCATACAATCACAAAGCCATCAATCATGACATGGTAAAGAGGTTGATATCATTCTCCACCGATACAGTTTTCTGTGGGCTAAGCTAAAATTGAATTACTTTACACACTAGATGAGAACAAGGTTTTCTTTTGTGACAAAATTTTCAGATTCTGCCAATCTCAAGAAGAAAGAATAGGAATAGTCTGTCACAGATTCTCATTTCATCACATATTAAAGATATCCATAAAGTCACTCTCTCTTTCACCCCCCATCACCTCTTTCAGTAGTATCTGCAAAGTAATGAAATTTCATCAAATCTCAGTATGAAATGCTGAAACTCAGTGATTAGTGCACTAGGTTTGAGAGTAATTATAGTAGTTACAACAAGTAAGAGCAGTGAAAATATATGTAACAGCAGTGGAGGCTCTCAAGAAAAAGGAAAGAGGGGATGAAACTCAGTCTACCACCAAAATTGGTGGAAAAACTAGCTTGGGTCCAAGTTATTTTGTTTTGTAAAATTTCATTCCCAGTTATGCATTTGATGCCCTATTATGCCAAAGTGACCATTCTCACCCACTCATCGCTTGAAAACTTTATTTCAACAGATTTTTTGCTGTTTGGACAGTTTTCTAAAAAGTTTGTTGCCAGTTAATGTTAAATCTTTCTTCAGATGATCCCGAACAATGCTACATCACAAGACTGGAAAAAAAAACTGGATGAGAATGTCCATGAAACCAGTATCATCAACCATATGGCCTTTGCACACGTCTGTACATACTTGATTGTTATCACCTACTGTTAGTCACTGGTAGGAGGAGGAGGAGGAGATTTTCACCACATGCAGAAGAAAGAGGCAGATGATGGAATATGACCAGGAATGAGCACTTGCAAAGAATGGCACAAATCAACAACATTGCAATTGTGAAGGGGATTGAATTCCCTTGACCTTTTCTTAAATTTTGAAACATGACAGCTTGTGTCAATTGTGGTCTGTTTGCACCCCAAGTTTTGAAGGAGCGCCCTTTCCTTCAATGGGGGGGCTGCACACATGCTGCTGCAGCTGCAGCTATCAAAACAACAAGCCAAATCAATCAATTTTGTCTGTTTAATCTAAACACCCTAAAGCTAAGAGGTAGTAGCTTGTGCAAATGCTTCATCTCTCTCTCAACTCTTTGTTTCTTGCCATAACTACACCTCGGTAGGTCTACTGGTACCTACCGCTTATCATCTCTTTTCTCAAACCTGACACTTTTATACAGCAGATAAGACTGGTCTGGTTTTCAATGTGAAGAGCCCTACCTGATCAAAATGAAAAACCTCTGCTTCCTTTTAGGTGGGCATGGCTCTCACATCTCTATCTAAACCCCCTCCCCCCACCCCACACCTTCACCTCTATTTGATTTTGTTCTTACACAGTGAGATGTACATCTCTTTGGATTCTTGTTCCATTATGACACTATACCTTGTTATCAGGCCTACCCTCATAGACCCTCGTTTTCACCAAAAATACACCTCGGCAAACTGATAAACCGATCTCATACCAAACCAAAATTTGCACTTGCTAAATGGTTTAAAAACTCGCAGCAGCTGTGCTTCCGGAGGTACTTCACCAATGCTCCAGAAACTGAGCTTTGTTGACTGGCAGTTTGCCTCAAGGAGGCCCATTCTCTGTGAACAGGTCCAGTAGTTCCAGAACCTGCATGTCCACCCAAGATTTCCTAGCATTGGCGGATGGAGACAACACTGGCAATATTAAAGGGAAAAAATCTTACTCATAGACAACAGACAAAGGGAAAGGAACTTCCAGCTATAAAATAGAGCCTCTAGCAAAGTTATGAGCAAGATACAGTAGAGAGCTGCATGCCAGCTGAAAGAAATAAAGGATAACCTCATAAGCACTGAGAATTCCTCCTGTTTACAACTTAAGCCAACCTGAAAAGAATTGACAGATGACCTGATAATAAGGCTATGGATACTTCAGAGCTGACAAGTAAGCAACCAATCAGCAAGCAGGAAAAAGAGGGAACCCAACCCTAAAGAAAATGGGGAAAACAAAACCAAAAACAAAACTGAGGATTGTTTTGAACAACAGCGAAACTACACATGTTCAGGGACCTTCAACAGCAACATGTATAGTATTGACCACCTACCATAACATCAGCTCCTGGCACTGGGTGGAGGTTAACATATTGGATAATAGACAGCTATTGGCAATTATGTTGGGTACAGCAGCAAGCAAGCCCAACAGGGCAAGACATCCATCAAACCCAGCATAATACACAGTAGCAGCCAGACTGTTAGATTACAAAAACGATTTTCAGGGCACATAATGCCACTTTTCAGGTTTCTTTATTGTGAAAATTTTCTCATTCAGCTGACCTTACTATCATCATCAATCACCTATCCTTTTCACTGTCTGTAAATTAGCTTGAGTGTCAGTTGTCATTTTGTTGGCATAATTTTGCATAATAAGGAACAGCCCAATTCAAATTTAGCATAATGCATTAGATAATGGTCGAGCTATCACCTATTATGCTAGGTAAGGTGGCAGGTGATGAGCCTGATAGGATGAGCCTGCCACTGAACCCAACATAATAGGCAGGAGTGAGACCATTAGCTTATGTGAACAAATTTGGACCATCGTGCAAAAGGACAGTTGAAGATTATGCAAAATTATGGACAGTGAAAATGACCGGTGATTGATGACAACAGTAACATCAGCTTAGATGAGAAATTTCTGCAATGAAGAACCCAGAAAAGTGGCATAACTTGCCCTCAAAATCATTTACATATTGACCAATGTACTGATCTGCAACAAGACTGGAAGTAACAGGAAATCAAAGCCATAATGCTGGCTAGTTCAAGAAAACCTAAAAGATAAGGAGCATACCAAAAAACCCAAGAAGAAAGACAACACAAAATGACACACAAAATGAAACAGAAGAAAAAAACCAAAAGAAAAAGAGGCAAAAAACAGAGAGTGAATAAGATGAAGAACTTTTCAAATCAAGGTCCTTAGAGGACAAAATAGACTTAGAAAAGCTCTCTAGTTATGATTAAGACACCTTTGAAATAATGATTTGAAGATCACAAAGTCTTAAGAACTATGAAAATGACAATAGACAACTCCAAATTTGGCAGAAACTCGAACACTGGAATCAACAAGGCACACAAACCATGTTGAAACCTGCAGATTCTGGCTGAGAACACTTGTGAAAAATGTCAATACTTCAGCTGTGCAATCTTGGGATATAGCTAAATCCAAGAAATTGCAGGAGACACCATTAAAAGCACAACTAGGCACACAAAATGACTTTGGGCATGTGCCAGCACCAATAGAGTCTTAGACTAGATCCATGAAGTCGAAGAGATCAGGGATCTCAGGAACAAACAGATAATCTACAAGCCCTCTTACTGAACAAGAATTAGGCCTAATAAGATGATCTAAACAATCAAACCTATAGGACAAGAGGTAGTAGCTAAAAAGATTACCCAATAAGTACCCATTGGGATACCAATTGACTGCTTCAAAATCGACTGATAAAATGAGAGGAACAAGTTATCTACCAGGAAAATCTAGCTGAGAAGATAAAACAGTGGCATTTGTGACCTCAAAAAGCAGGAGTACATCTCCATCTAGTTAACCAAAAGAGGGACTGAAGGACCAAAACTGAAGATCCTTCACTTTTACAAAGAGAGTTCAAACGAGAGCAGACCTCAGGTACAGAGAGCTGGAGGCGAAACTTGGGCCCATCATAATGGTGGAGCACTGGCCTGAAGGAGTCTTCCTCCAGTGGCTTGCACTGCTTCCGTATGCGAATCCGTACCTGGGGGTCATGACACAAGTCTCTATGAGTGATACATTTAAGTAGGTGTAGAGTAATCTGTACATGTAACTGGATGACTGTGAAGCTACTTAATTGCATCATAGCTTGCTGATAACACAGATTTAGCAACATCAACTAACCTGAGCAGGGAATCTGGATTCCCCTCGACATTTCTTATCTTCCCAAGCTGTTGGATCTATATTAGAGCCGCCAAAACTTGAAGCCTACAGCCAGATTTACATGTTCCTACAGTTAGCATGTCTGTGATATAATACAGACCAGGGAATGGAAGAGAAGGACAAGCAGAGAGTTAGATTTAGATCTACAGTCCCCTGATTAGAAATATGTGTACAAAGCACTCATTTCTCCTACTGCTAACCTTCCAAGAAACACTGTGCACCATAGAAAGTCAGACAGAGGATTGCAAGGTATACATGCCTCAAAGATCCCATGAAGCTGGTGGGTTGTATAGTTGTACAGAAAGAGGGGAAGGCCAGGCTGGATTGCTCGCACTGAATCTCGGTACCTCTGTGGTAACCCTGCATTTGCAATATCACAACCATATGTTACATGTCATGTCCTAAATAAAAATCCTGGAACATCCAGATGAATTGCAACACAATGCAATCGTGTTACAAGGGCATCTGATCAAGTATTTGGTTGATGTAAACTAAATAAAGAAATGAGCTTCCAGTGACTACAGTCTACTCACTTCCATGTTCATAAAGCAACTCAACCTGGAGCCCTACTCCATTTCCAAAGATAATGGAGTAGCAGAAGTGAGAAAGCAAAGAAGTAAAGGGTGACAGCACACACCAAAGAGTTGACGCTTAAGATCCTCCTGCATGGTGTCATTATTGCAGACAAATATGTAACCTCCCAATGTCTCATGTCTTGGGAGCATCTCTGTAGGAGGAAGTGATTTAAATCGCTTGTCATTGCTGCTGGGGAGCTGGAAAGGGGTGTTGCCATTGAATACTCCCGTCATTGGTGTTGTGGCCGCCTTTGGTTCGGCAGGAGCTGCCGATTCACACTCTCCAGCTAGCTTTGAGGGTTGGCGGCTGTCACCCACAGTTCGCTGAAAATTTCCACCACCAGCAGCAATTTGCTTGATGAACCCTGGCTGCTGCTGCCTTGGTTCGTAATAAGAGGAGTGCAATGGGGCAGAAGGGGTGGGGGTCCAGTTTTGGTCCAAGGTTCCTCCTCCCGAAACCCCCAGCCCTTCCCCGAACAGCAGATAAGAATATGAGCTCGCCAGTGGTCCTGAGTGCAAGGACTGAATGATGTGATAGAGAATAAAGGGCAGGTCCAGACAGTAACGCGATTCTTGGACCTGGGCAGAAACCACCACCAGCACACCTGAGGATGGAGTGTCACCAAAGAAACCAGCTCCACCAATGCTGACAGCTCCCAGGCTTCAGCTGCCCTTGATTTCATTTAAAACCTCATATGATTGTTGCTTGAGACATTCAACACCTAGCATACCCCCTCCCCCCTCCCCCACCCTCCACACCCCCCCTTTCTTTGCACCAGACTCTGAAAACTTACTTCCAACCCCAATTTCTGCAAGATGGGATAGAGTGGCCCCCTTCCTAAACAACTATTTTTGCTCTATCCAGCAAGGACACTACTCATACATAATGCAGACAGTGCCCATTTGCAAATGCAGTTCTCGTCTCTTGGGGGGGTTTTCTTCTGTGAAGAAGAAGAAGAAACACCTCACTGATTCCTTGCCAAATACAGTTTTCTTCCTTTTAAAAGCTAATGTGTCTCGGCAGCAACTTCTGTGCTCAGTTGTGCAGCAACAAATCAATGGTGCAGCTTCTTCACATGTGAGCAATTACTTCCAAGTTCTGCTCCTAAAACAGTAATTTTTTTTTCCTGCAACAATCAGTCAGTCAAAATAGTATAAAAGACCAGCTTTTCCTTCCAATTCTTACACATCAAATAATCCACTCCACCACATAGAGCAGCCAGAAAGAGATGTGTCCTACATGGCTTGTAGAATGAAGTAAGCATACTACTACAACATCAGACAACAATCAGAACACTCATCACCAAATAAGATCAATTCTTTTGATGAGTACCCTTTGAGTCTGATTATCATGCACAAATATCACCACCCTTCAGGTCACAATGGTTCCTGACATGGGTGATGCTTGCTTAAGGTAAAGTAAAATTCCTGCAACAGAAGGATTGGAAAGCTTGCTCAAAAATACAACAGAATGTACTGCAATGTTTTTACTTCAGTTTTATGGCTTGTCCCAGGAGATGATTAACAATCACAAAGTGGCATCTAAGACAGAATGTAGTGCAATGTTTTACTTTGGTTTTATGGGTTGTCCCAAGAGATGATAAACAATCACAAAAAGGCAAATAGAGCCTAAGAAGAAGCTGTTTGTAATATATCCACAGCATATGAAATAGAGGGGGGTGGGGGGGGGGGAAAAAAAACTTGTACAACAAGCCAAAACCTGGGCATATGAATGAGGTTCAACACTAGGTGTGATGCGGCCCATGGCAGCAACATCCCCACAAAACTCAGCTCATTGAGCTTCATTTATAGATAGAGAATTTCATTTCAAAAGCACAAATCCCTCTCTCTCTCTCTCTCTCTCTCTCTGTCTCTCTCTCTGTGTTGAACCCAGTAGATAGACCTTCGAGGACTTTTGAGCAAATAGAAAACTCATAAGTCATAACCTCTCTCTCACCAAGTCTTTGCAAAGGAGAGCAAAGAAGTGTATTTCTTCTTTCAAAATCTTACTAGGGTGTTAAGCTGCTGCTTCTTCTCCAGGAAGAAGAAGAGTTTCTGGAACATTTCAGAATTCCAGTTTTCCTCCTGAGCTCTTCATAGGAGACGGACACATTTGATTAGCATTCAGAAAATTGAGAAAGAAGGAAAGAACGCA
>Ga0116228_10005317_pt1 | contig 11478 bp, 11 predicted proteins | sample S1TSphfallax_2_FD_89694 | JGI IMG/M metagenome (GOLD analysis project Ga0116228, IMG submission 89694) | Host-associated microbial communities from peat moss isolated from Minnesota, USA - S1T2_Fc - Sphagnum fallax MG | ecosystem: Host-associated > Plants > Peat moss > Unclassified | place...
CCCTCGCCGGAGAGCGCCACCGTGACTTCGCGGCGCGCAAACTCGGCGATCAAGTAATTCGACCAAGCCGCACTGTCACCGAACGGCTCGTCGAACAATCGTGGCATGGCATCGAGCGCGGTGATGAAATCCGCCGCGTGCGCCGTCATCTCGGTATGGCGCGTATCCAAGTGCCGTGCAGCGCTGCGCGCCGCGTCGAGTTCCGAACGATCGCTCGCGTCGAACCCGAGGCTGTAGGTACGCGGGCCGTCGAGATAATAGGTGGTGAGTGCCGAATCCATCCCGCCGCTCAGAAAAACCCCGACGGGCACGTCCGACAGCATATGCGCCGGCACCACTTCCCCGAGCAGCCCATCCAATTCCGCCAGGGTGTCGTCCGCACCGCGATTCGCGACGGCGAGCGACGGCCGCCAGTAGCGCTCGATGCGTACGTGGCCATCCTCCCAGGTGAGCGCATGGCCCGCCGGCAATTTGGCGATTCCCTGGTAGATGGTCTTCGGCGCCGGAATGTAGCCGTGGAACAGGAAATCGCGCACGGCGCTACGGTCGATCGGCGGCTTGCCGAGGACCAGCAGCGCCTTCAGCTCGGAGGCGAACGCGATGCCGTCCGGCAGGATCTGGTAATACAACGGTTTGATGCCGAGCCGGTCGCGGACCAGCACCAAACGGCGCGCGGCCGAGTCCCACAGACCGAGCGCAAACATGCCCGCCACCGGCGCGAGGCCGGCGATGCCGCGTTCGGCAAGCAGATGCAGCAGGGTTTCGGTATCGCCGCTCGAGCGCCAGGGACCCCGAAGACCGACGCGCAGCGGCTCGTGATTGTACAATTCGCCGTTGTAGGTGAGCACCAGCGAATCGAGTCGCATCGGCTGAGCTCCGGCCGGGGACAAATCCTGGATCGCGAGGCGCCGGTGTCCGAGCGCGGCGCCGGGAACGCACCAAATCCCCTCGCCATCGGGACCCCGATGGGCGAGTCGCTGCGCCATGAGTGTCGCGATTTCGCCGCTTGCTCTGGCTCCGATGATACCGACTATGCCGCACATGGCGCGCAGTCTAACTCGGAACCGCTGGCCATCCGGCGACGCTTCGTTTAGGGTGCTGCCTGGAGCTGTGAACATGGCAACACCTGCTGATCAACGTCTGCTGGACTTACTCGATAAATGGCTCCAGAGTCTCGAGCTGCATCTAAAGTATGTGTCACTGGACGATGACAGCTACTCGAAGGTACAACCTTGGCCGCAGCACCAGCGTCCGAGCCGGTGGATCATCGAACTCGCCAGACAAAAGGCGCTCGCTCTGCACGGTCAGGTCGAAGAGCGCATCAAGATGGGCGATGCCAAGTTTTCCGATTCACTCGAGTTGATGGGCTTCTTGGCGAATCTGGTGGGCGCCGAGCATATCGAGCGCTTCATTCCTCTGGCACATGCCGAGAACGAACTCGCGGGGCCGCGCGCCGAGTCGGCCGCAGCGGCGCAGGATGCGGGAGTCACCGCCACGGCGACGCGGGAGATGCCGAAATTCGTGGACCCGGAGCGCGGCCGGGTCGGCGCCCGCACCCGGGAACCGCCGGCGAGCGCCAACGTTGCCCGCACCGAACGCAAGTCGGGGTCCGAGCTCGAGCCGGGTAAACTGAGCCCGGAGGCGATGCATGAACAGGTGATTGCGGACGCGGCTCGCTTGGTACAGTGGGGTCGCAAGTGGTACGAGTTGGCGGAACTGATCTCGAGCATGGCGGATCGCCCCTCGTTGATCGACGTGCGCCGGATTTTGAAAGACAACAAGACGGTCATCGAGAAGAAGGCCGGTCGCAGCTGACGTTTACGCGATGAAACAGTCAGGCGAAAAAAATTTAGGGAACCTCCCAGCTTAATATCGTTCTAAGGCGGCCATGATCACGACGAATAATTTATCCAAGCGCTATGGCGACAAGCTCGCTGTCGACGACCTCACCTTCTCCGTGGCACCCGGCGAAGTGCTCGGTTTTCTGGGCGCGAACGGTGCCGGCAAATCCACGACCATGCGGATGATCGCCGGTTTCATCTCACCGTCTTCGGGCCAGGCCAGCGTCTGCGGGCACGACATCGAACGTGAGCCGGTGGCGGCCAAATCGTGCATGGGCTATCTGCCCGAGGGCGCGCCGTCCTATGGCGAGATGACGGTGGCCGAGTTTTTGGACTTCGTCGCCGATATTCGCGGCCTGAAGGGCGAGCTGCGCAAGCGGCGGCGGGACGTCGTGATCGATCGCCTCGCGCTCGAACCGGTCAACGACCAGGTGATCGACACGCTGTCGAAGGGCTTCAGGCGCCGCGTCGGCCTGGCCCAAGCCTTGATTCACGATCCGCCGGTGCTGATCTTGGACGAGCCCACCGACGGCCTCGACCCGAATCAGAAACACGAGGTGCGCCGCCTCATCAACGAATTGAGCAAGGACAAGCTGGTCATCGTCTCGACGCACATCCTCGAGGAAGTCCACGAGGTGTGCACCCGCGCAATCATCATCGCCAACGGCCGGATCGTGGCCGACGAGACGCCTGCCGCCCTCGAAGCGCGGTCGCGTTACCATCATGCGGTCAGCCTGCGCTTCGACAAGGCGGAACAACACGCCGCGGCCACGCGCGAACTGGCCGCGCTGCCGGAGGTTCAAGCGGTCGAAGCCAACGAGCGGGATCTGCGCCTGACGGCGGTACCCCGTCCCGGCAGTAATGCGCTGCCGGCGGTCAGCGCCGCCATCGCCCGCCACGATTGGGACGTGCCCGAACTGCATCTTGAGTCCGGTCGGCTCGACGAGGTGTTCCGCTCGCTGACGCAAGTCCAAGCTCCGCTGCGTGGCGCGCGGCCATGAACAAGGTGCTCGTGGTCTTCCGGCGCGAATTGCGCAGTTATTTCGCAACGCCGCTCGCCTATGTATTCATCGTCATCTTCCTGGTGCTGGCCGCGGTGTTCACCTTCCAGGTGGGCGGCCTGCTCGAGCGCGGCCAGGCCGATCTGCAGCCGTTTTTCCGCTGGCATCCCTGGCTGTACCTGGTGCTCATCCCGGCGATTTCGATGCGCCTATGGGCCGAGGAACGCAACAGCGGCAGCATCGAGTTGCTGATGACGCTGCCCATCACCCTGGGCCAGGCGGTTACGGGCAAATTTCTCGCCGCATGGTGCTTCGCCGGTGTCGCCTTGGCGCTCACCTTTCCCGTGTGGATCACCGTCAATTTTCTCGGCCAACCGGATAACGGCGCGATCGTTGCGGCTTATGTCGGCAGCTTTTTGATGGCGGGCGGATTCCTCGCCATCGGGATGTGCCTCTCCGCCGCGACCCGCAACCAGGTGATCGCCTTCATCACGGCGGCGCTGGTCGGATTCATCTTTTTGCTCGCGGGATTCCCCCTGGTGCTCGACTTCGTTCGCGGCATCTTGCCCCAGGTGGTGGTCGACGGCATCGCCTCGCTGAGTTTCTTCACGCATTTCGATGCCATCTCGAAAGGCGTGATCGACCTGCGTGATGTGGTGTATTTCGCGGCATTGATCGGTTTCTGGCTGACTGCAACAGCCCTGGTGCTCGACATGAAGAAGGCGGAATAGGTGAACGATATCTCGAAGCGGAAATCCGCATGGCAGCGAACCGGCTACGGCGTCGGCGGTCTCGTCGCGCTCGCGGTGCTGTTCCTCGCAATCGTGATGCTGTCGAATGCGGGCCTGCGCGGCATTCGTTTGGATCTGACGCAAAACAAGTTGTACACGTTGAGTTCCGGCACTCATCAGGTGCTCACCGAGTTGAAGGACCCGGTCAACCTGTACTTCTATTTTTCACGCGAGGCCGCCGCCAAGCAGTCGCCGCTCATCCTGCCCTATGCCACGCGCGTGCGCGAGTTGCTCGAGGAGATTGCTGCGCGCTCCGACGGCAAGGTGCATTTGCGGGTCATCGATCCGCAGCCGTTTTCCGAGGATGAGGACCGGGCCGCCGAATTCGGGCTGCAGTCGTTGCAGGGCGGCGGCGCCGGCGACGCGTTGTATTTCGGCCTCGCGGGCACCAACTCCACCGATGGCAGATCGGCCATTCCGGATTTCCAACCCGACCGGGAGGAGTTCCTCGAATACGACGTCGCGAAGCTCATCCAAGAGTTGGGCACGCCGAAGAAACCGGTCATCGGGCTGCTGAGTTCCCTCAATATGCAGGGCCAGTTCGATCCGTCGACCGGACAGATGGGCGATCCCTGGCCGATCTACACCCAGATCCAGCAGCTGTTCACCCTCCGTCCGCTCACCGCCGAGACCGACCACATCGACAAGGACGTCGATGTGCTGATGGTCGTGCATCCCAAGAATCTGCCGACCAAGACGCTGTATGCCATCGACCAATTCGTGATGCGCGGCGGCAAGATGCTGCTGCTCGTCGATCCCTATGCCGGCGCTGATACCAGCGGCCAGGATCCGCAAAACCCGCTGGCCGCGGCGATGGCCAATCATTCCTCGACACTCGAGCCGCTGCTGTCGGCGTGGGGCGTCGCCTACGATCCGGGCAAGGTGATCGGCGATTTGGAACTCGGGCTGGAGGTGCGGGCGAGCATGCAGGCGCCGCCCACACGGCACATCGGGATCCTCGGTCTGCACCATGCCAACATGGACCCGAAGGACGTGGTCACGGCGTCGCTGGACGTGGTCAACATGGCGACCGCCGGTTCGCTCGCCGCGCGCCCGGGGGCCAAGTCCACGCTCGAGCCGCTGCTGTCGAGTTCCACGGGTGCCGCACCGCTGCCTGCCGAACGCTTCAACGCGTTGTCCGATCCGTCGACGCTGCGCGACGGTTTCCGGCCAACCGGCACCCGCTATGCCCTCGCCGCGCGGCTCACCGGTCCGGTGGAATCGGCGTTTCCGAACGGCCTGCCGGCCGATCAGAAGCCGGCCGCGGGACCGCCTGTGGTGCATCTGGCAAAGGCGGTTGCACCCGCCAACATCATCATCATCGCCGACACCGACCTGCTGCTCGACTACATGTGGGTACAGACCCGCGAACTGCTGGGCCAGCGGGTCGCCACCGCATTCGCAAGCAACGGCGACCTGATCGCCAACATGCTCGACAACCTGAGCGGCAGCAGCGCGCTCATCAGCATTCGCGGCCGCGCGAGCTTCTCGCGCCCGTTCGAGCGCATCGAGGCGCTGCGGCGCCAGGCGGATGACCGTCTGCGCAGCAAGGCCTTGGAACTGCAATCCGAACTGCAGCAAACCGAAGCCAAGCTGACCGAACTGCAAAGCAAGCGCAACGATCAGGCGTCCTTGATGCTGTCTCCGGAACAAGAGGAGGAGATCAAGCGCTTCACCGCCGAGAAGGCGCGGGCGCGCAAAGAACTGCGCGAAACGCAGCGCGGACTCAACGTCGACATCGACCGGCTCGATTCACGGCTGAAGATTCTGAACATCGCGGTGGCGCCGTTGCTCGTCGCCGTGGCCGGCGGCGTGATTCTCGCACTGCGCCGGCGGCGCAGGTCGCGCGGCTCGCGCACCACGCGGCATGCCGCCGACGAACTCGGTGCCACATGAGCCGTCAGCGTTTCATCTTGATCGCGGTTGCCGCGCTGCTGGCCATTGCGGCGGCGCTCATCCTCGCCACGCAGCGGAACTCATCCCGTGAAGCACCGGGCGTGGCCTTGTTTCCGGCGTTGGCGGCGGACTTGAATGCGGTGAGCGAGGTGCAGATTGCCAAGGGCAGCCTTAAGGCACTGACGACGCTCGACAAGGCCGCGAACGGCTGGACCGTGAAGGAGCGCGGCGGCTATCCCGCCGATGTCGCCAAGCTGCGTAAATTACTGACCTCGCTCGGCGATGCAAAAATCATCGAGGAGAAGACCGCGGACCCGGCACGCTACGCGGTAATCGGGGTCGAGGACCTCGTCCAACCCGGGTCCACCGGCACCGAGGTCACGTTGCAGACGCCGCGCGGCACACAGGCCCTGATCGTCGGTAAATCCGTGGCCGAGAGCACGTTCGTGCGGCGCGCCGGCGACAAGCAAAGCTACAGCGTCGAGCCCGGCATCACGGTCGAGGCGGAACCGCACTTTTGGATCGATTCCCGTCTGCTCGATGTGCCGGCAGCGAAGATTCAAAGTATTGCATTCAAACCCGCGGACGGTGCGGGGTACGCCATTCACCGCGAGGCTGCCGGCGGCACATTCAGCCTCGAGGGAGCGCCGGCCGACCGCAAGTCGCTGGATGGCAACGCACTCGCACCGTCGCAGACGACCTTCACCGGCCTCTCGGCAGACGACGTGGCGGCCGTCGACGGCATTGATTTTAGCAAGCCATTCGTCGCCACCCTGACGCTTGCCGACGGCGAGGTGCTCACGCTCACGGGCGCGGTTGCCGGCACCAAGCACTGGGTACAGGTCAAATCCAGCAAGGATGAGGCGTTGACGGCGAGAGCCCAGGGACGCGCATTCGAGGTGCCGAGTTACCGCTACGACGCGATCTTCAAACCGCTGGAGCAATTCCTGGTGCCGAAGCCGCCGCCTGCGGTGAAGGCGGCGCGGCGGCCGTAAGCCTTGCTGAGCGGCATCACCAGCGGATTCGGCAGGCGCTTCGCCGCGTTGATCTACGATGCCTTTCTGCTCGCCGCGCTGCTCATCATCTTCACCTTCGCGGCACTGGTTTTCACCGGGGGCCACGCGATCATGCGCGACACGGCGGGCCTCTGGTACTACCTTTATCCGGCCGGGGAGATCGCGGTGGTCGCCGCCTACTACATCGTCAACTGGATGCGCAGCGGTCAGACGCTCGGCATGCGGGCCTGGCAACTGCGTGCCGTCAGCGACTCGGGCAAGCCCTTGACCCTGCGCGCCGCGCTGCTGCGCTTGGTCTGTGGCTTCTTCGCCTGGGCGCCGGCGGCACTTGGCGTCCTATGGCTTTACGTCGATTCCGAACGTCTGGCGCTGCACGACCGTTTGTCCCATACCCGCGTGGTCCGCCTAACGCGTTCTTGAGATCGCGATGCAGGTACAAAAACCGATGACCGCCGTCGGCAGCCAGCCGACGATCACCGGATTCATATTGAACAGCTGGCCGCCATTCTCCACGGTGCGCGTGATGAGAAAGAACACCACCCCGAGCAGCACGCCGATAACCGTCCGTGTCCCGGCGCCCGTGGTGCGCAGCGGACCGAACACGAACGGCAACGCCAGCAGCGTCACCACGATCACCGCGAACAGCCGCGCGATGCGCGACCAGAAGCCGATCTCGTAGGATGCGGTGCCGAGATGGTTGCGCCGCTGGTGATCGATGTACGACCACAGCCCGCGCAGCGTCAGCAGATCCGGATCGGTGGCCGCCAGTCCGAGGAAATCCGGATTGATGGCCGATGTCATGGTGGTCTCCGGCACGACTTCACTGTCGATCTTGTCGGCGCCGAAGTGCGTGGTCGCGACATTGTGCAACCGCCAGTGGCCGGGATCGGCCACCGAGATCCGATCGGCGCGCTGGATGGATTTGAGGCGATTGGCCCCATCCAGGACGAACAGCGACACGCCGCCGAACGCCTGGTCGACCTCACCGGTCTGCACCCGCAGGATAAGATTGCCGTCCTTCACCCACGCGCTGCTCGAGCCGGCAAAACTGATGTCGGCGAGCTTGCTGGTGGTCTTCTCGCGTTTCGCGAATTGCGCCATCGGCGGCGCCACGTACTCGCCGATCCCGTACATCATCAGCGACAGCGTGAGGCCGGCGAGGCCGACCGGCCACGCGATCCGCCACACCGACACGCCGGAGGCGCGGGTGACCACGAGTTCGCTGCCCGAGGCCAAGCTGCCCAGACCCATCAGCGCGCCGATCAACGCGCCGATCGGCAACAATTCGAATGCCTGTTCGGGCAGGTTCAGAAACGTGAATAAGAAGGCGTCGCCCGTGCTGTAGTTGCCGATGCCGATGTCGCTTTGCTGGCTGATGAACAGGAACAGCGCGCCCAAGGTCAGCAACACCGCCATGGCCATGAAGGCATAGGTCAACACCGTGCGATAGAGGTAGCGATCGAGCAGGTTCATGCCCGGCTCGCCTCGCGATGCACGAGATACAGACCGAGCGCCAGCACGCCGGCATGCACCCACCAGACACCCACCAGCGGCGACAATTCACCCCGTTCGATCCATACCTTGGCCGCCGACAGCAGATTGGAATACACGAAATACAGCACGATCGCGAAGCCTACCCGGGCATAGCGTCCCTGGCGCGGGCGCAGGCGGGAGAGCGGCACGGCCACCAGCGTGAGGACCAGCGCCATCAGCGGACTCGAAGTGCGCGACTGCAGCTGCGCGATGTCCGAGGCAGCGTGGGTGCCCCACAGCTCGCGGGTCGGTTTCGTGTCCGGATCCCGCGGCCCGACCGCATCCGCCGGCGTCGAGATCGGAATGCCGTGCTCGCGAAATTCGATCACCCGAAAATCGCTCTGTCCCGGCACACCTTCGTAGCGCCGGCCGTTGAACAGCGTCACGAAGTGCATGCCGCCGGCGGAGGATTTTGAATACGTCGCGGTGTCGGCTAGCGCCACCTCGACGCGTCCGGCGGTCTCGTGGCGGACGAAGACGTTGTGCAGCACGCCGTCTTGATCGACCCGCTCGGCGTAAAAGACGGCATCACCGCCGCTGAAGGAACGAAAGCGCCCGGCGTCCAACTGACCGAATTGCGCCTCTTTGATGGCGGAGCGACGGATCAATTGCACTTGTTGATCCGCACGCGGCACCTGGAAGAACGACAGCCACGCCAGTCCCAGCGCGATCACCGCGGCAAAGCAGAACAACGGCGGCAGCAACTGCGCCGGCGCGAAGCCGCAGGCCTGCAACGCGGCCATTTCGCTGTCGTGATACAGGCGTCCCAGGGTGAGCACGACCGCCAGCAACAGTCCCACCGGGACGATCACCGACAAGTTCATCACGGCGCCGAGCGCGATCAGATCGATCACGACGTGGCGACCGTATTGGTTCTCGGCGGCCTGGCCGAGAACCCGGGATAGTTGATTCGCCACCAGGATGGCGACCAAAACGCCCGTAACGGCAAGCCAGGTCTGCACGACTTCGCGCAGCACATATCGTTGCATGGTCCATTTCATGGCGTGGAGCTTAGAGCCTTGGTAATAATCTAGTAAACTATCCGGCTTCGCCATCCTCAAGCACAAGCAGAAGCACAACATTCGGAGTCTCAAGGATATGGAATTCAACGCGATCGTCGATGTCAAAGCGCGCGATGCAACAGATTGCGCGGTCGTCGGCATTTACGAGCAGGGTGACCTGGGAGTGGCCGCGGGGCACATCGACGAGCAGCTGGGCGGTTTGATCGGCAAATTGCACTCGAGCGGCGATTTCGCGGCAAAAACCGGCGATGTGCTGCTCCTGCCCGTGGCCGCCGGTGCGGCCGCTGCCCGGGTGTTGTTGGTGGGTCTCGGCCCGCGCGCCGCATTTGGCCGCAAGCCGTATCGCAAGGCCTTGCTCGCGGCGGCCCAGGCGCTCGCCAAGACCGGCGCGAGCGACGCAATCGTCTACCTCGCGCTCGAAGCAGTGGGCGACCTCGATGTGACCTATCGCGCACGCATGGTGGCGGAGTTGTTCTCGGTACACGCCTACAAGGTCCCGGACCTCAAGACCGCCGCCAAGCCGAAAGCGGCGAAACTCACGAACGTCAGTGTCGCGGCGGAGAGCGCCAAGGCGGCGAAGGCGGCCACCGAAGGGCTGGTGATCGGTGCGGCCATCGGCAGCGGCATCACCCTGGCCCGCGATCTCGGCAATCTGCCGCCGAATGTCTGCACCCCCACCTACTTGGGCAACCGCGCACTGCAGTTGGCGAAGGAATGGCCGAGCATCAAGACCAAAGCCATCGATGCCGCGGGCATCAAGGCGCTGAAGATGGGTGCCTTCCTCGCCGTCACGCAGGGCTCGGTGCAGGCGCCGCGGCTGATCGTGTGCGAGTACCGCGGCGCGCGCAAGGGCTTGCCGCCGATCTGCCTCGTCGGCAAGGGGATCACCTTCGACTCCGGCGGCATCTCGCTCAAGGATCCGCCGGCGATGGACGAGATGAAATTCGACATGAGCGGTGCCGCCTCGGTGCTCGGCGCATTGCGCGCGGTCGCCGAATTGGAACTGCCCATCAACCTGGTGGTGGTGGTCGCCGCCTGCGAAAACATGCCGAGCGGTGCGGCGGTCAAACCGGCCGACATCGTCACGACGATGTCCGGCCAGACCGTGGAAATCCTCAATACCGATGCCGAGGGACGGCTGGTGCTGTGCGACGCCATCACCTACAGCCGGCGTTTCAAGCCGGCCGCGGTCATCGATGTGGCGACGCTCACCGGCGCCTGCATCGTCGCACTCGGCAATCACTTCAGCGGCTTGATGAGCAACGACCAAACCCTCGCCGATGCGCTGTCCGCCGCCGGCACACGGGCCGACGACCGCGTTTGGCAGCTGCCGATCGGCGACGAATACGCCGACCAATTGAAGAGCAATTTTGCGGACATCGCCAACGTCGGCGGCCGCGAAGGCGGCGCCTGCACCGCCGCGTCGTTCCTCTGGAAATTCGCCAAGGACTTGAACTGGGCACATCTCGATGTGGCCGGCACGGCCTGGCTCAGCGGCTCACAGAAGGGCAGCACCGGCCGGCCGGTGCCGTTGCTGGTCGACTACCTGGTCGAGCGTGCCGGCGCCCAATGACCGAGCGAGTCGATTTTTATATCCTCAAGAGTTCGACGCCCAAACAGCGTTGGGACTTCGCCTGCCGGCTGACTGAAAAAGCCTATTTGCGCGATCTTACGGTGGTGGTGCTCAACGATACCGAGGCCGACATGCAAGTCATGGATGAGCTGCTCTGGACCTTCAACGAACGCTCGTTCGTGCCGCATGCCATTCACCGCGATGAGGCATCGCCGCGCACGGCCTGCCCGGTGCGCCTCACGCCCGCGCTCGAGAGCGTCGGCCCGGCGGATCTGCTGGTGAATTTGAGCGGCCGTCTGCCCACGCGCATGGAGCGTTTCGCGAGGATTGCCGAGGTCATCGATGCGGACGAGGAGCGTCGCCGGCTGGGCCGCGAGCGTTTCAAGGCGTATCGAGAGCTGCAATTGCCGCTGGAGACGCATCAGCTGGACGACGCATGAACACCGAACCCATCGACCCGCGCGACATACCGATCCTCACCGATGCCGTGGACAAGGACGGTCCCGCGTACGCGTTGTTCGACGCGAAATCGGTGCATGCGGCGATAGTCACCGAGACGCTGAAACTCGCCGACTCGCTGCTGCACCAGGCGGCCAAGGACATCGAAGCGATTTTGTTCGAACGCGTGCTCGATCGGCTGCACGCCCTGCTGCCCGAACTCGTGGATCGGGTGCTGCGCGAACAGTCGCAAAACACCACCTCCGCCAATGGATAAGACCTACATACCCGCGGCCATCGAGCAGCGCGTGTATGCCGCCTGGGAAGCGGCCGGGTGCTTCACGCCGAGCGGTCAGGGACCCGCCTA
>Ga0116228_10005318_pt1 | contig 11476 bp, 6 predicted proteins | sample S1TSphfallax_2_FD_89694 | JGI IMG/M metagenome (GOLD analysis project Ga0116228, IMG submission 89694) | Host-associated microbial communities from peat moss isolated from Minnesota, USA - S1T2_Fc - Sphagnum fallax MG | ecosystem: Host-associated > Plants > Peat moss > Unclassified | place: USA...
TACTTGTGTACTCAAAAACACAAATATATTCCAAAAAATATTCAAATGATTTTTAGTATTTATGAAAGTTGAAGGTATATTGAACCATGTCATTTCACATAATATGAACCATGTTTGGATACCATGTGATTAATTTGTAAACTTTCATCTCGAAAAATGTGTTTTTTCAACAAAGATGCGATAAATGTGTGATAAATTGAAATTTTAATAAGAAATCACATCCACATAGAAGATGACAAGCATAGCTAGATGGGCCATTTTTTTAATTTCATTAAAATTGATTATTTTAATGATTAATGAAGCCCTAAAATTAGTGCAATCAAAACGACACTATGGCCCCATTATACCAATGTATATTATAAATATATTCATGGATCCTGCAATATAGATAATGAAATTTATTATTATTTTAATAATACTACTAGATAACATTAGTTTTGTAAAATAATTGTTGTAGGGCCCAAAAACCAAAATTGATACCCAAAATTAAATGTATTATGCTTTTGGAACAATTATATTGTATGTAATTATAATACTACACCCAAAAGTGTCCCGAAGGGGGTCACTATATGTGCTTTCACCCAATGAATGAAATATAATATTGTGAACCTTCTAGTGAAGCATGTGGCATTGGTCCACACAATTCTAAATGAATGAAAGCATTTTTCTCAATCACTTGCATGTTATTTTGTTTTGGTATTTCATGTTTCACTTATTTTCCTATGAAACAACCATTGCAAGCGCATTTGTAGTTGTCAAGAATACTAGCATTCCATTCACCTTTCCTTTTAATAGAAGTTGAAGACTTCAAAAGTTTAAATGTCCAAACTTCTTGTGCCACAAGAACTTTATGTGTTGGGGAAAGAGTTGCAGGTGTTGCCAAAATGTTGATGTTACGTTGTTTTGTTGTCTTCAACTTGTATAACTTGTTTACACCATCTTGTTCCCTAGTTGCAATCACCTATTTTGGATTCTAGAAGTTTGTAACCCAACATTTTAATGGTCTAAATACCACATAACATCTTGTATAAACTATTTGCTCCAATTGAAATTAAATTTTTGGTGATTTTTGGTATGTAAAGTACATTTTCAATACACAACAAACCATCAAAATGTGGGAATTTGGGTAAAAACACACTAAGGGTGAACCACTTTTGGTTCAAAAAAGGTGATGTATAACAAATATTATAATACACAATAACTTAAAATCTTGATGGCATCCTTTGGTTATTTTAAACACAAATTAAAAACTTTAGAATTTGCATAATAACATTTTTGAACTCAAATTTCATTTTGAGCCAAAGTTAATTCTAATCTAACAGTTAGATGAAGAGGATTGCACAAAATCAATGTACAAAAAATATATAGTTATAGTTTTTCAACATCCATAAGGCTTCATGTTTATGATTCATGAAATATTACCAAGTAAAAAAAAATGAAAAAATAATGTAATGCCCTGCCCATCTATAAAATCTCCTTCTCTTTGATATGGTAGTGATTTGTTTTTAAAAAATATATATTATGCTTTCATTATTAGAAAATGAAAAAAAACACATTTTTTGAATGGAATTTCATCTGAAAATTTTAAATTTCTAAATTGTCATAAATTTAATTGATGTATATCAATATTTTACACCTTTAAAAAAATTCACCCAAGAATTCCATTCACAACCCTAATTTTGAAATATATTCTCAAATCAAATATAACATTCAAATTCAATGACAAGTATTATTTTGTCACAAATATATTCCATATGTTCAAATTTTTCAATGTTTGTTGAATGTTTCAAAATAATTGATTAGATGAAATGTAAATCTAATCAAATATACTTAAAAGAAGCAAAAATAATACAAAATGTGATGTCTATACATTACCAAAAACATTAATTACAAAAAGATTATGTGTGATTATAATTTTGGGGGGGCTTAGTGTGCTTTCACCCATCTAACACATTTCTTTTTGTTTTAATTACATGAGAATGGTTAATTGTTGACTTAATAGTTATTAAGGTAATAATTCTTCTCATTGTGTTAAGTGTGTGAAGGGGTTTCATGTCACATGTTTAGATGCTCCTAAATCCAAATACCTAATGGATTCTTTCTCAACATCAACCACCAATGTTATTAGATCAAAAGTTGTTTTAATAGACATTCCCTCCACCAACACAACATCAAAAACATTAGGTGTTGCATTTTATTCTAATGCAACAAATTTAGCTTCAAATTTGTTCCCTTGTGATGTTTGAATCTTTTCCATGTAATTAGCGAATTGTTGATCTTTCAACTTTCACATTGCATATCCTTGTGGATGTGGCCATTATTTTTGCCCAATGGTCCAACTCCCCACAATTGTGACAAAATGTTTCCCGTTTAAAATAACCAATAGAACACTTATTAAAGTTTGGCGGATGGTTAATAGCACTTCAACTGTTGCCATATTTGGTTGGATTGCTAGTTCATGGAACAAACGACTATTTCCCAATAGTGTGGCATGATTGCATTAAATGTGTTTCATTCATGTTCATTCCAATTTATTTATTTTTGCATTGCTCCTCATGCAACAACTTTCCCACCAACTTGTTAAAAGTAGGCTGATTCTTTTGGCCAATGGTTGATTACACAAAACTCTCGTAACTTGCAGGAAAAACATTCAGCATAATGTGCATTATTGTCTTTTCTTACACAATTCTCCTATCGTGCCTAAAAGTGTAATCGTTCTTTGATGTTGCACATAAATTCAACAATCGAAAACATTCCTCCATGCATAAAATGTGGTGCTTGTTCAATAAGAATAATGTTCAAGCAATATTTTTGGTTCAAAGAGATTTTGAAAATTCTCCAACAATTGGTTGGATCATCTTGATCAACAATATAGAATATAATTTCATCTTTGACAAATAAAAACAATATCACAAATTCACAATCCTTTTAATCCTACAAAATGGTATTGTTCTGCATTTGAGATGTGGTAACAATTGAAGTCGACACAATTCAATGTGCAACTCCAGTTGTAGCTAGATAGACAATGTTGCAAAGTTCTCCTTTGTGGTAGCACCTTCATTTTGACCTTCCACACAACATAATTGCTTGAACCTTCAAGCTTGTTTGCCTCCACCATTAGGAAAAAACACACTAAATCACTTAAAACAAAAACAAGATCATGGAACTAGCTACAAATATTTTACACAAAAAAAGTGCATCTAATCACTATATGTCATTAAAGATGCACAACAAAAAAATTCAGCTCAACACAATGTACCTTTACACCATAAACACAATGATTGTCTACTAAAGACACAAACTTGTTCATTTAGACACTTGCACATAATACATTTTCAAAATCAAACATAGATATCAAAACTTACAAGAACTGCACTGATACCATGAAGGATTTCAACATAAGTAAATTACAAATCAATAATTCATTGTATACAAAAGATTAAGATTAGTGTTTCCTAATGATCATGGGCAATGGACTGTCTCATTGTTTTCAGTGCATAAATCTAACTAATTACCATGATGACTTATTAAGACATTGATTGAAGCCTAGTGATTAACTACGGCAATGAATGGCAGCACTAAAAAGTTGATATGTTAAACTATAACTTCTAAAATTATTTTAGAAGAATCAAGGAGTTCCAACATTTTGTGTGCATTTGTTTAGTTAACAACTTACATTCTTCAATTGCACCTTGAAACCCTTGCCCTCTATTTTTTGTAGGATGTTACACGTCTTTAAAAATCAAAGGAAATCAAAATTCAATTTTTTTTCTTTTTTTTTGTTTGAATTTTTACTTAGGTCTTATAGGTTTCAGTTTATAAAAAACCATTTGACTTTCATATAATCAATAAATCCTTTTACACCATTTATGTCATTTGTGCACATGAAAAAAAAATTTCAACCTATCATGGATTGTTTTTGCATTGGACCATGGACATCACCTTCCACCATAACAAGAATGTAAAAAATCTCAATGGATGTTTTTTTATGACTTTTCATGTTTTTCATAAATACAACCTTAACATAAAAACAAATACATAATAAGCCTGATCTGAAAACCTACTTTAATCAAGCCTTTCATTTCCATTTGTTTTGAAGCATTTAAGTGCAAAAGATGAATCTTGTGATACCATGTGATGGTTTTGAGATCTCAATCTTTTGGAATTTCAAATAGTTATTTATGTATTTGGTTGAGTTTTGTTTCACAACCAAATATTAGGGTGGGAAAAATCTCCCATTTTAATTACATGATTTTATTATTTTATCACATGGCGTTGTTGGTTTAGTGGTACAAGACTTGTAAATTTTTTATTCTTTTGATAGTGATTTGACTCACAAAACTCAAGTTTGAAGTTAACTGTTAATGTTGGTACATATATAACCTCATCAAGTTGAATGAAAATATGTATTTATGTAAGTTTTAATGAATAGAAGCCCAATTTCCCACAAAATCATGCTTAGACCTTTCTCTCCAATGTATATTTTCAAAAAAATTGAAGAAACCTCATACATATGAAACCATTCTTTTTGTGGCTTCAATGATGATTCATGGTGGAATCAATAAGCAAAGTTTGATCAAAATCATGAGTAAAATTTCAAATGATGTAAAATATATGCATCACATAATCAAGTGACATATTTACATTCAATTGTTATTTGTTGAAACCATGAATTTTACCCAAAAAATGTGTGCATTGATTGGATTTTAGAAAAGGCCTACCCTATAATGATTACTTTTATAATGTGCCTTGCCGTCCTTCCAAGGAATGAATATATACTTCAATTTGGAAAAGATATGTGATACAATTCATTTATGAGTTGTTATTTTTGTTACCATTATTTGATAAGCATGAGAATGTTGGTTGTAGAATGTAATTCAAAATCCCCATTGTTCCCTATTCCAAGAAAATTACCACATTTGAACAAATCTTTAAAGCTTGAACATGTCAAAATAAATAGGAATAATCCAAACTTCCTTCAATTGGCTTTTCATCAAAGATAATGTTGAAAGGGAGAAGTCAAGGCAACACCTAAAATGCCATCATAACCTTTGGACTAGACTAAAATGGAATCTTATGGCAAGATGACTATGATTGAACGATAGATAGTCAAATGCGAAGCAAAGAAGAAAAACAACCTTTTCATTACAATGTCTAAGGATTGCTTCCAAATGCCATTAGGTGTATCAAAAGCATCAAAGAAGCACCACATGACTAAGTTTGAACTATCAAACAAAATTTCCATCATGGTAAACTATTTGTCAATCAAAACTCATGATTCCTACATAATTTTGTGCAAAAACTCTTTGCAACATTCTTTCCCAGGCTCATGCAAACCACAAACTTGTAGTCTGTCCATTGAAGTCCCTCAACATGTAGTATCAACTAGTTAGCCACTCTAATTGCTCCCTGTAGCTAAGTTAATTATCATCTAACTGCTGCCAGTACAAATATTGTTGATCCAACATATCTGTACACTCGAGCAATAACATACATTGTTGTCATCATCCTCATCTGCAATGTCACTATTAAGCCCATGCTGACAAATAGATCAAGCACATTTCAAAATCACCATTGTGGCCACTTTTCCAACAAATGTTGTTTGCTTGAATCATCTACTCACCCCATATGTTGCAGAAGAGAGCTCCAACCTTGCATGATCTACTGGCTCCATGTCCAAAGTTCAAAGCCTTCCTGCTGCATGTTGCAGATCCATAGAATTCATGGTTGTGGAAGCAATGGGGTAACTTTGCTATCCATGTATGCACTTCCTGAACTCCAGTGTGCTACTCAAGGTACTCAAATGACCAAGACCAGGATCTGTTGGCTTCATAAAAAATCCAGGGCATTTCAAATCAAGCTTCCAAGACAACAAGGGATTATCGCTCTCCAGCCCATGCATACAATAGACAGAAAATCCAATTAACTTGAAGAAATGCTAAAAGAGTGTTAACCTCCATCTCCAAACAAACAGAACAGAACAGAACAAAGCCTCATGCAGAATCAGTAAGTATCGACCATTTGGTTGCCAGTCAAGATCCACAAGCAGCAAGCAGCTCAGCTGCTATTCCTTGTCACAAGGCCTGTGACTCCTAATCTAGCTCATTATGGTTCTCTGTTCAGTAATTCTGCATGCTTCCTAACTTAGATCCTGGTTTGTACAGTGGCAAGTGAAAATGAATTGATGCTCAATGCCCTCACAAGCTTGGCTGCAGCTTTTATGAGGATATACTATTGTTGTGTCTCTTGACCACTTGTGTGTCTTGACCGATAGTTAACATCACAACTGAGGTTTCCTGATGTTGCTTCCAAAATTAATGTGACAGAAACTCACAATACAGATTTCTGTATAATAATTTCTTACCCAAAAATTTTGAGCCGCAGGATCTGATGAAGTCAGTGTGAAGTATTGACAGCTCGTCATTGCAATTCATGCTGAAGATGATGGTCTGTACACTCACAAGGTTTTTCCTTCAATCATTCTTGTCTTTTTTGTTTTGATTTTGCTGGAACTGACATAATATGGTTACATACAAAGGACTATTGTGGAGTTTTCTTTGGAATTTCATAGATCTCTATGATCAGATGTGTGTAACTTGCCAATAGCCAAATGTTGAGGACTTGTAGGTAGTGCAGCTTACCTTGTTGAAAGATTTCCAGACACAGATTTGAGTATTAGTAAAGTTGATCACACAATGATTCTGCACAAGCAATGGTTGATTTGCAGGGTGTCTTGTCAAAGATACTTTAACATGGAAGCTTTCTTGATGAATTTGCAGCTATCACAGAACCCTATTTGAGCATGGAAGTACAATTGATGCTTCTGGTCTCTAATCTCTAACTTTGTGGTTTGAAGCACTTTGATTAGGGTTGGTTTCTAATTCAAATCTTGCTGGAACGTGTGCGTTTGTAGAACTAATGTTTAAGTGATTCAGTCCTTTCCAGTCAAAGGTACTGCTGTGGGACTTGCAACAAATGTTGTGACAGAACACTTGAAGCACAAACTTGTTTGGCGGAAGGTTGCTTCTCGCGGAAGATAGGAGAACTGTCTACTTTTAGACCCTTCGGGATTTGAGGACCTCGTCCCGAGGCTGGTAGGCCGAGGGAGGAGCTACAAATCCGGAAGGGTCTAAAAGTAGACTGTTCACATGCGTAAAGAAAAGAAGCTATTTTCTCTTTTCTTTGCGCCATGTTCTTTTGCCCTAAAGCGAAGCGGCGTGTACGAGGTCCTTCTGTGACCGAACAGCAGGTCACCCCAATAGTGTGAACAGAACAAATTTTTAGGGTTTCATTTTTGTTTTATTGTTTTCATTAGCCATCACCTTTTTGCATTCTTGCAGCAGGAATATATCCATCACTGTTGCAAAGAATGCATGGGTAGGCTATTCTATTTGTTTGTGTGTTATGGAAGACAAGATTTGCGTCGCACAATGGATGGTGGAGGAACCAATTGTATTGGAGAAGGTTTGCGAAATGGACGGAGGAAGGTAAGCATAATGAAGGAGAAAGCAACGCAGTTCTTTTTGGTATGCAATTTTTTTCTGATATTTGTAGCTCTCAGACTACTTAGCTAGTTGTTGATGAATTCCACTACGCCAATGACTTAGTAAAGTAGTTGTGTAGATCATTGTAAAAATGGATATGAAAGGATGATGTTGAGGAATGATGAAAAACTGAAGGGTTCGAGTCGTAGAACTAAGGGGCATTTAGAAGACAAGGAGCATTTGGGGCTGGGGAGTTTTTGTTGCAATACCTTACATCTATATTGTAGGTAGTTCACAGATTGAGTGCCAAAAACTTCAAGGGTTATCCTTAGGGTGGATAGAATGAGTGAATCAGATCAAGAGTGAAGAAGAGACTTGAACGTAGAAATTTGTCGTGTATTCTTACATAAGAGTCTGTCGCATTGAATGGCTCTAGACGGGCCTGGTACCTACTATTCAAAGTCAGATTCTTCAGAAGCATTTAGATTCAAGGGTCTCTAGGTTTTTTAGGTGTTCAGATAAGAGGAATGGAGGTACACTGCATTGTTACATTCAATGCGAAATTGATTAGCGGCTCAAATGGATTGAGTGAACCTTGAGAGTTCTGACCTTAAAGGCCATGCATCATAGAATCTTGATTTTTGATGATATGCATTGAAGTTGGGTAGTTAATGGTTCATAGCCATTTAAGTGGATGTATGTTGAAAATTCAAACATCTGTAACAAGTCTGCCAATTAGGAGTTACAAGAGTAAGATCTGCTAAAACCAGTGAATGTCAGCATAAGCCATCTTTGATACTGGTACAGCAAAATTCAAGAAGTCTTATTTTTTATAGGGTGCCAAAGATTCCAATTCTGCTTAGACCTATTGTATGCTGTCAGGTTCGTTTTTTTATCTTCCACTATTCTTTTTGGTTAGACTTCTTTGGCACCGTTAGATTACATAATTGGCTCTTGCAGGTTTATTTGCTGTCTATCTCAGCTTTTTCTTGCCGCATTGTTCATGGCCACCTGACGTTCTTGTTGTGGCGAGCTTTTCTTGTTTGGGTTTCAAGATGCTGCTGCTAAGATCATGATCCTGTTTGTTTGTTGCTGCACACTTTGATTTGTTTGTTGTTGGACATGCTGCTATTTCCTTGGGTTCGTCTGACTTGGGTGCTGCTTCGAAATGGCCAATTTTCTTTTGGTTGCATGTTGTGTTTTACAATTCCTTTTCGTCTCAACAAACTCTCTCTCTCGCTTGCATCTCTCTTGCTTACACTAGTTACAACTTACTACTTCTTGGTTTTCTTGAAACGGTAAGCTTTTGGGGGCTTCTCTGTCTTAGCGCTCAATCTGCTTTTCCATCATTGGCATTTCAGCTCTGCGAAATTAGATGCGATCATGGAACCACACTAAACGTATGGGATCATCGCTCTCTATAAACGATTGGGTCGCAAGAAAACCTTGAAAGTTTACATATATGTGGTTGCTATTCTTCAATTCTCTTTAGTTGAAGAAGAAGAAGCAGCAGCAGAAGAAGAAAGGGGGGCTGCAGAGAGTAAGTCTTGTCAAGGCTTCCCTTCTCAATTTGCTTCAGCACATTTCTACATGGCTGTCGCTCTTTGCGTTTGTTTGTCGGGCTGTCCTTTCAAGCATTCTTGCTTCATGGCTCAAGCCTTCTTTCTTTCTTTCATCATCTTCTTCCCCTCTTGACTGTTTTTTTCTTCTCTTAGTTCATTCCTTCGATCTTCCTTCTCTCTCTTTCCTCCACACCGCTCACAGACAGAGGTCAATCAGTGTGTCCTGAGAGCTGTTGATAATCTTTTATGAAACTATTGCAAATTATGTAAGGCAGGAATTTCGCATCTATCTCTCTTTCTGGCTTCAATCCACAAGGTGAAAAATGAAAAGAAGTAAAAAGAAAAGAAAAAGAAAGGAAAAAAATGGGAAAAGAAAAATTCCAGAGAAGTAACTTTCGAAATTTGGAAGGCCTGGTCATAGGCTGGCCAGGGCCTTCCCCATTTCAGAAGTTACACTGAAAAATATGCTGGGTGAGTGTCCTGAAAATACAACAAAAAAAGATATGGTTCCTTACGTTAGTAGAATCCTTTTTTCTTCTCTGTAGTTTGGCTCTCAATCTTTCCAGCTATATGCAATTCATCTTCTTATTGTCTTGAGAATAAAAGGCCTAGCACAGTTTTCCATCTTATTGTGCCTCTACTGTGTGCTACTTAGATCATCACATACGGGCAGTTTTTTAGCTAGAATCGCCCTTGTTCATTAAGACATCTACCGAACATCTAAAGCATTGTGTATGCATGCCACATTTAGGATCCCTGACCATGGAAGCAGCCATGTTAGGTGAATTGAAGATCACCACAGCTCACATTAGATGGCAGTGGTTAGCAAGGGACTTTGTACTCTCCAATTTCTTGCAAATTATGTCATCTATAGAAAGTAACTTAACATGTGGGAAGTTTCTAGAAGTGGTTTAACCATATCTATAGTATTGCTGCACATGAGAGTGGGCTCTTCTTAGTGCTGGCAATATTATGGCTCCAGGTTTCTCTTTGCTTCTGGGAATGCAACAAGATGATGACTGGGTCATTCCCTTTGTTTCTGGAATGCAACAGAAACTGAGGACACAAGATTTTGTATGATTGTTTGCCCAACATTTGAGCAGATCATTATACGCTTATCTACAGTCACCACAAGGAGGGAGCAATGATGACCACTAGTCACTGCAATTCATGATGAAGATGATGGAGTGAGACTTTGAGAAAGGGTCTGATATTTTGTGAGTGGCATGCACTTAAGGTATGACTGCACTCATTCTTGTCATGTTTGTTTTGGTTTGGCCAGATCTTGGACGCAAATTGAATACCTTCAAAGTGCTATCATGGAATCTTTCCTGCAATCTTGTGGATATCGTTGGGGAAAGTTATGACTGCATTCATTCTCGGCCTCTGACACATATTGATTACCTTTCTAATATGCATGTGAAATTCATTATTCACAAATAGGAAAGCATCATTTTTGTTTTGAAATGAAAGGTTTATGGGCCTTGTTGGGTCACCCATCAAGCCAAGTGCACCTATAGTCACGGTGGTTTGTTCCATGAATACTTAGGTGTTCTGCACCTACCGACTTAGTGCCACTTTTGGTTGGTAACTATTTTTAATTTTATGTATTATTGGAGGCAATTAGATATTTTTAAAGTAGATAAAAAGAAAATGTATTCCAAAATGAATATGTTCAGACTCTTGAGTTGTTTGAGTTGTTATTGATAGTTGCTAGTTATTGGTTGCATAAGATTATGAAGTTGAAATCCTTGTTATGTTGAAGTGTATTTAATTTTGACTTTGTAAATTGTTTTGCACTTTAATGTTGCATATCAAATTAGAGTCACTGGAACAAGAGGACTATAAATCATGACAACCACCCCATGCTCAATCATCTTACTTTAACATTCTCAGGACGTTACAGAGGCAGGAAAGGCCATAGGAAAAACACTACGCTCATTCAGCAATGTGGCTGGAAGAGTAATTTTTGGGCTCCTCCTTGGTTGATATGTGGTAATCAGAGTCCATTACATGTCCATTACAATGCCTTTTGATTTTCACATAGTAATAATAAAGAAAAATACGAAGAGTGCGTGAAAGAAGGTTGGTAGACCATCTGACCATACCTGAAACAAACTGAATAATTTTCCATCTTAATTCCAGTGCTCATATTAAAATTATTCTGCTCCTTAGATTTTGGAACTATGATGATTGGATACATTTTGACCCAAAATGGATGTGAAGTACCTCAGAGAAATTTATTAGTATATTTGGAAGGCACTTATATCTGTGATTATCCATCCTAGAAAAAAGGAGGGATCCTCGCCTATATCTAGGTGTAAGATCCATCCCACTTATAAGGAGTAGGTGTAAGGACCCTCTCCACCTCATAGTCTGTATTTATTTTAAGTTCATAATAACATTCTCCTCATGATTTGTGATGGGTAA
>Ga0116228_10005319_pt1 | contig 11475 bp, 8 predicted proteins | sample S1TSphfallax_2_FD_89694 | JGI IMG/M metagenome (GOLD analysis project Ga0116228, IMG submission 89694) | Host-associated microbial communities from peat moss isolated from Minnesota, USA - S1T2_Fc - Sphagnum fallax MG | ecosystem: Host-associated > Plants > Peat moss > Unclassified | place: USA...
CACCCCCGTACCACACCAATCAAAAAAGCTATTGCTTCTTAAAAAGTGAAAACGGAAGCATAGAATATAAAAAAAAAAAAAAAAAAACAAAAAACAAATAGGCAAGGTTTGGAAAAAAAAAAAAAAAAAAAAGAAGTCGCAGAGCTTCCTCGCAGTACTTTGTTATCACAAAAGTAGTGCAGAGATCCGGAGGAGGAGGGTTTACGACCAAAATCCAAAGCTGAATTTTCCAATGTCACAAGAGTTTCTCAGCTTAAAGGTTGGCACACTACTGTCAGACACAGAGATTAGAGCTCTCTGGAGAGAACCGAGCTTTCTGGTTGGGGTACACGGCTGCTCTACATGGCAGCCTGAATCAAATCACAAGAGAGCCTGCCACATACACGAAATGGCAGAAAGAATTCCACACACAAACACACGCACGCACACAAGAGAAAGGCCAAATTCTCTCTGCAGTTTTAAAACCTGCATTAGATAGTATTGTATCTGGAATAATTAGAACTGGAGAGAGTGTGCACCCATGTTCTCCCTTCTCCTGCGTCCTTGGGTCTGTACTAGTTAAAGAGCTTAAGAAGAAGAATAACGACCTTCTGTATGAGCTCGGTAGTAATGGTGGTGCCTGCTGCATAAGCTGCCATTTGCTGCTGCTGCTGCTGCATCATCTCTCTCTCGCCCTCTCTGTGTCCCTATCCTTGAGCTAGGATTTTCACAGCTTTTGGGGCTCTAGTCTCGAGATCTTCTTCTTCTTCTGTGCAGTTCCCTAACTCACATAACCCCCACAGAAAGCAAACCCAAGGATGGAAATGTCAGAAGAAGCAGCAGCTGGATACTGAGCGCGCGTGGCCCGATGTGGAAAAAGACGATGGCGGCCACGAGAGAGAGAAAGAGAGAGAGTCGGGGGCAGAGGGGCGGGGAGGGGTTCCGTGTTTTTTTACCTCGCGGAATTTCGCCAAAAAGCGAAATTCAAAAATCAAAATTCAAAAATTAAGTGATTTGGTAGGTTTTTCAATCACTAGGTCTAAGGGAATTTTTTTTTTAAATTGCCAGATTTCTATACTTGGTTTTGGTTGTATAGCCAAAATGTAGAAGGATGATTCAAGATTTTTTTAAAAACTTGAAATTTGGGTTATACACAGATTTGGCTAAATCTTCCTACTGACGATCGCCACTTTTTTAAACATCTTTCTATGGATGATAGCCACTTTTGGCTATAAACAAAAATTCCTGAAAATTACACTGGGCAGTGGGAAAAGGGTCAGGGGGGGGGGGGAGAGGGGAAACATAGGGGTCAAGACTCTCGAGTGTTTAGGGTTTTGTCAGTCAACACGAAAAGTACGCGCGCGCGAAAACACAAAACTCCAATGTCAGGTGCGCGCGCAGTAAAAAGGAAAGTACTCCTTCGCAAGTGCGTGCGAAGGACAGAGAAAAGAAAGAAAGAAAGAAAGAAAGAAAAAGGGGGCTGGTGTCCACGGATTGATTGACTGTTAAGTAGTCCTGGAAGTTGTGTTTCTCTCGTGCACGACAGGAAACAAAGTGTCGCTTGCCTTCGTTTTCCAGGTTGCCCATCATCATCATCATCTCTGGCTTCAAAGTTCAACGTCAGTCTGCTGTTTCCTTCTCGTCTCGTCGGGTCTTCTATTGGTATCATAAGTAGTATTTGAAATTAGCAGGGTTGGGGGGGGTCTCATGAGGAGTTCTGGCAAGTTTCTTCAAGTTTAGAATTTGGTTCACTTGTTTGTTGTCAAGTGCTGCTTTGGTGTTGCTGCTCCAAAGTTGAGCGTAACGCTGCTTTGGTGTTGCTGCTCCACAGTTGAGCGTAATACTTTCAAAGGAAATGCAAAGCCAAGGGAATGGGTATTACGTTCTTTGTTCATTTTCTTTCTTTCTTTCTGTGTTTTGATGGGTACTAAATTCTTCATCTTGTCCAGCATCCACTCTCTCTCTCGTCTTCACAACATTGCAAGTTGAGAAAGAAAACTGGTGTCGAGACTGGGGATGAATTTGGCTGTTGACTGGTTTCAGCTTTCTTGTTCGGATTGTATTGAAGTTGGTATTCACAAATGTTTGGGCGGGTACCCGTCAAACTGCTGGTTCCAGTTAGTAAGAACTGGATCTGAACTGGGACTGATTTTCTGAACCCAAATCAGAACCTAGGTTTTTAAGAATCCACAACAACCCAAGTTTTTTTTTATCAAGAACTGGAACCAACATAAATTTTATTTTAGAATAACGAGGGTCAGAGTGAACCAGCCTCCATGACTGCACCAGTTGGCCATTCTGTCCATAGCATTGATGGGCTATGTTTTTTTCATCCATGTCTTCACCCTACATTAACCAACATTCTACCACAGTCAATTTTTTTTGCTTGCTTACCTTTGACTTTTTTTTTCTGGGCCAATTTTTTCCCAACCCTGACCTCCATCCTACCCTCCCACCTAGTTACCCTACTAACTTACCTACTCTATTGACCTACCACTTAGCCTAAATCCTAACCCAAACAACTAATGCCTTACCTACCCTTTCTATCTTTTCCTAGAAAAACCTATGTTTTTTTGTGGCTAAAACTATATCTATTCTTGGCTAAACTTTTTTTCTTGGCAAAAGCTATATCTTTTCTTGACTAATTTTTTCTCGGCAAAACTTATATCCCTTCTTGGCTAAACTTTTCTCTCTTGACAAAACTTATAACCCTTCTTGGCTAAACTTTTTTCTCTTGGCAAAACTTATATTTCTTCTTGGCTAAACTTTTCTCTTTTGGAAGCACTTATATCTTTTCTTAGATAAATTTATAACTCCTAGCAAAACCTATATCTCTTCTTGGCTAAAATTTTCTCTTTTGACAAAATTAATATCTTTTTTTGGCTAAACTTTTCTCTCTTAGTGAAACCTATATCCCTTCTTGGCAATACCTATATCTATTATTGGCATAACTTATATTTCTTTTTGGCTAAACTTATAACTTTTGGCAAATCCTTTTTTTTGGCTAAACCTTGACGTCTCAACAAAACATTTCTATTTGTTGGCTAAACCCTTACCTCTCAACACAATCTTTTTACATATTAGGTAAACCTTTACTTTTCGACAAAACGTTTTTATATTTTGACTAAACCTCTTTATTTCATAGTTCAACCTCTACAAAAAAAAAATGGAATTCACAAGGTGTAAAATGAACTTCAATATATATTTTAATAGAAATCAATCAAGGACATGAAAAATATTATTGATTTTAGTTAGTACAAATGATTAAAGAGGTAAGAAAAAACCTAAATTTTTTCTTGCATTTTGAAAAATTATCTAATTAAATCACTTAAATCATAAGAAAATTAATGTAAAACATATGTTTTTGAAAAGAGGGTTAAATTTACATATAGAGGTTGAAGGTTTAGGTTTTGGGCACTACAAGACTCATGTCAACTTTTAAATTAACACCATGTTTGTAAAGGGTTGGAGTTCCCAAAACTAACACCTATTATATGGGTAATATGCAAGTATTGCCTATTATTGCAATTACCAATGGTAGTTGAAGATTTAATCCCAACATGCAATACCCACATATGAAAACAATGTCATTTGTGATCAAAATGAAAGTTTTTTTTTTGAATTTTTGTTTTGCTTCTTTTAGATTAATTTTCTAGTTTCTTGTACTTTTATTTTTCATTCTAAAATTTTATTGTCTTTTTTCTTGTTCTAAATGATTTTTCTTCTATTTCTTCTTCACAATCAATTTTGTAATTTTTCAATTTTTCTAATTAAAAAAAATCAGAACTATTTTCATCAGTTTTTTATTCATTAAATATGCATATTTTATGCCCAACATTTGGGTATTATGTGAAACATGAAAAAATCTAGCCAACATTTTATGCCTTAGATGTGAGTATTACACAATTTCATTTTACTTTTTCTTTTTTTAAATATTTCTCGTCATAATGTCAAAAAACAAAAAACAAAGGTATTGCATACAATGGACTAATAATGTTATGATGGAGCTTGAATGACAATGGACCTAAATTTTGTAATACCTTCGTGATAAAACTGTGGCCCCATTGGATTAAAATGCAAAAAAACCAAGTCCTTGTAATTCCCATATTATTTTTACTACTAATTATATTTCATTTATGTAAAGGTTTTAATATGCGGGTATTGCAAATACTTGCCCCTCAATCACTTAGGTTAAGGTTACCAAAAAATTCAAAAAACTAAAATACCTAAATTGTCAATATCTAATACAAATGTCAAATTATGGGTGAATGTTGTTCATACAAACTCAATTGTGATTACTCATTGCGCACACCAACAAAATAATACTTTCATCATATTTTTAAACATGTTGATATTGCATTACCTTCATCCAAAAACACAATTGCTTGTTGTGAAAATGAACTCATTGGTAATACTTGAATTTAAAACTTTCACTATAACCCCATGCTTCATTACCAATATCCACTAAAGGAAGTTTTCACTATGATAACAAATATATATATATATATATACCTACATCAAGATGGCAAATCCCCAGTTGGAAAGGTTATGGGATGTGCATTACCTTCATATATCACAATAAAAAATCATTATGTCCCATGTAATATGTGAAATTCTATGCAATATGAAAAAGCTTGTTCACTAACCGTAAATTATTGTACATTAATTGTTTGAACTAATATGGTGTGTTATGAATTGTGGGGTTAACCTTCAAGCCATATATGTTCATTGTTTAAAGTTGAAACCATTAACACATATTATGGTAATATGTGTCATCTTTAAATAAATGGAGATTAATATGGGAGAAAATACAAGTGGAAGTATATTATCTTTTTATATTCATGAACTCTTTTTCTATGGATATTTGCACGTTCTACCATGGTCTCAGGCCAATCCTTCATCTCGTGCACTAAATTGCCTAAGCCATCATTGATGCGATGAAACACCATGTTTAGACGTAAGATCTCACCACCTTGGAAAGGCGAATATTTCAAACATTGATGTAATCACATGCAATAATGATGTGGCATGATCAATGAGTTGAATCCCACCTTTTTTTATTTCATAGATGATTTCTTGCATTACATCACCCATTTGGGTAAGCACTATTTCCATGGGGGCATTTGAAATTGAAAACTAATTTTGATCCTTTTCTCCCTCAACATTGGGGGAAGTACCATCCAATGTCAAAAGCCCACCCATGTTGACAACCCATGTTTCTTCAATGTCATCTTCATTGGGTTCTTCATTATTTGACTCATTATCATAAAGGTGTAAATATGTAAGGTCCCAAACATGGTAGCAAAACCTCCATGATTGGATCCATACCATGTCCCATAATATTGAATAATATTTTCCTTGGTAAAATCGATACATATAAGAAGAATAACAACTTGGTGTTTGCACAAGTTTCCATGTAATGCCCATTCAAATGTGCAACAAGCATACTTGGTGGAACCTTATAAGTCACATCTAGATGTTGTTGGCTTCGCACCATCCCTACATGGCCATCCATCCCATGGGTGACATGGGTGCAGGGGGATCAATGTGGCCTTTTCAACACTTGTTTTCACAATGCATTTCACAACCTTGTTTTTTATAAACCCACATTTTTTCATCCATGTGAGTGTGCAGTGTTTTACAACTGTTGTTGTGAGTTTCCACATAACTAATCAATCCACCAACCTTGAAACCTTTTTTTCTCCAAGGACAACCAATGTTTCAATGCCCCATGGTAAGATTCAATGGATGCTTGTGTGTTTTGGCTTGAATGTAGCATTTGTCAAAACCCCATCATCCACAAATCTATGCCAACATGCACAATGTTCACATTCATGTTCAAGTACCCTAATTTAAATGTGCACGAATAACTTGGAATATGCACAACACGGTGGAACAACAACAATGGATTGAGAACTAAGTCAAATACTAAATTGAAAATAATATTCCAAAAGTATTGAATCCATAAGTCACCAAACAAATGTTGGGTGAAGCTTTGAATAACCTTGTTATTTTCATGATTCATAAAAGTTTCAGTGTTTTCAATTGGTTCATGGGCATGTACATGAGAATGTGAAGGTCATCCAACATTACACACCTCACCTCATTGTTTTTGATTTTTTCCATTGAACGCAAGTGTTAAGCCTTCAAAACATGTCATGCTCAAAGGTAAATGGGCACTTGATTTTCACCCCACACCATCTTAACCATGCATTGAATAATAATTTAGTACAATAGTTGACAACATTATCTAAACATGGAAAATGTGAGAGGAAAATTTAACATTGTTGCATGTACATTATAAATAAATAAAAATGGCGGAATAAAAATAAAACCCATCATAATGCTTGTAATTCTTGTGGATCATTATCAACAATGAAACATGAAGGTTTCCATTTAGGCATTTTCCTTTGAAACATTGTTTTTAAAGGACTTTAAACCACTCCACCAAATCATTACATGTTTGGTGACTTGTGATCCATGCAATTGGCATTCCGATACATTAAACACCATCAATGTGAACAAATGGAATTTTACATCATTGGTGTTGAAGGTGGCATCTATTGATATTGCCCCATTATCACCAAATGAAACCATGGATTGTAATTGTGATAGAATTTGATTTTCTATTGTGAATGGGACTTTAATTCCATCAACTTCATTCACATTTGGGAAATAAAACACATCATTCAAATGATTAAATGCCCATGTGTGCACAAAAACGGCCAGGTTTTTGTGTAAATGCCAACTCCTTTTCTTGTGTTTGTAATCCAAGTAAGCAATGTCTTGTTGTCTAATGATTTCATCCTTCTTCGTGGTTTTTCCCCCATTGATTCTATCCCACCATATCACCTTAGGCTTGTCTTATAATTGTTTAACAATGTAGCCTAAACCCAATTGAATCCAAATGTGGGTCACAAATGACATTGTTTATGTATGTGGGTATTTGCATGTTGGGATTAAATCAATAACTACTATTAGTAATTGTTATAATAGGCAATACCTACATGTTGCCCATATAATAGGTGTTAGTTTTGGGAACTCCAAACCATTACAAACATGGTGTTAACTTAAAGTGACATGAGCATTGTAATGCCCATAACCTAAACCCTTAACCTTTATATGTAAATTTAACCCCCCTTTCAAAACCATGTGTTTTACATTAATATTTTTATGATTTAAGTGATTGAATTAAATAATCATTGAAAATATAGGGGAAAAAAAAAACCTTTTTAGTTTAAAAAAAATTAAAATCAACATTATTTTTTATGTTCTTGATTGATTTTTATAAAGAAATATACTGAATTTCATTTTACACCTTGTGGATTCCATTTTTTTTTCCTTTTATAAAAGTAGAAGTTTAACCATGAAATGAAAAGGTTTAGCCAAAATATAAAAAGGTATCATTGAAAGGTATAGGTTTAGCGAAAAAAATATAAAAGAATTGTTGGGAGATAACAGTTTAGCCAACAAATAGAAATGTTTTGTTGAGAGGTCAAGGTTTAGCCAAAAAAATATAGGTTTTTGCCAAAAGTTAGAAGTTTACCCAAAAATAGATATAGGTTTTAAGTTTTGCTAAGAGAGAAATTTTTTGCCAAAAGAAAAAAAATTAGTCAAGAAGAAATATAAGTTTTGCCAAGAAAGAAAAAATTAGCCAAGAAAAGATATAAGTTTTGCCAAGAGTTAGAAGTTTAGAGATATAAGTTTTGTTCAGAGAGAAAAGTTTAACCAAGAAGGGATATAGATTTTGTTAAGAGAGAAAAGTTTAGCCAAAAAAAGATGAAAGTTTTGCCAAGAGTTATAAGTTTAACCAAGAATAGATATAGGTTTTCCCAAGAATTATAAGTTTAACTAAGAAGAGATATAGGTTTTGCCAGTGCAAAATGAGCGGGGTAGCTGAGTAAACGGGGTAGATGGGTGAGCAGGGGTGATACAAGGTGGAAAAAAAAAACTGTTGGAGGGTGGGCAGAAAACCTTTTTGACTCAACCTTTCTGACTACGAGAGCTTCAATACCTGGGATGAACACCAACCAGTTCATCCCAGATGGAACTGGTGCAGTCATGGGGGTTGGGTCACTCCAGCCAATAACACGGACTAGATCTGGTGATTAGCCAGCAATTAATCACCAGTTCCAATCCCGAGTAGTAGAAATTCAGCTGGACTCGTTCTCAAAACTGGAACCAGAACTGAGGTTGTGTGTGTGTGTGTGTGTGTGTGTGTTTTTTGGGGTGGGTTCAAGAACCAAACCTGGAATTGCCAATTCTATTTATAATTGGAACTAAAACTGGAACCAAGAAAATTCCAATTTATTTTCAAGAACCAAAATCAGAGATTCTTCATAAAAGTAAAGAACCACCCAATGTTGTTGACGGTTGCATTTGGAAAGACTCAATTTCTGTTCCTTGGTTGGGAAAAAGTGATGGAATTTCAGTTGGGTGAGCTCCGATTTGTGGTATATACTTAACTTGACCCACAAATCTATACTTGGTGAGAATTCAGATTCATGCTCTAAAGTATAAACTCAACCCATTTCTAACCCAATTCAGTATAGTCTATAGTTCCGTACACAACAAAGAAAAGCTTGTTTGGGGGGGAGTTTTACACCCCCTGAATGTTGCAAAGTTGGACTGGTTATCAAGGTGAATTGTGGTATATAGTGTGTATCTTGTGTTGCTTGGTTTGATGCATTCAATCTAAATCTTGGACTCTTTTGTGCACACCAAAACCGTGACTCACTTATTATACTTTGTCTCAACTCAGAGCAGTTGGGGGGTTATCTAAAAGCGTTTTTTTTTATCCCAATGGAGTTTTCCTCAAAGTCATCCTGTCTTGGGCCCCTAGTTTGACCCTGTAATCCCTGTTTCATCCCCAATTTTAGTGCAGCAGGGAAGTGAGCAAAACTGGGCACCATTCAATGAAACTGAGTATCAGTTCTGAGTTTTTCCAGGATTTGTTTTGGACACAAAGACTTGATTTGGTGAGGAATAATATGAACAGCATTGGAGACAAATGAGAAGGTAAATCCAAAACTGGGGGGGAGGGGGTAAATGCAATTCCTGAAAGGACCAAAACTTAGGTGAGAAAACTGGTTTGGTTCCCTCTTTTTATCCTGTCTACTCTTTTCATCCTGACTTTTGATTTCGTCCCCAGTTTTTTGATACTTTACCCTTAACTCTAATGTCAGTCTGGAAAAGAAGGTTTTCCACTGGGTGGTGAGAGTTTTTTATATATATGGTTTTCTGGGTGGAATATAGCCTACTCTCCACCATGAGTTTTGGGAACTATGTATACCGCACCAAAAAAGACCAAAAGTTCGTGCCCTGAAAAAGCTATAATTTAATGGTCTCTTTTTAGTCACCAACCTGGCTGGGAATCCTTTTTTCCCCCAAAATCTGGCAGTTTTGGACCATTTTTCCCATGGAAAAATACTTAGTATAGCTCAAAATCAAATTTGTTAGGTGAAAATTTGGCGAAAATTCACCATTAAAAATACTGTTCACAGCTCTATAAGAATGTGCTGCTCATGTGGAACAAACTCTTGTGTGAAATGCAGAATTTAGGAGGGTGTGTGTGATATAGATAATATAACCTTTTGTAAGTAGCACTTAGCACGGTCAAGTGCCAACAAGCACCTGCAAGATAGCACGAGTTCAAATTTAAACACATTAGTTTTTAAAAATGAATTCAACTTTAAAAGTGTTGATTTTTTAATGGAAAATTGATGTTAGTTGCAGAACTTTTTTTCAAAATGGTGAACGATTTTTTGGGGTTTTCTAGTTCCCAATTTATTTTCAAAGAAAATGGATTGATTTCTATTTTAAACTTCCAATGGGTAGCCAAAATTAATAGAAGTATTCTAGAAGTAGCAATAAGTAACCCTGGTTTATCGTGGGCGTATTAGCCCAAGTTGAAAATGCTTTTTAATATTAAAGGTATGTGGAGTTTTTTTCAAAGGTAGTGTATTATTTTACTACTAAGCTAGATATGATGTAAGTACTTTCCACTAGGTTGTCCCTTCGACTCACTTTAGGAGAGAGGTGGTAGCTTGCCTTTGTGTTACTCACTTGGGTTTATTTCATCTGGGTCAAGTTGGGTGGAGCACCTGGGCAGTTGAATTCCCATCAATCATGGAGTCAGAAGAGGCTCACTCATTTCATTTCAAGGGAGTCATGATATGAGGAATCATTAAGACACAACTTCTTCCCATACAAGTACTTTCATGACTCCAAATGAGGTATGACCCTATGAACAAGATGATTATCTACCCCCTTTTTTGTTTTCTTTTTTTTTGGCCTTTTATTCAAATTCATTGAAAGAGATCAAGAAATTTTGCAAGTTTTTCTTATGATATTTTCAATTGATTCTTTAAATTATGCATTACAATATGGGTGCAATATATTATCAAAACTAACAAGGCAAAGCAAGAATTATGAAAACTCAAATATTTCACCATGCAAAAATATAATTATCTTGAAAAAAATCCTCTAAAAGAAACCAAAATCCTTCAAGATATTATAACTCTATAACTAATCTCAAGTTTCAACACAAGCCAAAATATCATCTTTCAAAAATCCTCACATAAAAATATACCTTTTACCTAGAGGCCAAAATCCCTTACGCTACTATACTCTATAATATGAATCTAGACACAATATTCTTGCCTTGGTAGGCAAGGCAAACAAAGTCACACATATAAATAAATAAATGCATGCACATGAGACCAAATGAATTCACCTTCAATTGCAGGAATCCAAATTCAAAACTTACAATGGAGAACACAAATTTGAGCCTTCATTCTATGCCTCCTATTATTCATGCATGCTTTAAAAATCTCATAACACCAAAATACAAGGAAGACAATCTACATAGTAGAGAGTACAAACCCTACTTGGGGGTAATAATTGACAATTACAAAAAATGATGTTCTGCAATCAAGAGATGCCAGACATTTTCTCCATGCATTTTGGACATCTATCATTCAGAACTCCAAACTCCAAACTCTAGTAGGTATTAAAGTTTATCTGTAAAGTCAGGCAATTAGGGGGTGAGAACAGCCAGTTTCGGCATAATAGGCATCAAATGTGTAACATTGTTGCCAAAATATGCTTGGCATTCATTCTATTTCATGTTCTTGGTGAAGGTTCCCATTATTCCAATTTGTGTAATACATATGAGAATACTGTATTTATTACATGGGTAGCTTCCACATAAATTAAATTACTTTCTCATTTTGGCAAAAATTCAGCATTTTATGCCAAAAATTTCAAAACTTCAAATCAAATCATTAAAAGCCTAGCTAGTAGCACTTGAAGGGAACAAGATTCAAACTTTCATCCGATGTAATGAAATATATTGTTGAATGTGAATCATCTAACCACAAGGTTAGCAGTAAAAGCTTTAAAGATTGTTGCAATTTTATTTGCTTAATTCCTTCTTTGTCGAAATTTTCAGAATAAAAAATCCAAAAATCTTAAATTATATTAATTATTCGCCAC
>Ga0116228_10005321_pt1 | contig 11472 bp, 9 predicted proteins | sample S1TSphfallax_2_FD_89694 | JGI IMG/M metagenome (GOLD analysis project Ga0116228, IMG submission 89694) | Host-associated microbial communities from peat moss isolated from Minnesota, USA - S1T2_Fc - Sphagnum fallax MG | ecosystem: Host-associated > Plants > Peat moss > Unclassified | place: USA...
AAGTTGGACAAAAGAATGACACCCCTAGTCAAGATGGCCAATGGTTTTCCAGATAAGTCAAACACTTAGTCAAGTTGCACAAAACAAAATGACATCCCTAGTCAAGATAGCCAATGGTATTCCAATCAAATGGGACATCCTCTGCTAGTTAATAGGCAGAGTTAGGTAGGTAATTTAAGTCTATCTACTTAAATCGTCATTTCATTTTACCAACCCTCCTACCTCTTACCTCCTACCTACAATTTATCATTTTACCTCCCACCTACCATCCTACAACCTACCTACCTACCTACCTACCAAGGTCTTCTAACTATCTTGTATAACTTATTTAACATAATTTGCATCTTTTTTCCTACCACCTACATACATAACTCACACCTCTTATCCTATAACCTACCTACTACCTACCATTCTACAACATATCTACCTACCTATTTACCATCCTACCTAACTAGATCTACCTACCTCCAACCTACCTACTTATAATTTATACATAAACTTCCTACTTACCTACCTATTTACCTATAAGCTAGTTCCTGCCTCCTACCTACCATGTCCTACAACATATTTACCTACCTCTTCTACCTTCCTTCCTACCTTCCATCTTACATTAGCCTACTCAAGTCTACTTACTTAATTACAATTCCATAACCTTCTTTTTTACCTATTTACTTACCTACCATCCTACAACATACATGCCTACCTATCACCTTATAATCTACCTAAGTTTACCTCCTTCTAACCTATTTGATAATTGCTTAACATTCCTATTTAAGTACATAAACTTAGTGTACTTGACAAGACGTGAAATAGAAAACTTGACAAAAATTGTTATCATATGAAGTTGTGGTCCATTGGTAAGAACTCAATTTATTATTTGTTAAGGTGAACATGGGTCCAATTCTTAATACTTGCAACTTATTTGCATGGCTAAGGGGTTAAGTTAAATAGGTTAGGTTGGTTAGTTTGGTTAAATTAGTTAAGGTAAGGTTAATCTACTTAGGTTAGGAAGGTTAGGTTAGTCATGTTAAGCTAATTATGTTAGGTAAGGTCAAGTTAAGTTAAATAGGTTAAGGTACCACCTACCTATTTATTTGTCAATAACTTACTTACTTACTTACCAACCACAATTTAATATGTTTTAAAAAAATTATTTCATTTAATTTGGGTAGAAATTTGATAATCAAAATCATTGATTTCCTAATTTAAATGACCACCCCTTTTTGCTAGTCAAAATGACCAATCAAATGGTCCACTACTCTATTAGTCAAAATGATTACTCAAGTCACAACAAAAATGTTAAAATTAACTTGTCCAAAATGATGGGCTTGGCTTTTTTATGCTTGTCCATTTTGGGTAGTTTTCAATCAACTAAATTAGTCGATTAAACCATGAATTCTAGTAGTGAGTGGACCCATCTTCTTGGATTGTCTCTTGCCATTCAAATGGTTGGAACAAGAAGTAAGTGGTATATTCCATGACTTGGTACCCATTTTCTTTGAATTGCTTCCATGGCCTCCTCCAATGCTTGATCTTTCCATTTCCCTTTGCTATTTGTTAGTGAAAGTATTAAACATGTTGCCTATTTTTATTGAAAATTGTCTTCCATTTTCAATCATCGATTGGAAATTTTCAATTCTCCAATTGATCATCGTGGCTTGATCTCCACCATTGATCCAACTATTGAAAATTTCTAGTTGTTGGCCAACTTTTTTTCAATCATTGTTCAAAAAATTTCTATCACAACTCAAAAAAAAGAAGTATTGTGGTGATTGAAAGTTGTTTTAATTGCTACATGGATTATGTGCATATAATTTTAAATATGGAATGAATTTTTTTACTTTATTCCTAATTAGCACAACTAGTACACAAGGAATTAGAAGTTTTATAAAAGAGTGTAACTCATTAAATCTAGGTTCTTTTGAAAGATTATAGTTCATTTTTTAGACTAGCTAATAAGGAAGACATATTTGAAAATTGAGAGAATTGGAAATGAGAATGTTGGAAATGAGCAAGGTAATGTTCACATGAATTTTGGCATGAAAACAAAGTGTTCAAGTTGTATGGAAAAACAAAGGTGAGTTGTTTTAGGGTTGTTCATTTACTTAGGACTTTGATTTGCAAGATCCAAAAACAATATTGTGTTAGGGTTATTTAATTGTTGTTGGGGATATTTGTGCATTGCAAGGCTAAAGGGTTTAATTGTGCTCATTAATGGTTAAATGCATGCCTTTTACTATGATAGTCCAACACACATGTGTCACAACTAAACATTTTTTCCTTTGTGTTATTGGAAATTTTCTAAAAGCTCCCTTGCCCCCCCCACCAAGTAACACCCATAACCTTGTGTATTCCCAAGCCCCTTTCAAAGATGGTCCAAATCACCCCATGTCCAAACATTGCATTTTTTCCATAATTGAAAATTTCTAAACATTAGTTTGAAAGTCACTTATAACCAAACACTAAAAGGACTAGCCTTTTATATACCCCTAGATATTAGCTTGAATGCTTGCAATAGAATGTTACAATCAACAACCCATCACCAAACACATTCACACACTAAAGTAGTAAAGTTCATGTTTTATTGGGCTTCACCCAACTTCATAAAAGAGCACAAAAGTTAAATGTTCAAAAAACTCCAAACACAAAATCTTTTAATTGGGCATTTGCTTTTAGGCATGTACATGAATAATCAAAGGCTTGCGAGTAATTGTAAACTAGCCATATTGTGAACAATAAAAGCATTTGGTTATTAGGCAATTTTTGGAAATGGGCTTAATTATCCTAAATAAGGATAAGTAATCATTTACAAGTAATTAAGTGCATGTAAATGGTTATTACCAATGTTGGGTGGTTATCATTTTTTTTGTGAAAACTGCTGCTAATTACAATTCAAGAAAAATCATTTAAACACCAACTCAATCATTTTGGTTTTTTAATTTTAATTTTAGAAAATTGGTTAGGTTTTTTATTTTTAAAAAATATATACATCCATTTGATTCCAATGAAATTGGCTTTCACAAATGTGAGAACTGTTGGTTTTTAAAGTTCATTATCCACAATTGGACATCAAATTTATAATAAAAGACTCGATTTTAAAAGTCTATTTTAAAATAATAAAAACAATAATGATTACAAAATTTGTAATAAAATGCAAGGATGAAACAAAATTGATGAAAATCATAAATGGACATTTTTTTTTAATGAAAATGAATCTATCACAATTTCACATGTTCACATTATATCCTTCAAACTCCTTTAATTCTTCCACTAACTCCACATGCATCTCAATTATCTTCACTAAACTAGAGGGTGTTTTACAATCATTCAAAAATCATTAAGCCGATTTTTATTTTTACAAATCAAAATTTTAACTAAAGGTCTACAAAACATTTTTGTATTGCAAAGGCAAAGGAGTAACATAGAAAGAACATGAAGAAAATAAGCTTTTCCAAGTTACAAAATGTGTTTTTCTTCTCTTAATACACTCCTCTTACCTCCAAAGCCCATAACTTTTACATCTTTTGTTCGTTTTAAACAATCTAAAGTTTCACAAATCATCGTTGAGCACCAAAGGCAATGGAAGAATGTTTAAGGAATGTTTGGTTGTTTGGTTACTAATTTCCAAACATTTAAATATTTTCCTTCTTAAACCCTTATTTTTGGGGGACCATAATTTTCTCATTTATATTTTTTATGATTTTTAGTCCCTTGAATGTGCTAAAACAAGGGCTTTAATTTCTCTTTAGACGTCGTAAACAAAGAATCCTTCCCTTGGGATTCGACCTCTTTTGAGCAACCAAATGTACATACAAATAGGAAAACAAAAGAAGTTATATAAAAAACTTACCTACAACATGAATGATGGATTGCCTCCTTGTTCCAAAACCTACACAAGCAAGAAAGGGGAAATATCACATAAAAAGAAGCAACAAGTGGGTAATAACAACAATCAACAAGTGTGGAACGAGAAGCAAAAGCGTTGGCGGGTATTTGAAGTATCAACAATTAGGCGTTGAATAACATGAACAACTTAAAAAGGTGATGAATAGGCATGAGTAGCATGAACAAGGGATGAGTAGGTAAGAGTAGGAAATGAACAAGACTATGTGTGCAAACGAATAGCAATAAGCAACACAATGAACAATGCATCAAACAAGAAAAAATAATACTTGCAAAAAAACTAAAGCTTAATAATGCAAGCTAAAAACCTAATGTAAGTTACATTGTGTGAAAGAAAAAATAAATAATAGGCCCAAGATTGAATCCATGATGTTTTGCAAGTGCAAATAGTTTTCCTCAACTTTAAGAAGGTTCAAAATCCAAAAGTCTATTAACATCAGCCCCTTCATTAGTATATTACCCACACTTCACATTCATGGATGATGCATTCAACTATCTTTTAAAGACATGATCGAAAAAAATCTCTCAAGTTAGTCAACCCTATCTTTTCCTTTTGCAACATGCTATTGTTCCAAATCATTTAAATGGTAAGTTGTATCCATCTCATTACGAACATCAATAATGGTATGATTACAAGAAGTAATAAAAAAGTTTCTTTGATAATTTGACAATTGCCTGGTAGTTATTGAAGTGTAAACAACTTGCTTTTTGGATCTAGCTAATATAACATGATGATTTCAAGTTATAGTAACTCTAGATGAAAATAAAATAATAGTATTTTAAAAAGGAATTCCCCAAGGATTTATCACATCAATTCCTTTGAAAGGCCAAATAACTTCAATATTTATTGTAGGTGCCAAAGAGGAATGGGAAAAAGCCCAAAAGATTTGGGTCCCTATTATGTTAGTGAAGTCGATGTTTCCATCGAGAGAGGGAGGAGGAAAGAAGAGGAAAAAAAACACCACCTCAAATTAAAACCCTAGCCACCCTAAGCCACCTAGTTTCTAGAACAAAAAACTTCTAGAAAGCTTAGGAAACTTCTAAAAAGCTATAGGACCTTGGATACCTTGTGTCCAGCCCCCCCCCAAAAAAAAATTAAAAATAAAAAAATCAATTGATTTTACATTTTTTTTATTAAAAACTGTGCATAAAGGCTAAGAACCAAAACCAAGTAGAGTCCTATTACCCTACCCAGATATCGCTCTTCGCTCTTCTTTACAAAGAGAACCGACCAGGTTCTCATGATACGCTGTTCTCAACTTGAGGTGCCTGGTTGGCAGGCCAGGTATGAGATCCGGTGGTAACTGGCGGGTGAGAACCGCCCAACATTGGTGAGTACGGAGGTGAAGGTTGATGGAACATTAGTTGGCTGGCATGGGGCCAAAAAGGGTGACGTCCACTTACTCAATGAATGAGTCAGTAAGTAAGTGGACGCTTGGGGCCACGTACTTTACTTAATTGTACCGTAATGAAAAAGTAACTACAAGTTAAGGCCAACTGTAGGCACAAGAAGTCTGATCCTTTGGTAGAGGTGTGGAGAACTAACTGTAGCCCCAGGTTGGGGTCAGACTGTACCAAAGTCACCAGCACATACATATAGTCTACTAGTGTTAAAGAAAGCTAGGGAGGGGGCCAGGGTGAACTGACACCTACACTGCTACCTTCACTTCTTCAGCCAGGCCCCTCTGCTTAGTGCTTATATTTAATTCAACCTGGGATATGCCAAATTTGGTTGTCAGACACCCTGAGTTAGTCATACAACATGATATTTATAACGTTTTCAAGGAACCCCAAATAAACAAATCGGGGTTTTCAACATGTGTAAGTGCTGCTGCTTCACCCATTGCGTGGGGGAAGGGAGTGCCTCCTTGCAACTGAGTTGTGGATGAACCCCTGAGTCAAGGTTGGGTTTTCACCTTGGTAACCAACCTATCATGCAAACAATTTGTGCATAGGAGGCCAAATACCATGTGAAAAATAATGCAGAGGGCAATAAACCTCTTATTTTTTTTCCATTCTTTGCCCCGAGTTCATAAGTTGTTGTAATGCCCTGTTGTTAGAGCATTATGTAATAACCTCTGTTGAAAATTGTAGTTTGTAGTTTGGGGGACCTTCCCAATCACAATTTCCCATTCTTGGATATTTCTCATAGTTTTTGAGTTTTCATTCTTAGATATTTCTCATAAGTTCGGAGAAGGCAGGGAGAGTACATATAATACTGTAAGAGGGGGGTGATTTGTTGTACGACAATCTACAATATGCATTTGAATGTATCTAGGTTGTCCTTATAATAATGCATTTTACACAATTCATGGGACAAAAAACATTGACAACAATGCCTTGACTCTTCTTTTCGAAAAAAAATCATTTGATACCTAGCAAGTATCATGGGGAAAATTTTAAAAATCTTGTTGGTCCTTCATGTTAGGCAACACCCTTGGAGTGGGTGCGCCCAAAATAATCATCCCTTTCAATTTCAGGAACACCTCACTCCTCAAGCATTACTCTGCTCATAAGTTTATATTTTATACCAGTGTTGGGTGATTCTTTTTAAAGAGCTAAACAAGAATCAGTTCGATCCTTAAAACTTTTTCTTTTCAAAATCTGACACTCTAGTCAATTTTCATATTATCATCAAATAAAGAAATGTCAATTTTCAAATAGGTCAATTCTCATCTAAATGAGGTTTGAACTTAAGATCTTTTCGAAATAGACTTGAATATTAAACGTAAAGTCACACTTAAAATAAAGCATATGACTCTTTTTATTTAATATTCATTCATCCTAATGGTTTGAAAGTTAAGACCATTGACAAATATAAACTTTAAATATAAGTTCAAATTTCTTTTGCATACACAAAAAGTTATAACATAATAGTTAATTCTTTCAAAGATTTGAAAAAAATCTTGGGTTCAAATCTTGCAATGATGAAGGTAAATGAATTTACCTATTTTGATTTTTACAAATCTATACAATTATGAGAACCAGCTTTTAGAGTTCATTTGATAACCTTCGTGAATACCAAGTTTGAACTGTTATGATACCCAAACCATTCTCAAAGTGCCAGTTCTTACTAAAAATGAGAACAATATATTTTCAGTGTAAGATTTTCCTAAAAACTGATGATAACCACCCGACACTGCTCTAAGCTGCGATCAATACATGTTACACAAGATATGAGGCCTTTGAGGGGCAACTCTGAAATTTTTGTAATAACATTCAGAATGGGTTTGGAATCTGATCACAAAAACTTACAGTTTCCTTAAAATTGGATTTTTTTTTCAATGGGGGGAGGATGTATTCTTCTCTATTGTTGGCTACCTATGATAGGAATCTAACTACTTTAGTTTATTTTTCCAAATCTGGCAAATCTGGATGATATTTTCCATCAAGAATAAACTTACATAAGTTGAAGAAACCAGATTATTCAAGAAAACAATTTGTGCAAACAATAGTTGTTGGTTCCAAGGAGACGATAGCCGAGGGTCTTCATATGGTCTAAACAAGTATGTCTCTTAGAACTCTCAAAACAGGAAAAAGTCACAAACCCTTACACCATTGGATCCACCAACCTCCTGGTGTCCTATTGAATTATCCTTAAGATGTATGGCTTGTTATTAATTACACAGTGGCTCTCAAATCATGAAACCAGCTATTTAGCATGCATTTCCAGCTGGTTTCACAACAAGTTCATCAAATGCACTAGAGTTATCCGTAAAGTCACACGATTAGGTGATGAGAATGGTCAGTTTCGGCATAATAGGGCATCAAAAGTATAACTGGGAATGCAAATTTTACAAAACGAAATAACTGTTACCCAAACTAGTTTTTCAATTTTGGTGGTAAACTGATTTTCATCCTGTCTTTCCTTTTGCTTGAGCGCCTCCACTGTTGCTACATACATATATTTTCACTGCTCATACCTGTACAACTACTATAATTACTCTCTAACCCTTGTGCATTAAATGCTGAGTTTCAGCATTTCATACTGAGATTTATTAAAATTTCATTACTTTGCAGATACCACTGAAAGAGGGGGATGGGGGGTGAAAGCAGGCCAAAAGAGAGGGTGAAGACAGGGTGACTTTACAGATAACTTTTACGAATACATGTTGTATGTTGAGGCAACCCAGCACTCATGACTCTACCCATGGTTCACCATATATGGAGGAGATATACAGCAAAGGCCTCATTTAGAGGGCGGATAAGTGAAGAGCAATGTTGAATGGGTGTATTTATGGAACCCTGGTATATAGTCCCGTTCTAGTCTTGGTATGAGAAACCCACTAGTCCGGTAAACTATAAACTTGCTGTAATGACACTCTTATGTTGGCCTTTTTACCCTATACCGCGATCCAATGACATTTCTATTGATATTTGACATGCTTAGTACAACTTTTCATCATGCAGGCTGAGACCAGTAATGCCTCTTCTCATCAATAGTTGTTATGCAACAGACATGTTCTCAAAATAAACACAACATCAGGATCTAGAGTTGGGTCATAAAGGGGAGTGAGATTTTTTTTTAAATATAAAAAAGATACACTGTTATTAAACAAGTAGTAAAAACTCAGATTATCACTAAATTCAGTTGTAATCTAAATTTCATTTTTCTTCTTTAGGCGCTTTCACTATTATTGCATGTAATTCTTTGTTACAATTACTTTAGAATCCTCTGCATTAGATGTACTAATGTTGAGTTTCCAGCACTTTATATCCAAATTAAATAAAAATTTATTGCTTTCCAGACAACAGTGTTTGAGATTGAAACATGAGGTTAGAAGTGAAATGAGGGCTGAAAGGTAGGATAACTTTGAAAAGATATCTCTAATATCAATAGAAAAATTGAAGTTTAAAATATTAACCTTCCATATTTCTTTATGAATTTCAGCTATGCCATGGCCAAGTGGAAATGAAGCTTGCCAAATTATTTGTAATTTGTAGTTGAGAAATTTATTGAAGGATGGTTGTTGCTTGTGGGAATAGAAAACTTAAGGTTCAAAGACTGACCTGCCATATTGCCATGACTTTGGGCTATTCAATGTCCATATTTCCTATGGCTTTTTACTTACTGTTCAATGACCAAGTGGATTGGGAAGCTTGTAGAAATTATAAAGATTTGTATGTCACATAGGCTTGTTGAAAGATGGTGGTTGTTTGTGTTAATGACCTTCAATACTAATTTTGTTCAATACATTTTGAAAATTGACAATGAAACTCAAGAAGTTCATTGCTTTTTACTCTATTTTCATGTATGTTTATTTGTCATTTTCTTTCCTCCCATAACTTCAGAAAAATATTCAATTATGATCTAGTATTTTGATGAACATAAAATGTCAATCATGACATACCAAACTATAATATTGGTATTGGCGATATCAAAGTTCAAAAATCTCAACTAGTATTATTAGTGAGTGTAACACTAATAGTCAAGATATTTATACCACTATGGTATTTAATTTGAAAATTTCTTAACCTACCAGGACCTAGGTGTTCTCTATAAAGTAAGATACTGGCCCAACACTGGTCAGGAGGTTGTCAAGTTTGCTAGGATATTAGAGTTTTCCTTTAAAGTCATATTCAATCCAGCCTACTTTTGGCACTTCCTTCATTTTGTCATCCCTCTTTGTTATCATTCATAAAGTTCAACATTTTTTTGGATAAAATAGCAAAACTCAGCATGAATGAGTTCTGTTATGATTTGCATTTAATCTGAAAATTTCCCAACTTAGGTACCAGACCTAGCTGATCTCTTGAAAACATAATACCATACTCACCCAACATTGGTGAAGAGCTTGCCAAGCTTGTCCTCAGATTTAATCTGAAACTTTCTCAGCCTACCAGGACCCACCTGATCTCTTTAAAAATATAACACCCACCCAACACTACTTAAAAGAATACTGAGTTTCCCCTTTATTCTTGATCAACTCTCCAATCCAACCATCCAATAACAGATGGAATATCAACAATGCTTGCACAAGTCCAATAATAACTCACAAGTGTGTTCCAGCATGACAAGCCATTTTGTGGCTGGATAATAAGCCTACCCAATGCAATATTTTCATGACCAACAATAATTTTAACGGTAATAAGCTACGCAACGGTAATTTTTAAATTTTAGTAGAAGGAGGATGGCATGCAACTGCCGTGAACAATGAAAAACATGTGTACAATCGTCCAATTGAATGATCATAATGAGCAAATGCATAGATTCGATCCACAACCAACCCTGAAGAGCATACAAGATATGATGCAACAAAATGTTTTTCTTCACCATCTACATCGTACAACTGTTATTTAAGTACTATCTTAGCATGTGCCCAGGAACTAGGCCAAGGTTGTCGATGCCTGATGAGGGTCATTCCTTTTTGTGTCCCTGTTGTGAAGCCCCTTCAATGCATGCGAAACGAAGCAAGGAAAATGGGGTAATAATGGCTAAGTTGCCACGTTGCAACCCTCAACACCATGAATCACATATATTATGTTGTGGGCTCTACAACATGGTATGGTACCAAAGCCAAATGTAAAAAGCAATCTGACCCGAGCACCGAATGCATGACATAAAATCTTGTTTGAGTTTTTGTCGTAGTCGCAAAAGCACACATGCCAATAAGAACTGTCAGTGGTGGAGAGGTACTATATGCATATGTTTTGAGACAAGTGAGATACCACCATGGTCTCAAAATTCCAACCAAATGGATATTGTCAAGTTCTAAATCCAGTTGTATGCTCTCACATTGGAGAGTGTATTCATCAGCCTATAATAATGCTAACGTCCAAAATTCAACCAAATGAATGTTGCCCATTGAGAGCCACTTGTATTGGTTCCCCTCGGAAAATGGATTCATCAGCCTATAACACAATATACCTTGTTTCTCCATGTATATCCACAATTTTGGGAGAGATTTGGGGGGAGGGGGGACCTAGCTTAGCACTTAGCACATGATGCTCTCACATGTTTACTCTTTTCCCCCCTCCCCCTTATGCTTCCTATATTCTTGGCCGAACCAACAACACCTACTACATTGGTACCATGGTAAAAATCATGACTGACTTTGTTTACAGAATGTTCCTTCTAACCATGGTAAAGATATCGTCCTAAATGGTCTCTTGAGTTCAAATGAAAACCTGGATTAAATATGGCCACTGAAAGGCCTCACTCAAGAAGGTGAAGGTACCCATGTAGGTGCTGGTTTACCATGCCAAAAATCTCTCTCAAGACTCCCAATTTCCAACCACATATATATCCAGTTCGGGCCTTTTGGTTGAGAGAGGAAAAAAAGCAGGGGATTATTATTATTATTATTTGAAACAAATGAAAAAACCCAATGCAAAGAAAGACACCAACCGGGGGATTTTCATATGTGAAGAGAAAAATGGAATTAGGAAGTTATCACTTTATAGGGAGCTCCAAAGACCTAGGGTGACACCAACCCATCATGTTATTGGGTTGTGTGCATGGTACATACAAATAAATGCTCCTCCAAACATACTTCCTCCTTCGTATGCGGAAATACAAATGAAAAGAAACACTTTTTCTTGTTTTCTGTATGGGGGAGGCGAGGGGAG
>Ga0116228_10005325_pt1 | contig 11469 bp, 6 predicted proteins | sample S1TSphfallax_2_FD_89694 | JGI IMG/M metagenome (GOLD analysis project Ga0116228, IMG submission 89694) | Host-associated microbial communities from peat moss isolated from Minnesota, USA - S1T2_Fc - Sphagnum fallax MG | ecosystem: Host-associated > Plants > Peat moss > Unclassified | place: USA...
TACAATGTAATGTACACAACATAATACATATGCAATTAATCATGTTTGACATTTTAACAAGTTGCACTTTAGTATAATGTGGCAATTACCACATTACAGCTAATGTAAATGTAGCACCCTATCAACAATTATGTTGTAACTAGTGTACAACATTAACACATATGATCATGTCACATGTATGCATTTTCACCACCTGTTAGATACAACATTAAAAACTAATTGTTAATTATGGTTCCCATTATGTTGCCACTATAAAAATATTAATTTTCCATTATTTCGTGATTGTTGTTCAACTATTAATAACTTAATAATCTTTTAAATTCATATTTAACATTTAGTATTTAATATGAATTGATCAATCTAATTCAAACAATTAGTTTGTTAATAGATTCAAATAATTGAATTATAAGTAATAAGAATAACTAACTACTTTTATAAATTAAACCAGGCCATAAAACTATTAAATTCAAATAACTAATCATCAATTCAAAAATTCAAAAAATTAATTATTTGATAATTATGTATTATAACCAAATTCATATTTAATATTTAATAATGAGTTTATTCAATAATTTTTAAACTAATAATTAATTAACTTAATTATTTGAAATAAATAAATAATAAATTAGATAAATTATACTGATTTGTTCTATAATTAGGTATTAATTTAATTCAAATAATTAATTGTCTAAATTCACTAATTTTCTAATTATGTGAATTACATAATTAATTCAGGTAACTAACTCGAATGATTTGTTCAAATAATTAATTATAAAATAATATGATTAATTATTTTGGGAATCCATATGGTTCATTATCTAAATTCATAACATTAGTTATTTGATAACTAACTAAATGCTTATTTGAATTAGACTGATTAATTCAAATGAATGTTTCAGATAATTGATTCAAATATATAATTATCAAATAATTAATTTAAAACTTTTTAATTTAAAATTTTTAAATAAAAAAAAAGAATGTGGGGAAAAAAAATCTTGTTCCAACCCAATTTGTAACTAATGTGCAATTAACTTATTTAATCTATAATTTTTGTCTTTAAATTTCATCTCACAAATTATATAAAGAAAGTGTTTTTTTTCTTGTAAACTCAACAATAAAATACATGTGTAAATTTGGGACGAGCTCAAAAAAACTTAACCTTAAAAACAAAACATAATTTTAAAATAAAATAAATTGCATGGTTATTATTTAATTCACCTACATTTTTACCTTCATACTTATCCTTCTACTTTCCTTCCTACTTGCCCACCTAGGTAAGTAAGGAATTATTCCTACTTCTTTACCTATGTAAATCAATACACAAACATAGGTGGATAAGTAAGTATGTAGCTTAAGTATGTAAATATGTCCTACCTACCTAGTTATACTTGTATATTGACCTACCTACTTATTTAAATTGATATTTGTTTTATTTTTAAATTTCAATTAATATGTCTCATGGTAACCTTTGATTGTGTGACGTGTCACAACCTATGATAATTATAAATGAACGATCTTAATGGATGGTGAAGATCATATTTCACAAAAAAAAATCATTGAAAAATTCCCATAATGCCATGTGTCAAATTTTGATGAACTAATGAAAAATGATGTTACTATAATAGTTGCAAACTAATTGCATAATAATTATACAAAATTTGTTTTTACACATTTGTAATTGAGTTGCATATATATACAACTTCACATACAATGAGTTGTATTCATTAAAACTCATGCAACTTGTTCAATAGCAATCACCTCATAAAAATATAATGAATTGCAATGAATTACAAATGATTATTGTATTTCAAAAATCAATTACAAAGCTAATTGCAAATCACCCTATTTTTTCATAGTGCATCAACATGAATATAAAAATGCCAAATTAACATGTGACTTTTCATGTCCATGATATTTATATTAATAAAAATTAAATTTATTGTTGACATAAATAATGATGAATTATTGAAAACCATATCAAAACATTAAAGGAATTCCAAACAATTTGATTGGGAGCCATTACATGAAGATTTAAGGTCAATTATTTTTATTAACTCTCCACTTGTAAAGTTGCAACCTTCGTGGTGGCTTCATCAATATTACCTACCAAATAAAAAGCTTGCTCATGAAGACCATCTAATTCTCCCGAAACGATCATTTGAAAACCCTTAATTGTTTCTATAAGACTTACATATTTACCCAAGGAACTTGTAAAAACCTCTGCAACAAAAAAAGGTTGTGATAAGAAACGTTCAATTTTTCATGTTCTTGCTACGGTTAAGTGATCCTCTTCTGATAATTCATCCAATCCAAGAATAATTATAATATCTTGTAACTCCTTATATCGTTGTAATGTGGATTTGTGCTTCTTAGTAAACATATCATATATATATATATAGCTAACTACTTTAGATGGTAGTTGACAATTGACTCCACCTTACTAAAGTTTTCACAACATAAATAATAATTTAATATTTGTATAGTCACAATGTGATATCAAGCCACACCACAACCCAATTATCTTCTTGGCTTGTCATGATTTGATGTTGGTTGCCCCTTTTCATCAAAGAAAGTTTTATTTTGGAGTTTATCGTATATGAAGGGTATTAAGGTAGTTCCACTTGCACTCAACCATTCATTTGTCTAGCAAAGCTATCTTGGGCCTTGTTATTTTATTTTTTTAATGGTTTCAATGACTACTACTCTCCTTCAATTTACAGCCGTCCATAAGGCTTCTAGTATTTTAAAGAATATTTGCACTTCTTCCTTTGAAAACATTTTTTGACTTTTACCATGTCTCCATAGGGCACATTCTCGTTTGTTTTATTTTAAAGTTTTGGGATTAATTTCATATGGACATAAAGTCAGATTTCTCGTGTCAATCAGGTAGAGTCCATAAATTAAAATCATTTATGTACATTGGTTTAGACTCCTTCCTGTTTTGCCTTTAAACAAATAAGATCGAATCAAGTGTTTTACTATTGCCAGCTTTATCTTAAGAAGGCAGATACTATGAGTCCTTTGTCCTAGATATCTAGATCGTGGCTATCTAGTTCACCAATACTACCGAGGTATTGATTAATTACATGGACCCACTTTTCATTCCAATTGTGGTAATTTAATTATTTATGAACCGTCCTTAAAAAAACCATTTTTTTTTAGTACGATAGATCACTCTGTGCCATAATCAACTTGTTGCCAATTATTGCACCCTTATATGAAGAGAAAAAATTTAATTATATATATGTATTTCCTTTTTCCTTTTTTCCATGACAATAGATCATGGAGAAGCAAACATAATAGTTTCCCACTTTGGTTGATTGTGTTCCCAAAAAAAGGATTTTTTATTTCCAATCAAGAAACGAGTACTACCAAAGTAGTTATACATACCAAAATCTTACATATATATATATGCTTTGATTGGAACTGGAAGTTTTGAAATAGGCTAGTACATTACCATAACAAAACTACCCTTTATTTTCTGTATTTGGATAGGTTTTATTCTAACTTCATTGGGAAGCTTGTGTAGTTTTCTATGTTAGCTTTTAATATTGGATTGGAATTATATATATATTTCTTCTTTATATAAAGTTGAGAATCACATAAATTTGGAGTAAAAGGATTCGAACCTTTGCTTGTTGATATAAAAAACCAAAGCCTTTCCACTTAGCTATACTCCAAAAAGTCCACCTATGGTCTTTGTTTGTAAAGCCTATGAAATGTTACGCACCTAGAACAAAAACGAAATTATTTCCCACTACACAAACCATAATAAAACATCATAGAGGCAGGCCATTTGGTTATGTTTTCCTATGATATATTATATTATTTTATAACCAAAAGTATTTATCTATATTGTGGATTTGTAGCTTTAACCTTAAATTGTTTCCTTCTGCGTACATGGTAAACAAAGCACATAATAGCTTATAATCCGATTTCTAATTTTTAAAAATATCTTCTATTTTCCTATTTGCATAATCTCTATGGGGTGTTCTTGATAGAATATCATCAAAGCACTTCCTTCAAGATTGTTTGATATTGAATGGTACATATGCATCAAAGTTTCCCCGAAATAGCTAAATACATACTTTGACCTCGCAATTGTCGTTTTTTATTTAGAGCCCAGTTGGATCCTTCACCAAGTTTTTGACCATAAATTAAGTCATATTTGCTTAGTTCTATTGTATGCGCCTCGCAAAATACACATGAATACATGCACACCTATGAATGAGGCAATTGGAGAGGGCATCAAGCAACGAAGGGGGGGGGGGAGGGGAGTACCTATGGCCTTCTTGTTTAGGTAGAAATGAATCCCTGAGGTCCCGAAACATTGGCTTTCACCAACATGAAACTTTGCAAGGCCATAGGGTGCATCAAGAAATATATATAATTTTAATTTTTTTCGTAGTTTTCCACGTCCCGTGGGTTCAAAGGTTTCCAATTATTGGTGTGCATCGTTTTATGTTATTAAAAGCAAGGGCATAAAGTAAATTGTCACCCAACACTAAGAAAAGCCATAAAGATTTATATATATATGAAAAGCTATGCTCTGCGACCCCCACTCAAAGGGTTTTGTGAGAGTAGTTAAGCACTTTATGAAAGAATGATCGGGGTTATAAAACACCAAATCATTTTACTCTTGACTCTTCACAAAAAAAAAGGATCAATTAATCAAATAATATATCATGAATTGATCAGTTTAAAAATAAATGAATTATTAGTTGTAGAATACTTCTCTCGCCAAGCTTAAATTAGAGTAGAGAAAAAAATGCCTAAACGTTTTATTTATTTTTACTAGACGAATAGACACAACTCAAAAATATATTGTGTACTTTTCAAGGTAGAACTTTGTTTCAATCTAGTTGTAGAGGAAAACTACCATATAAAAGATAAACAAGGTGGTTTTATTGCACATTTTGCTTTTAGCATAGGTCCCACTTATATCTTTTACTTAATTGGAAAAACACAAAAAATACATGGTCCCCTGTTTTATGACCTCCATGAATTGGTGAAGTACAACAAAGTTGTTGACATATTTAACCAATATCAAAGTCGATTTTTTAGGGTGTGCTTTAGTGCCCATGTGTTGTCAATTTATTGGGAGAGCCTTCATCTAAGTCTTGGCTCATATAACTATCACCCAAAATACAATTAATTATCTACCAAATTGATTGTATTTTGGTCACATGGTAACCAACATTAACATAGAAAAAATAAAAATGGATAAATAACACATAAATCGAAGGTTATGTGGATCTTCAGACATATATGAAATAGAATAAATATGAACTAAGCTACTTACAAATGTAACCATGATTAACATAATTATAGTCAAACTATCAAACACAGAATCAAAAGCTTTACTTCACCAAGGCCTTTATTTTACAAATTAAGGAGAATTTGTTTTTCATATCATAATGTGGCCATTCACCCAAGTGAAATAATAAAGTACTTTCCAAATCGTGCAAGATGGTTACCCATCACACAACTCACCAACTTGAAATTGTGGTTAAAGTTAAGGTAAGCACCATGTGTCCAAGCAAGCCGCAAGAAAAAATTGATTTTTTTTCTACTCCATCTTATTTAAGGCTATGATGTCACTTACCTTTGCCATTCAAACGTATAACATCTGCTGATTTAGGCCCCCAAAAAAGAAGTAAAATAGGTGTCATTGACTTTATCGTATCATATGAAGGGGCATAGCCTTGAGGACACCTATTTAAATATTCATATTACTTAATTTGTGCAATAATGTTGTAGTAAAAGGGTCGCTTGATAACCATTGTAAATAACGGTATAAATCTAGATCGGCCTATAACTAATGAAAATAAAGAAAAAAAATGTTGCAATATGTATTATAAATTAACAATTTTACAAAAGCATCAAACTTATTGCCCCAGGTTTCCTCCTGTTCTTGGCACTAAATAAATAACTGTTTATCAAGTTTTCCGATAAGGTCAACAATGATGCAATAATCAATTAAATTATTTCATTAAAAAAGTAAGCAATCTTACAACAAGAATAAATTGAGTTACGTAAGGTTATAAAATAAAATAAAAATCAATGTATGAAATCAAATAGTATTGCATAGGAACTTGAAAAAAATTATAATCAATTATAGTAGCAAGAAATGAAACAAATTCAAAAAAAATTATTGATTTAGTCCAAGGGCTCAATCAAAGCAAAGAATGAAATGTTTTTTCCTTCTAAAAATAAGAAAGGGGGGGGGGGGGGGAATTGGTAGATGCTACGAATTTAATTAAATTGAAGAAAGTTTTAGAATAAGCTAGGGGAATTTGTAAATCCTCTAGACGTAGAGCTTATAGAGCTTTGAATCCAAAAACATTACTTACAATAGAAGTAAATATGTTGGTAACAAAACCTTCTTCGAATAAATATGAAGGATAAGCAACATAAGCAATATATTGAATTTATTCGCTAACTACAGGCTTGATATTGTAGCCGGCCTAATTAATTATATTGGTGGTGTGTTTGTATTGCTTTCTTCCCAGACCTTTATTGCATTCTTAAATACTATAAAGAAATTATAGAGGGCATAGCCTTCGGCCTTGTCAAGCCGGAGGGTGAAGGCAGTGGCTATTTTTTTGAAAAGTTTATCGCTGGTCGATAATTATAAATTTAATGAAGTTTTTGTCCAAAATTTCGGACTTGTAAAAAAGATTTCGTTAAAATTTCTTTGCCCATAGTTTATAGAAGATATCCAATAAACAAGCAAAAATAGAACGTCGAAGGTTGTGCCATAGTATCTTTGTACTCAATTTATCAGAGTTGTAGGCCTAGCTCAATAAATTCACACAAAATCAGATATTACGACTAAGGTGCGTTACCAATTATTATTATTGATTTGTTTTTCTCAACTCTAATATTCAATTTGGCCGATTTGTAATCAAATCTAGTTGTAGGCATGAGAGTCGGTTTTATATTATAACATATCAATTACACATTTTATGGTAAGATAGCTTACACCAGGCCAAATTATAGGCTTGGGCTATTATGTTTTTTCAGTTCTACTTGTGTTTGTATCAAGAATTACAAAGGAGTAGGATTTAAAGTAGTGGTTGTTACAATAATGCGATATTCTAAAGCACCCACTTCTAAAAGAATCTTAACCAATTGTGCCATGGTTGAACGTTTCTGTTCAATTGCTACATAGACACAATACAAATTTTCACTATCTGAGGTGTCCTACACGTTGATTTGTTTTTAGTTTAATATGAGATCAATAGTTATAGTAGTCTTTCCAGTTTGTATATCTCCTCTTATAAATTTTCATTAACCATGACCTATAGGAACCAGGCTATCTACTGCTTTCAATCTTGTTTTCATGAATTTGTGCACAAATTTACATGCAATAATCCCAGGGGCTTTAACTTCTACACGTCTTCATTATGTAGCACTTAAAGCACCTTTTCCATCAATAGGTACTTTTAACACATCAACCACATGACCTAGTAAGGCTTTTCCTACATGAACATCCACAATAGATCTAGGGTGTTTAACAATATCTCCTTCTTTGATGGCAGTATCACCACCAAATATAACAATTCCTACATTTTCATTTTTTAAATTTAAAGCCATTCCTTTCACAAAACTAGCAAATTCAACCATTTCCTTAGCTTGAATCTTGTTTAATCCATAAACACCTGTAATTCCATCTCCAACTGAGACCATTCGACCGATTTCATCTACTTGCAATTTAGTGTAATGATTGGTAATTTTTTATTCTAATAATGTAGATAGTTCCGCTCTAGCCAATTTATTTCCAATACGAATAGTGAATTAACCAAAAAATTAGTACCTAAACCAATCATCATATTGGTCCCTAAATCGTTCTATTTTTAGAACTACTTGGCTTCAAAACTATATGTGAGGCTTCCATTTCATACGGCTCCTTTTAGGAACTTTTTGTCTCCCCGCTCATTTTCAACATAGTAATGTTTGTTTAGGAGTTGAAGGTTGTTTTATATAAATACTCAAAGATTCCACTTTGATGTGGTCTACTTCCATGTCTTCATGCTTTCTTAATATCTTTAGGCAATGTACTAAAAAGCCTTTTTAGGGGTTTCGCCACTGTATTTAGAGCCTTGGATTTTATTAGATGGTATTTTCATCAAAAGTGCACAGTAAGACAAAGAAGTCAGAATAAAAAGAAAAAATATAGATTTTTAAACTATTGTGTTATCTTTTCATTCGACTTGTAGTTTGATTGAGCCCTTTTCTTGTCCCACCTCAATGTGCTTATGGCTAGCATCCAACTTAGTTTGACTAGGTAATATCTTTTTTTAACCTTAAAGGCCGTTGTGTAAAAGTCGTACAAAATCCAATCATCTTGGTGTGTTTTCCCCCAAAACATCCAACTTTTATTTTTGGGGAAGCACTTTTGTTTTAGTTTATCACAACCCCATGTTGGGTGCCATTGGTATACCCATGCTCAAATCTTTTGAAAGATTTCATGGTCTAGTCTTCAAAATACATTGTTGCATTCAAAATATTTAAAGTAGTTGCCCCATTTTACTATTTTGGGTACCAGGATTGCAATGAGTTGATAGGTCGCCTTTCCTTTTGAAAGTTGAATGGTCCATCGAATTTCTTCAAGAAATCTCCAACGAGACTCACGAAGAGAGCCAAGGATTTTATGTGTTTTAATCGGTTAGATGAATGATCATAACAAAACTAGAAAGAGGCAAAGCAAAAAAATCTATATTTTTTCTTTTTATTTTCTACTGCCAATATGCCTTTAAGCATAATTATACACAATGTAGAAATAACACTTGGTAGAGGTGGCCAATTATTGAGAGTTGCAGGCTCTATAGCCAAATTTATTATGAAGGGGGGTCGACTAGCCACACTGAGATTACCTTTTGGAGAGGTTCGTCTATTATCTTAGGATTGTTTAGCTATAATTGGCCAAGTGGGTCAAGCTAACAAGTTTACGTCCATCCTCATGTATCACGTATAGTGCTCTTCCCTGCCACCCTTATAGTTGTCATCTGTAATTTGTGCAAGTGTGTTTGCACTTTTCGGACTTGATGATTTTTATTTTTTTTGTAGCAAAACTTCATTTTCCTCTGCCTAGGAACACCCTTTTTGCATGTTCATACAATATTCAAATAGGCGAGGTGAAGTTTTACAAGGTACCCACTTCGAATACCTTCCTAATCCCAAATAGGTCATCCAACGAATTCGACCAAAATGTTATGCTTACACACAAGACTTCTTCAAAAGCTTCGCAATGACTACTCAATTTAAATCTGCCCGAAAGACACCATATGTAATGATAGTCTTTCTAGATATATAGACTTGATGAAGTCAATTACATTTTGCAATGGTAGATTAGCAATTTGTTGAGCAACAAACGGTAACACCATTTGGATTGGAAAACCCATTGATAACATGCTTGCTACAAGCACAAGCAAAACTGAAAAAACTTAATAGCTCAACGAGTAATAAAATAACCCAAAAAAGAAAAAAAAAATGTTTTTTTCAAAAATGGTAGCTATGCCTTGCGCTTTTCATTTTTCAAATGTTGCATGGCTTGCAAAACGACTGGCATGAAGGTTGCACTATTAGCCTTTAAAAGTTTGTTGGTCTATGGCAAGTGGAGCTGGTGTGCCTAGTATTTTACAACTCTCTAATTATGCTTATAAATGTCATTATTTACCTAATACTAACAAAATTTACAAGCTTAGTCGCAATTACAAATATGATGGGTCAAAAATAAATAAATATTTTTTATTTTTTATTTGCTCTTTTACCTTGTGAAAGCCTGCCGAGAAAAAGCCAACTCATGAAAGAGGAAAGAAATTTTATTTTCTTTGTGAGCTTTAAAGCACTCTACTAGTGAGCCTCCCCAAGACATTTATGATGCCAAAAATACACTTCACACCATGTTAAGCCAACTCACTTGCACATGCACTACCTAGACATCAGTTTTTTTTATCGTCTCAAATGCCATATGGTATCCTTATGACAAATAGAATCTATGTAAGGAATTGGAAAAGAGCAGTCATAAAATTTATCAAAAATCATACGCATTACCTCCCATACAATTTGGTCTTTTGGTTTTCCTATGTGTTTGCATATCATTAGTTAGTATACCTATAGGTATATGGGTACATAATATTGAATAGGATCCAAGTCAAGGCACAAAGTTGATTCGAGTTGCACAAATTTTTATTCAAATAATTAAGAAATTTGAAAATACACCATAATGTATTGTGCGATTACCTTTGAGTGTTGACAAACTCATAGATTCTTAATGCCAAACTACCATTGATATAATGTTTAATTTTTGTCATGGTAAACATAAGCTTCATAAAGCAGGGCAAAACCAATGGTTAAGCAAACGTCCTATTATTCGAGGTGTTGCTATGAATCTAGTTGATCATCCTCATGGAGGAGGTGAAGGACAAATGAAAGGAGGTAAACCCTCGGTATCACCTTGGGGAAAGCCCAACAAAGGTGGATTTAAAACAATAGTAATAAAACACAAAAAATAGTTTATGACACGATTTGTATGGAAAAACCTTTGATTGGTGATTTATTAATAAAATAGGAAAAAAAAATTCCCCATTTTCATTTGGTAAATATTCCTTATTCCTTGTTGGGAATTGCAAAAAAAAATGGTGATATTTCTAATAATTACCTATGATAAATTTCTTCCAATTAGGAATATACCACCTTTTTTTTTCTATCCGATGGAGAAAAAAAATTATAATTATGATATATATGGAAGAGGTAGGATCTGAAACATCTTAACAAATCGAGAGATTTGAACCTTGTTCCTATATGACCCAATTGTTTTTATAAGGCATTAGCCACCTATCTTCATCGTTTAGTTGTTTTACAACATCACTCAAGTCCGTTACACGTTCTGCTATGCCGAGATGTGAAGAAGGTTGGTTGTGATAATCACCCTGGAGGAATACGTGTGCATCCTTGATGAGCACTCACCCGCCGACACATTCTCATTTATGAGAAACCCCAATAGTTGGCTTTTGAGTCAACCACAGTAGAAGACTATATATGTTAAATAGGTTGTACTCAAATTATTTGGTAATATTGGAATGTAATCATTATCTATAATGAAAAAGGTTTCCAACAAAAAAAGAAGTTCAATAATACCACCCACAAGTCACTACTACATATTGTGCCCTTTTGCGAAGGGCCAAACAAAAAATTTGAAGGTTTTGCGAAAGAAAAACAAAATACCTGAAGGGTTTGCGAAGGACAAAAAATCTGCCAAATTTGCGATGCAGAACGCATCGCAACTTGCGGTGCACCACTCATTGCAAATTTAGAATGAACCTTTAATCATCGTAGAATTTTTGCGAGATACACAACAAACAACACTTTGCGATCCGCTCAGTCCTTGTCCATCGTAGCAATATTCCACCCTTCGCAACCTTTAATCATACTCAAAACATCGCAACATTTACAATACACAGA
>Ga0116228_10005326_pt1 | contig 11469 bp, 5 predicted proteins | sample S1TSphfallax_2_FD_89694 | JGI IMG/M metagenome (GOLD analysis project Ga0116228, IMG submission 89694) | Host-associated microbial communities from peat moss isolated from Minnesota, USA - S1T2_Fc - Sphagnum fallax MG | ecosystem: Host-associated > Plants > Peat moss > Unclassified | place: USA...
GAGATCTGCAGCACCCAAGGAACGTTGCAAGAAAATATTCTTGCAGCTTAGGATCTTCTTGTGCACCCGTCCACAACAAACTGTGTGTGTGCGCGCGTCAGATCAAAACAGAAGATGGGAAACAACAAACAAGGCATGCCCACAATTCTTACTTACCTTGCGTTCGATGGGAAAGATGTAAGGGCACGTTGGGCAGAAGAATCGCAACGGCTTGCCCATGCGTGCATTCTCTATCAACAGCAAGTTAGCACATGTTGGACAGAACTCCATTCTCTCTCTGTCTGCAACACTACAATCTCCACATGCAAGCAACGACCTTGCGAAACTATGTTCTGCATAAAGAAGAGAAAAGGCAGAAGACTCTTTCGCCAGCAGTTTTGGTGTTCCCCCCTTGTCTCTCTACCGCGCTAAACCCTAATCCTAAACTGGGGCATCAAGATGCCGATGACCTAGTGGTGGTGGGTCTCATTGTACCTCGTATTCGCTGTAGGATGGGTGTGCTCGAGCAAGCACTGCTGCTGCTCCCAACATCCTTGTGAATGGATTACTGCATACACAAGAGTTTCTAGTGATCCTACATGCGAAGTCTGAACCAGCTTCTCAGAGAGAGATAGAGAGGGAGAAAGAGAGAGCATCACGATCCGTGTACTGTGCAGCTGTCATCCTGCCTCGAATGGCTGTCTGGTGGATTGCCTCCAAATCTTGCACTGCACTACATCCGCATCATGAATCACACAGTATGGCGAGGAGGTCTTCTCCGGGCCTTTGATGACGTCCTCAAGCTTGGGGTAAGTTGGAAGTTTCTCTCTCTGCTGATGCTTTAGTAGCAAGCAATTCCTGGAGGATTTGCTGTCGCACCCGAACAACCAATTACTTATGATTCCTTTGCACACGCCCAGAAGGAACTGCACAATCTCGCAAAGTGCATGAGGATCTGAGGATCTTCCAATTTGCTAGTCGGATTGAGAAGGTGAGGGGGGAGAGGGATTGAGGATTTCCAACTTTGCAATATGTCTATTGCTCCATTCCCCATTCATTACTGTGATGTGGTGTGGCAATTGATTTCAGTGCATCTATCTGCTGCATTCAGGACAAGCAGCAAACCAAGGATAGCTTTGGCTTCCTTCTCATCAGATGCTTCAGTGTAGCAGGACGACAAGTACAAAAAGGTTAGTGCGTCTTGCCAATTCACATGTTGGAGTTTGTTTACTGCTGTGTGCCATTGTGGCCATGTTCTTGTGATGGAACTTTGAATCTCTATCTTCTCCACATTTGTATTCCACAAAACCTTGCACTCTCAATTTTGTCTCTAGAATCTGGTGTATTGGGTTTAGTGTCCACGATCATGGTGTTCTTGTGATGGAACCTTGAATCCCCATTTTCTCTCTACAAGCTGATGTATTGGGTTTGGTGTCCATTATCATTCTGTTCTTTCATTGTCATTCTTAGAGAAAAAAGACCAATTATTCTCAGATGGATGGATGGCTTCAACTGGTATCTGTGATTCTAAGGTAGGAATTTTGTCTTGAAAAAATTCCAGAAAATTGGCAGTAGGATGTGATGGTCTCTGTGCTTGGATGCAATAGCTTACAGATCTGCAGGCCAAGTTGGTCTCTCTGCTTGGAGGCAATTAGCTCACAGATCCACAGGCCAAGTTCTGATTGATTTCCTGGTCTTTGGTACAGAACTCAGTGTGTCCATAATAATCAATAGAGATCCACCCTCATTGCAAATGGATATGTATTCAATCTTTGTTAAAATGTGTTTATTGATTGATGATCTGTGAGAAGAGTTGATGGGTTTGAGCTTCTTGTTGGTGTGCAAAGGTGGTTGTTGATTCCTGCAACTACAGTTTGCTTGAATTTGCTTTATCATCCTCTTTGCTGAACCTGCAAGTAACCAGAAAAGAAGGTGCTCATTTTGAGATTCAGTCGTTCTGTTCCTAAAATCAGACCTTCTACCACTTCCTTTCAAAGAACCCAAAGATCAAATGATATCTTTAGATTCACACTAATGAATTATGGCATCTCAAGCTTTCTTCTATACTGTGTAATAGACTGGGAAGAGGTGGATTTTCTGTATGTCTATTGGGTAGGCTGTGAGTATATTTCTGCAGCAATTGCTACCTTTTCTCTTGTGTTTTTGTCTTCAACAGTTGCTTGTACAAGTTTGTTTTTGTGACCTTTCAATCTTTTCTACATCAAGCAAAGAGATGGGCCTTAGTAGTAGTACATTTCAAGGCTTCTAGACAGTTTTCTCCCTGGCATGTGTGACCTTTAGCGTTGTCATGCAAGGTTTTTAAAAAAAATTATTTCTTTTAATTTTGAATTTTACTCATGTTTGGGAGCCATAGATGAGTGCAGAGATTAGAAATGGAGATCGAGCTATGAGCAGAGGTAGTGATGTGAAGATTGCAACCTCAGAAATCAAAGCATTGATTGAGATGCAGCGACCTGAAGATGTATTGTACAGTTTGGAACAGCGAGGTGTCCGCCTAGATGCACCCACATATAGGTCTCTTTTGAGGAGATGCACCTACACAAGAAATCTGACTGCTGGCAGGAAGGTGCATGGACATATCGTTGAGACTGGTTTCAAGGCTGATATTTATTTGCAAACTGCAGTCTTGAGTATGTACTGCAAGTGTGGGAACTTAGTGGAAGCTCACAAGGTTTTTGACACAATGCAACAACGAGATATGTTTGCATGGACCTTGATTCTGGCAGCCTATGCCAAACATGGGTCTGCAAAAGATGGGTTCAATTTGTATAAACAATTGCATGACGCTGGTGTGAGATGTGACAGGATCATGTATATGAGCATTGTCAGCATGTGTGCAAACCTAGGAGACCTGGAAGAGGCCAAGGCAGTCTATAATGACATTGCCAAAAGTGGCATCACAGTAGATGCTCTCCTGTCAAATAACCTCATTCATATGTATGCCAGATGTGGGAGTATGAAACATGCACATGAAGTATTTAATAGCATGCCAGAGAGGGATGTTGTTTCATGGAATACAATGATTGCTGGGGCAGCTTGGAATGGAAATGCCGAGGAGGCATTTGATCTCTTTTCAAAAATGCAGCAGGAGAGTATGAAGCCTGACTTTATTACTTTCATGAGCCTCGTCAATGTGTGCACAAGTGTGGTAGCTTTGAAACAAGTACATGACAGCATTATTGAGGCTGGATTGGAGGCAGATGCGCATCTTGCAACTGCTGTTGTCAGCATGTTTGTTAAGTGCGGCAGTGCAGAGGATGCTCGGTGGGTCTTTGACAAAATGAAGGTGCGGGATATAGTCACATGGAATGCAATGATTGAAGGATATGCTAAGCGTGGTCCATATAGGAAAGCTTTAGAAGTCTATTGTCAAATGCAAGATGAAGGTTTTGAGCCCAATTGTGTGACATTCACGTGCCTTCTTAATGCATGTGCCAACCTGGCATCCCTGCAAGAAGCCAGATGGGTTCATGCCAGAATTGTTGCAGCAAAACTTGAGTCACATCTTCATGTTGCAAATGGCATGATGAACATGTTTGCCAAATGTGACAGCACAAAAGATGCCCGCCAAGTATTTGACAAAATGGAGGTACGGAGTGTGATCTCTTGGAATACAATGATCAATGGATATGCTGAGTGTGGTCAATATATGGAGGCTATGGAAATTTTTTCTCAAATGCAGCATGAAGGTGTCAATCCGGATGCAGTGACCTTCACTGGCCTCCTCAAGGCATGTGCCAACCAAGCATCTCTGCAAGGAGCCAGATGGGTTCACACCAGGATAATGGCAGCTGCATTTGAGTCGGATATTCGTGTCAGGAATGGTCTGATTAGCATGTATGCCAAGTGCGGGAGTCTTGCCGATGCAGCCCATGTCTTCAATGAGATGGAAGAGAGGGATATAGTTACATATAATGCGATGATTGCAGCTCTTGGGCAGTATGGTCATGGCAGAGATGCCCTCCAACAGTTTCATCTGATGATATCTACAGGTGTAAGACCAGATGGTGTAACCTTTGTAGGTGTTTTGTCTGCATGTAGCCATACAGGCCTTGTGGATGAAGGACTCAGGTATTTCTATTCTATGTCCAAAGATTACAGTGTCGTGCCAGAAGTTGCACATGTCAGCTGTTTGGTTGATCTACTTGGCCGTGCAGGATACTTGGTTGAGGCTGAGGAAGTTGTGAACAAAATGCCTCAAACTCCTGTGGGTGCAACGTGGGGAGCCTTGCTTGGTGCTTGCAGACTTCATGGGAATGTGAAACTAGCAGAACGTGCAGCACAATTTTGGACTCAATTGGAGCCACAAAATGCTGAAGTCTATGTTTCCCTTGCACACATCTATCTCACAGCCAGTCTGTGGCAGGAGGCCATGGCGGTCCAGAAGTTGATGGGGGACAGGGATCTCAGAAGGCAAGGCCCAGTTGGATTGAGGTAGAAAGGCATCTGATTTGGTGCTGAGTTTTGCTTGAGAGCTGAGAACTTCAAAACAGCAATGGCAACATGATATGCTCTGAACAAGAAGACGACTATGGCACATCTCAAGCACCTTAGTTAAGAAGAGCTGGTCATGTCATCCAATGAAATCACACCAAACACTTAGTCATCTGAGTGAAGCAATCAGCTTCTACCTGCTTAAAGTTCTTCAAATGCTGATGTGGGTAACATTGGCAAGCAGGGAACCAGGGCACATCTAGTTATCTAGAAGCTGATCTGACTTACAAATGCACAGGCAAAGCAGTTCCAACAAGTCAGAGCAGCTGATGCACGGCAAGGACTTTATGGGGAGCATTTATGCACTGCATCCAAAGGGCTCATCACCATGGTAGCTCTGGAGATGACCCTGGCCTCATTTCTCCACAAAGATTTTTGTTTGTTCTTGGGGAATGCACCACATTGATGTACAATTGATTGATCCACACAGTGACTGTGCAATGATGTTATATTCAGCTATTCTCTTGCTCAGAAAAACACCCACTTGAGATCAGAGACGTTGTGGAAACAATTGGTGCCTGCATTTCTAGTTTACCAACTGCAGTTTGAAGCTATGAATATAGCCAATTCTGTATAAGAAAAAGTTCCCCAGGAGGCAAGGTACCTGCTGAGGGAAGGAAAAATTCAGTTCAGGAATGGCACAAGTCAGACATAATTAGAAAACAAAAAGCAGGAATAGGTAAGTGACAAGGAAGCCCCTAAAAATGTTACATGCATCAGTCTACTAAAGACTTTGGACACCTGGCAACATGGGGACGTGCAGAACAAGGACACAGAGTCTTGATTCTGGCCTACCTGTGCCTGACATGAATGGAACAAAAATGGTCTCTCATGTGTTGAAGCCCATGCGCCCTGCTAGTTTGCTTTCCAGGATTCTTCGGTCAATGGCTGCATTTACTGAATTCATCTAGACACCCAAGCCCACATTGAAATAATGAGTCAGTGAAAGAGATGAAAGACCAAACTTGCAACCTAAAGTATATCACAGAACCAACTGAAGCTCCTGCCTCTTTCCAGGATTTAGCATCATCACCACAAAAATTGTTGTCCCAATTGTCACCAAGAAAGACACTTCACATTCTAGGATCTATCCCATATTCTAGGTGAACAGCTAGAAGAGCACTCAGCTATCTGCATCTAGAGCTGAGCTTACCTGCATTGTCTCATCAAGTGCCTGGTACTGTGAGAGTGACATCCTTCGCTCCTCCTGTAAAGATAACTTACATCAGCTTTGCAAAAGCGGCAAGAGAATGTTCAGCATTCAGCTGACAACAGGAAAATACCAAACATCCTCGAAAATCCAGAGCCAGATTGACTTAGGCTACATATTCTACACACTATCCACATTTTGAACTTCTTGGCTGACACAAATATATCACCATGCAAACAACCCACTTGACTAGGATACCAGAAAATATTGTACATTTCCATACTTTACAGGTTTCTAGGATATTATCATAAGACCTTATGACAACCAAAAAAATTTCTAACATAAAAGGGAGTGAGATGTGCCCAATCTAAGAGGGAAAACTCAAGGTTGCCCAACTTCCCAAAACCAAGTCTTACAAAGTCAAAGAGTAGGAACCTGGAACCAGTGGGTATTGCAAAATGAATCCTGCCCAACAATGGCACCAATCCTACCAAGGCCAGACAAAAATATAGTTGCTCAGTTTTCGACTTTTGGGAAACTGTACAAAAGGCTCGACAAGAAAGAAAAATAAAGAAGAAAATGGAAAATCTAGAGACAGCCGGAGATGACATGATGAGCAGAAAAACTAGATAGAGGATTAGTACGCTCTACAGTTCAGCCATCAAGAGCAGGCAGGTGGATAAAAATACGGTTCCAATCTATGACACCATATTGCAAAAGAAAGAGGCAAAGTCAAAAACAGGAACCACATAGTGTTTCTTTGCTCAATACAGCAATAAAAACCTTATTTCACCATGGTAACAGGGGCCCTCAAGTTGCTTCAACTTTTCACCAAGCACTTATCCTCAGGTTCCCACACTTGGACAACTGGTTGAGAGAGTGAACCCTAGTCTTCCTTGGTTTACTATTTGGAATAACATCTAGCATCACCCGTTGATGCTGAACCACCCAGGACCCTAACATCATAACCAATCATACAAGAGGAGTTGACCGAGGAAACCAAGAAGAACATAAAGAGAAGAAAAGATGAAAAATGAAGCAAACAATGTAGTATAAAGAGAGGAGAGGAACAATGTGGTGAACCTTAAGAGCATGATTTTTGGGGGGAAAAAAAATCCAGGAACCTAACCCCAAAGACTCAGGAATGATTAGGTTTACACTTTTTCTTCACTGGTTGTCTCTGACATCAGTATTGCTTATGGATTGATACTTTTGTAACAAATTTCAGTCACTTAGAATGGTTGGGAATTGCCACAACTAGCATTTGGTTGTCAACCCTGCTTGATGGTTTTAGGGTGGAAAATAGTGACAGAACACAAGTTGAAACAAAGTATACAAATTGCAAGCACCCAAAACAGAAGACACAGGACAAGGGAAGATAAACAAACCATGGACATCATTTCATCATCCCAAACTAAGTAGACCTCATTGGTGCTGGTAGCAGGGCCAGGTGGCTTGTTGGAGATGACAGGGGGAGGCCCAATGGCTGGTCCTCCAGTGTTAGGACCAGAAGCATACATATGGCTCCCAGGAGGTGGAGGGGGCTGAGCACTTGCAGCTGCACACACCCAACACAAGCAAATGGGTGATCAAAAACACAAAGATCATAAAAACTCAAGACATTTCCAAAAATTCTCCCTGTGTGCAATTGGAAGCCACTGAATTCCAACAATTTCATTGACTGAATGAGCCCAGACCTCTGTAGTTGCGGTGTTGAGAACTACATGCAGCTATTGGGACTCAATGTGGCAATCTCATGCCACATAGCCTGGAAATAGATTGCTATTGCAGAAAAAAGGGATCTAAGACAATAAGGCTGCCACAACAAACAACCCACATTATGCTGGAGGGTGCAAGGGAAAAATCTCACCTATAGAAGGGACAGGAGGAGGAGGAGGGCCGGAAATGTGTGCAGGTGGTAGTGGTGGTGGAACCCCAGTACTGTTTTTCTGGTACTCACTGAGACCACGGAATTGTTGTGGCTTAGTACCTTGGCTCCCAACAACATGCAGTGGTGGCGGCTGTGGAGGCCCACTTGGTTGCAAGGGAAAGAGGGGCTGTGATGGTGCAGACTGTGGGATGGGACCAGGACCAGATGGCAAAGGTGGACCAGTTGCGAATAACTGTTGTGAGGGGGGTTTTGTTGATGTGGCAGGGTGAGCAGGTGAGCCTTGACCCTGGATTGGAAATAGTGGCTGTGGTGGCTGCAGGGGTCGAGGAGGACCCAAGCCTGGCTGCCCTGCTACAGTGGTGCCCATTCTCCAACCCTGTGGAGGGGGGGGCACCTGTGGACTCCATGTAGGAGGTGGACGGTGTGTCATAGAACCAGGAGTTGTATGCCTGCAGAAAAAGCCAGAAACAGTGTGAGAAGGTCCATGAATCACGATGTGCAAGACTATACACATCGTATATCTGGTTATACATTACGAAGCAAAGGGACAAAGCATCAATTCTGGGCATAGGAAAGCAGAAGGTGCAGCAGTGCCCTTTGCATAAGTAATCAGCCATCACAGGCAACTAAAATTGTAGCATTAAACATGTCACACAACTGCAAGATTACCTCAAGATGAAAACTATTCATCTACCTTACACTGCTGAGATTTGTGACATGATTGCAAGCTAGTAGCACAGAACAAGGACATCAACACCCATATAGCTAAAGACACATATCTCATGAGATTGCAGAAAATACTCCACAATAACACTTTAAGGGTATAACTATTATCTCAGTATGTGCCAAACCAAAACAAACACCACAAGAATGAGTGCAGTCATAACCTTGTTGTAAGTGTCAGTCACAAAGCATCAGACCATCACCTTCATTATGAATGACAATGACTAGCTGCCATTGCTTTTACCTGATTTCATCAGCTCTGAATGGTGGGTGTAGCTAAGTAAATACCAATTTGCTCAAAATTTCCAGTAATCAATCCTACGAAAATGTGTGTAGTGCACTTGTTGCATTTCTAGAACCAGTCAGGAGACTCAATGATGATGGTGGCTTCATATTCAAGAGATACAGGTACTTGAAAAGGACAACAGAATCTACCAGAAAAGACACAATAGACATACACCTGAACTTCCCATGTAAAGAAAATGACCAACGCACCTTGCGTGAAAGCATGAATCCAACACCTGGAAGGCAAAGACAGCACATATGTAAGGGTGAAAAGAAAGGACACTTACACAGGTGGCATTGGAGCATAGAACGGTTGGGGGGGCATACCAAGACCATTTGTTCTCATGACAACACCCCCCACAAATGGCAATGAGGGGGGGACCTCCACCCGAGCAACCTTTGCTGGGTTTCTCTCATCTGCAAGGCCGCACACTGTTCATGAGAAACAATCCATATCTTCACATTCTTTTGCAGCCAGCACCATTCAACAAGTCAATAGCATATGTGTCCAAGCTGCAATGAGCTTATCAGGGCAAGTTTCATTTCCATTTAGCTTGCCCAAGTGCAAGCAAGCATTTAAGCCCAAGGCATAGAGAGGGCTGCATGGATGGTAGTGATTCAGACCTCCTGCACCCTAAACTATGACTAGATATAGCCATAAAGAGACGTAACATTGGATCATACCATCAACATCATCACCATCATGTGCTGCCAGAATCTCAGGAGGAATTCCCTCCATGCCATAAATCTCTAGATCAGTCAATGATTCCCGCTCTGGTTTTGCATTTGGCACCCTGCAACACAGCAATATGGGCCATCAGATCTCAACAGTACAGCACCAAAATCCTCAGAGAACATGTCTGTGAGATTGCAGAGAAAACACCACAACAATGTTTTGAAGGTAACTCATTCTTTCAGTTCTGGCAAAACCAAAATTGACATGACAATAAATGTAATCATAACCTTTACCATTGCTGCACATATCTCTCAGAGAACACCCGAAAACCAGGCAACCAGCCAAGCCAAGATTCTAAGACAGGAAAGGGAGAGAGGTCTAAGAGCATTCAACCCTTCACTTAGAAACAGCGAGGCTGCAAAAATAGGACCATGTAACACAAATTGAAACTTCCACTACAGAAGTAGAACTGCCTGCAATTATTACAAAACCTACAGTTTTTATGACATTTTCATGGAGCTTTGAAGCTGTACAAAGAAAATCAAAAGGCTAGGGCCACAATTTGCTTTTAACTTATTACAGGGTATCCAAAGAATATGAAGACTTGAAAATTTCAGATTCTGACAAAACTTGACCTTCAACATGGGTATCTTCAATAGAATCAGTCTCATTGAAATCTGAAAGCAAAATAATGCCTCCTACAAATAAGCAGAAAGCTAAGCAAAAATGGGCGTGGACTCAATAACTACCTATCTATTGAGCTGCCAGCCATCTTCTCCTACAGATTAAGGAGCACCCTAGGTTGCAAATATTGAAAGAGAGGACAGCCAGTGATGAATACTACATTTCGATGAAATCCTTGAGACAATAGTTTCAAGATAACAGGACACTGGGCACAGTCATGAGGTTATGAGAGCCACTCACAAAGCTTCAGACCAAATCACCTTGATCATGACTTAGCAGTGACAAGCTGCCATGATTACTAACCCAATGACTTCATTGGCTCCCAATGGACAGATGGATGGTGGGTGGTTTAGATAAGTGTATAATAAGCTGTCCAAAAATTTGGGGGCAAATTGTTTGTACATAATCTTCTGTGTCCTGAGTTTTCTGTCACCATTTCTGGAAGCAACAGAAAGATGCAATCATTGCTGTTGGCTAGGGTCGAGATTCTGAACTCGTAGAATTAGGGTTTCTCAACAGATGTAGGTAGAATTTGGGGTGACACCATTGGCATTCTTCGTCCGGAATACCATCAGATATTTGGAACGCAGACCACGAGCTGTAGCTGGTGGCATCATGCAGATCAAAGAAAAAAACAGAACAAATCGGTCTGTGGGTGGGTGGGTTGGGCGGGGGAGGGGGAAAGAGAAACGAACTTCGAAATGGACTCCTTGTGCACTTGGAGAACGTGAATGACCATGCCTCCAGCGGAAGAGAGCTTCTTGTGACACACGTGACACTTGAAGTGCTTGGCCTTCTGGTGCTGTATCAACACCTTCTCATCCTCAAACTCACGCTCACAGTAAAAGCACCACACCATGTACGTCTTCTTCTTCTTCTTCCCCATCGCCGCACCCGCTTGATTGATGCAAACACAACAACACACCGACAACCAAACGCAAAACAAGAGCTCTGCTCGTCCTCCACCACCACCACCACCTCCTCCCACCAAACTTCGCAACAAAAGAATCTCGCCCCTACTAACCTCCCCCCCAAAAAAACTCTCCTCCCTCCCCCAACAACAAAAACTGCAGAAAAAATAATTCTCAAACTACCCAAAAAAAAAAAAAAAGAAAGTACCGAAAAACAAAAGAAATTTCCCACCCAACAACAAAAAAAAAAATCTCTCGCCAGCGAACTCCAAAATGCTCAGCGAAAGTTCGCGCACGAACGAACTCCACGCAACGGACTCTGCCCATTGCGCTAAATTAGGGTTCATAACCCCAACCCTAAAAACCGTATACCAAACCCCGTATGTGAAAGTATATACGTATACTTAACATAACATTAACATAAATCAACTGGTATCTTATATATAAACTAGTGGGTGCCCGTGGCTGAAGGCCACTGTGAAGCCCCCTGTGTGAAATCCAGGTCCCAAAATTGAGATCCCACATCCTGAAATTCACATCCTAAAAGTTTTCAGGTTTCGGTCTTGGAAACCGCGAGTGTGAAAATCCAGGCCCCAAAGTTGAGATCCCAAGTCTTGAAAATCATGTCCTGAAAACCATATCCTAAAATTTCCCA
>Ga0116228_10005327_pt1 | contig 11468 bp, 10 predicted proteins | sample S1TSphfallax_2_FD_89694 | JGI IMG/M metagenome (GOLD analysis project Ga0116228, IMG submission 89694) | Host-associated microbial communities from peat moss isolated from Minnesota, USA - S1T2_Fc - Sphagnum fallax MG | ecosystem: Host-associated > Plants > Peat moss > Unclassified | place...
AATATCTTGTTGCCACATGACGATAGTTGCCAATAAATGGTAGTAGGAAGGCATAGATTTGAAGGTTGAAATCTACATAATAAAGGATATTGTTGCAAACAGCAAGCAACAAGCACAAAGGATTTGCAAGTGATGCAGATGGTTACGAAACAACTAAAAAAAATTTGTAGGTGGTGCAAACATTATAAACATGAGTTAATAAATGTTGAAGGCCTACAAATCCACTCAACTAAATTATGTATTTTTGAAAGTAGTCTAGAAGGTCTGGAAGGTAACTACCTTTCAAACCCCCCGCCCACCCCTTTTATCTTGTTCTTATGATAAACTCCTTTAGTATGAGTTTCACTAACTGAATTAGTAACATGTTTAGATGGTACAATTGTCTCTTGAAAATATATATTTTCTTTTAAAAAAAAAAACTTCTACATGAAATGCTACATAAGTACTATCTAAATAACTATAATAAAATTAGCAAGTGATAATAATTGCTGGCCATACAAGTAATTTGCTACCAAATAATAATAACTTGCATTTGTTTTCACCAACATTGTTTTCATAAGAACAGGAATGATCCGGGATTGCATTTTCACCCTTTTACAAAAGCTTTTACAATAGGCCTTGGCTTGGCTTTCATGCCATAGTTTTTGCCCTTGCTTTGTTATGCGAGGGAAACCCTTCCACCCTTGCACCTTGGGATCTACCCTTGGTCAGGGGACAAAAGGCACCAACAGCAGTGCCTTCCCCTATACCTACTGGTTTTCATGTGGCCTTTTCTGCCTTATTGTAGTCCCCTTACAAGGCAAATCATGAAAACCTTTTACTTTATTGGCAGGTTTCACGGCCAGTTCTCAGAGGGCACCTCACCAGGCACAATGACTTGTCCGTTGCACATTCCATTAAGGTATAGGGTTAGAGATGATGTCATATTCTTGAACTTATTATCATATAATCTTCCATAGCACACCCCATTAAGGTCTAGGGTTAGAGATGATGTCATATTCTTGAACTTATTATATGGCATAATCTTCCATAGCACATTCCATTAAAGGTATAGGGTTAGAGATGATGTCATTTTCTTGACCTTATTATATGACATAATCTTCTGATGATGATCATACACTTGTTGTAATGTGATCAAAACATGTATGTTGTTTGAGAACAGGAACTCTTTCTTAAATTGTGGAATCTGTCACCCAAGACCATAATGGCATTGGAATGGCCTCACCCTTGTCCATTATGTTGGGTACGTCCCCTAAGCTCACCCTAATGGCCTCGCCTTACCTGAACCATGCCTCACCCAAGGTAAGGGGCAGGGGCTTGACCACTCAATACTACCGTTGCTTTTTTTGCTTTTTTTATTAAAAAAATTGTGATATTGCTTTTGTGGCAATCATCCATAAGTATATTCAGCCAAATTTGGCAATATTCAAAATCTGAAAGTAGAAAATCTTAAGCACCCATTCATATTGTGACGAATTTTGGAAATTTTTGTGGGTGAAATTTTATTGATTTTAGGCGAAGCTTTTTTTTTCCAAGAAAATCAAGGAATTTTCTTTTTTTCAAAATATATTTGGTGAAATGGCGAAAATTCGCCCCCCCCCCCAAATCACTGCATAGTACATAAAATACAGAAAGAAGTCGAATGGGACTTGGAAGGAAACAAACTTGAAGTGAAGTGCCAAGTGACGTCCCAAAGTGCAGCAAAGAGGAGAACACGGAACACCATCCGTGTGAAACCAACTCCGAGTGAGTGAGTGAGAGTGTTGTTCTGTTGTTGCGGAGACAAGTGTGAAGCGCACTTGGACTGAATGCACGCTCGCCACGCCCCACGCCTTCAGAGCTTTCTTCAATTTTCTTCGGTATTTTTCTGTTTTATACTCGCTTGTGAAGATCGATCTATCGAGCTTGCTCACTTTCTTTCATAGACCCAGAAACCATTTTTTCTTCACTCAAGGATTTTGTTTTGTCGTCGGGCTGTTTGTTTCTTTTGGGAGACAGAGAAGAAGGCACTGGATTTCTCTTTTGTTGGATCTTTCTTTTGATTGCTATTGTGAAGAGAGTCTCCTTCTTCCGGTTTCGTGATAAGAAGCGATGGCTAGAGCGGGAGGAGGAGGAGGAGTTTTGGGTATTCACGTGCGGAAGTGGCTTTTTTCGTCTCCCTCTCGATCACATCCGGCCGCAGGGATCACACAGTACATGGTGAGCCAGAGTACTGCGCTCTTTTTGATGCAATTGCCAGTAGTAGAAAAAGAGATGGAGAGAGAGAGAGAGAGAGAGAGAGAGAGAGAGAGCGAGAGAGTCTGGGCAAGAAGATCAGTAAGAAATTTTGGTTTCTGTCATGCCAGGCACAAAGAGGATTTGCTCAAGAGAGACCTGAAGACAGCTCCACATCCAATTGGGGAGCAGGAGAGCCACCTATAGATGAGAAAAACACAGAGCGCGGAGTTGCCCCGGGGAGCCAAGAATCTCAACACTTGCAGCAGCAGCAGCCTGGGAGTAGTAGTAGTAATAATCATCCGAACTTGTCAACAGATTCGGAAGGCCAGACAAATACACCCAACTTGTCGGAGGAGCAGACGACGCGTGACTTCATCAACATCCAGCGAGAGGCAAGAACACATGTCGCGGAGGTACCTACCTATACAAACAAAGATTCCTTCTTCCTCTCTGTTCTCTTGTCCTCTTTGAGAAGCAGCAGCCATCGTCGTCGTCGTCATGATGCTCCTCCTCCTCGTCCTCACCAATCCTTCAACTATATTTGTGATTCTATATTTGATTCCTGGCATCTACTTTCTCTCTTTGATCGATTGTTCAATTTTTGGTAAGCTCATGACTTTGCACGTGTAAAATTTGGCAGGGTTCTGAGCCAGTAGAAAGTGAGGTAGCCCCAGAAGGTAAGGCGCCCCAGGATGGCTTTCAGAAGAAGGGAGCTGCACCGGCAGATGTTGCTGCTGGTTAATGTTGTCAGATGGCTTGATTGTCAGAGGTGTTTGCTCTTGTGTCCATCCATAGTCACCCTTCCACTGCTCCCCAAAAATCTGGGTTGTCCACCATACTTAGGGCAAAACACAGTTGCATTCAGAGCTTGTAGCCATCAAGCTCAATCAGACTGTCTCTTCCGGCCACTGTTGTTAGTCTTCCAACCACTCAAATCACCCTTTATAATTTTCTAGCTCAAGGATATGGCAGTTGCAAGTTGCTAAATACTGTAGTAGCATTCAGAGATTTCAGCCATGAATCTCAATCTCATTGTCTCTTCCAGCCATTATTGTTATTCAATTTCCAACCAATCTTGTCACCCTCACAAATTTTCCAGTTGAAGAAGATAAAGCAGCTGCAAAGTTTAGTATTCAGTTGTTGAAGTGTCTGCTGGTAGCTAGCCATGTCTGGTAGTAGTAGTACTGCCTGCAATCATGGGGTGTCAGGAAGAGATATAAGTGTTGTTGATGTGGGACCTGTTCTGCTGTCAGACCTTCTCATGTTCTCACAATGGTTAGTGTTGTTGTTCTTTCCAAACTAGACTTCTTCCTTCCATGCACATGTAGTAAGTAGGTTGCTGCTCAAGGTAGGCTGTTTCTTGGTCTATGCTTTGCAAAGCAAGCTTTGTTTCAGTGTGAAAACCATTCAGGCAATACAAAGCAAACTATTGAAAATGTGCTAGCGAATATGAATAGATTGTAATCCCTGAGCCTTCTCTCCTCATTTGAGCACACATGAGAAGTGTCTTGGGCACACCTCAATCCAAAAGTGATGTAGAAACAGACCTTAGAAAAGAATTTGCAATCCCTGAGCCTTCTCTCCTCATTTGAGCTCATGTGAAAACTTTCTTGGGTACACCTCAATCCAAAAGTGATGTAGAAGCAGACCTTAGAAAAGAATTCTGTTCTGACATGCTTACAAGATGCATCTACAAGAATGTAATGCACTCCCAATTGTATTCCCTTTTTTTGTCCTTTCTTTAGTTCTTCAGGCAATGCCCTTTCCATGGTACCACCACTAGCCTCTGCTAACTCCACATTATAACGCATGCATCAAAACTACTAATTAAGATCTATGAATCCTCCAGCAGAGCAATCTGAAAACAAAATCCACAAAAATCACAAGACTCTACTGAAAGAAAGAAAGCCCCTACTTACACTTGTAAGGTCCAAAATTGTCTAATACAGCAAATTCTCCCAGTAAAAGAAGGATAGATGGGTGGCAGAACATTACTTTCACACAAGAAAAGCCCACGTCCATAGAAGCTGAGTGAATTTAATAAAACTCACAAGAACCATTTGTAAACAAACATTTTAACCAAAGATTAGACACAAGGCTGCTTGTACTGTTCACACCTTCTATACTCATGAACTCCACAATTGTCTTATACACAATGTTAACATGGAGGCTGCTTATGCTATCCTCCCTATTCAGTGTACAACACAAGGCCTTCTCATCAGGCACTGGATATTGCACTAATGACAAAAGAGTTCAACATGCTACAAAGCAAACTAACCCAATAATCCAAGTGTGATACAGATCCTACACAGCTGACATCACCAATAATCCCTGCAAGAACATATGCCATCTTCAAAGTGATGGACATGATTGACATCCCTTATTATAATTATTCTGCCAACTATCTTTGTGATGAATTTCATGAATGTGTGGCAGTCACCACATACCCGCAAATTCTTGCGAATGCGGAGTGGAGTACCAGGAGGTGTGCTAATGAGCCCAAATGCAACAGACAGCTTCTCACTATGGTGACACAACTGCACCAACTTCTCTTCTTCATCTACATCATGCAGGACAAACCTTGTATCTGGCATGTACCCAGCATCATTCATCTGCCAAGACAATCTACTTAATTCTGCACGTATTTCAGTCATTTGAGGATGCACTCGATCATCTACTATGAATGAATGCACCTCATTATTCACTTCTATCCAGGTACGACCTGGCTGTTTCTTCACACCCCTTTCTGTTCTCTGCCATTCCACATTTCTACTGAGATCCCACTTGCCAGCAGCAGCATAGGTGTTTGATAGCAGCACATAGCCTGCGGCATTTTCAGGTTCCAATTCAATAACTCGTTTTGCAATGTGCTCTCCCATCTCCACATCTCCATGAGTCCTGCAAGTACCGAGCAAGGCCCTCCACACAGCTGCACTTGGTTCACAGGACATGGTCTTGATCATATCCTCTGCAGCTTGTAGATGGCCAGCAAGGCCAAGAAGGTCAACCATACAGGTGTAGTGTTCCACTGCTGCAGGAATACCATAGACCAAGCTAATAGAATCAAAGTAGCACAAGCCTTCATACACCAGGCCTGCATGGCTACAAGCCGACAGAAGACAAACAAAAGTTACACCATCTATCTCTACACCTGCTTCACACATCTGTTCAAAATGTCCTAGGGCTTCCTTACCATGTCCATGCATGGCAAATCCTGAAAGCAGAGCATTCCAAGAGACCACATCACGCAAGGGCATCATGTCGAACACTCTCCAAGCTTCCCTCATGCTCCCACATTTGGCATACATGTCAATAAGACTATTGCCCACAAAAACATTGGTCTCACAACTGTATTCAATGATCTGCTTATGAATACACCTGCCCTCTTCAAATGCCATTAAGCTGGCACATGCATTCAGGACCCCTACAAAAGTCCCAGGGCCTGGCTCCACATCTTCCCTTTGCATTTGTTGAAACAATTGCAATGCCTTACAGCCTTGCCCACATTTCACATATCCAAATATGATAGCAGTCCATGTGACCACGTCACGCAAGGGCATCTTGGTGAACACTCTCCAGGCATCCTCCATGCTCCCACATTTGGCATACATGTCAACAAGGCTACTGCCCACAAAGACATTGGACTCAAAACCACTTTGAATGATCTGCTCATGAATATTTCTGCCCTGTTCAAGTGCCAATACACTGGCACAAGCATTCAAGACCCCTACAAAAGTTGCAGGGCCTGGCTCCACACCTTCTTGTTGCATTCGTTGAAATAGTTCCAATGCCTTCCACCCTTGCCTGCATTTCACACATCCAAAAATCATGGCAGTCCAGGAGACTACATCATGTGAGGGCATCTTGGTAAACACTCTCCAGGCATCCTCCATGCTCCCACATTTAGCATACATGTCAACCAGGCCACTGCACACAAAGACATTGGACTCGAAACCACTTTGAATGATCTGCTTGTGAGCACACCTGCCCTCTTCAAGTGCAAATAAACTGGCACATGCATTCAGCACCCCCACAAAAGTGAGAGAGTTTGGCTCCACACCTTCATGGTGCATTTGTGTAAACAGATCCAGTGCCTTCTGCCCTTGCCCACATTTCACATGTGCAAAGATGATGGCATTCCAAGAGACAGCATCAGGTGAGGGCATCTTGGTGAACACTTTCCAGGCATCCTCCATGCTCCCACATTTGGCGTACATGTCAACAAGGCTACTGTGCACGAAGACATCAGACTCACAACCACTTTGAACAATCTGCTCATGAGCATGCCTGCCCTCTTCAAGTGCCAATACACTGGCACAAGCATTCAAGACTGCCACGAAAGTGACAGGGTTGGGCTTCACACCTTCCTCTTTCATTTGTTGAAATAATTCCAATGCCTTCTGCCCTTGCCCGCATTTTACATGCCCAAATATCATGGCAGTCCAAGAAACTACATCATGTGAAGGCATCTTGCTGAACAATGTCCAAGCATCCTCCATACTCCCACATTTGGCATACATGTCAACAAGGCCACTGCACACAAAGACGTCGGATTCAAAGCCACTTTCAATGATCTGCTTATGGACATGCCTGCCCTCCTCAAGTGCTGCTACACTGGCACATGCATTCAGGGCCCCCACAAAAGTGAAGGAGTTTGGCTCCACACCTTCCTGTTGCATTCGTTGAAATAGTTCCAATGCCTTCTGCCCTTGCCCACATTTTACATGTGCGAATATGATGGCAGTCCAAGACACCACATCATTTGAGGGAACCTTGGTGAACACACTCCAAGCATCCTCCATGCTCCCGCATTTGGCATACATGTCAATGAGACTACTGCGCACAAAGACATCAGACTCACAACCACTTTGAATGATCCGTTCATGGACATACCTGCCCTCTTTAAGTGCTCGTAAACTAGCACATGCATTCAGGACTGGAACAAAAGTGAATGTGTCAGGACTCATGCCTTTGGATTGCATTTGCCGGAAAAGCCCCAGCATCTTCTCATATTCCCCAGCCTTGACATATTTTAAAAGCCTTCTGTTCCATAGAAATGGGTTCAAGTCCACAGTCCCTGGTGCCATTGCAGCCATCTCCATTTCCACCCAGGGGGGGTTCTTGCGGTCAACCAGCCAGAGTGCTTCCCGTGTCTTCTTATGCATGAAATCTGGATACCTTGCATTCACCTTCAACCAAATTCCAAATCCAGCTACTAAGCCATCCATTGCTCACATCTTGTGCAGACCAGGCAATGATAACAACCAATAAAGCTATATCATCATCATCATCCATCAGCAAGCAAAATGCCACAGCAAGCATACTCACTTACCTTCTCTAACCTGTAATCCCACCATTGCAAAGGATCTGAAAAGAACTCCTGCCAAAGTTTCTCCTTTGGGTCTGCAGGGACCACAGCAACTTGGTTAATACAGAAAAACCACCACATAGAGACTTCCACAAAATCATGGAGAATAATAACTATCATCTTTATCAAGAAAATCTCCCAACACTCAGAAATAAAACTAAACCAGAACCAGGCAATTTTATTTTCTGTTAAAGAAAACTACCACATAAGGACTCCAAAATATGAAGAAAGAAATAGTTCAGAGGGAAATTATGGAGTATGTTCAGATCCAAGCACAAAAAGAAACATCATTTCAAATCAACCATTTATAGACAATCAATTCCCATCCAAAGATAGCATTCATTGTACAAAATCACCAGGAAGTGCAGCACTTTTGCTTTTCCCATTTGTGTGACATCACGAGACTGTTCAAATGAAAGCTCTTGGTGGGAATTATGACATTGATGGTTCATGTCAAATGCCACCTTCAATATTGTTATCGAATTTGGCAAGACTATCCAGCAGCAAAACCCTACTTCACGTTGGAGAACTAGTAGGGTTTAGGGTTTAGGGGAAGCAGTAGGACGAGTGCAAGACCAATTTGTTTTCCCAGACAGTCGCGGAAGTTCCCCTAACTTCTGTACATTACAACATTAGACCTCCGATACGAATTGTCTGCAATCTTGTGGATTCGATAAGAAAAACTAACGATCTCATCTACTCGGAAGCAATGACAAATGACACAATTAACGAAGGAATAGACGAGACCAGCACGATAAGAAACCATCTGCAAACAAAAAAAACTGCGCGAAAAAGGCAGAAGAAGAAGAAAAGGAAGAGAAACTGACAACGACGCTGATCACCGAGCGCCACTTTTGTGGCTATCCCTTGCGCACTTGAAAGAAGAGCACCGGAGTTAACTTGTCGAGCATGGTTAGAGGGCGTTATTGCACACACACATAACAGGCTCCCCCTTCTCCTGCTGCTGCAGATCGTCCCACCGCCCCGGCTGCTACAGTCATCCTGTAATAAAGAACCGCAACTACTGCTACTCCATGCACCGAGCAGTTGCAATTCCTGCACTGATGAAGCCATTCCTTGGCAAACCAGATGCACCTCCCTTATCTCACCTCACCGTCCTCTCTCGATACAGGAGATAAATTGTACAGAAAGAGACCCATTTCTCATCCTCGCATGCTTGAATTGACGTATATTGAGCAAAGCAAAGTTCACACCAGCAAACAGCAAAAGGAGATTAGGGTTGAGCGTTCTTGCTCCGTTTCTGTCTCTCGCAGTGACGACTAGGCTATGTATTTACATCCAACCATTCTGCTGAGCCAAACCGGCATGTTAATAGGGTTTAAACCCCCTCTACCTATTTCAACAATAAACCCTAATGGGAAAGGATGAATTGAGGTAGGGGAGCTGCAATGGTGGAATTTCCTTGGTTTTTTTATTTCTGCAAAACTGTGAAAGATTAAAAATGTGAGGGTAGTTCTTAAAGAAGGCTTTGAATTAGAATGTTATTTCACCTTTGTTGATTCTCAATTGAAAATCAATAATTCTTACTTGTTCTTTCTTTCAATTATTTGATGGTGAATTGCAAAGCTTTGAAAAACTAAAAATGTGAAGATTGTTGATCATTAGTTAGATCAAGCATGAGTAGGTAGTTCTTCAAGAAGAAGGCTTTAGATCATGGTTCTTTTCATCCATATTTGTTAATTATGATTTCAAAATCAATAGTCATTAATGGATTTTTTTTTCTCTCTTCTTTGATGGTGATTTGTCAAGCTTTGAAATACTGAAAATGTGAGGTTTGTTGATCATTAGAAGCATGAATAGGTTGTTTTTCAAGAAGAAGGCCCTATTATCCTTCTTTCAAAGGAATACTACTCCAATTTTGTCAATTATAACTTCAAAATTATTAATAATTTGAAATAACAATAATGTCATGGATATTTTTTCCAATGTGAATTATAGTTTGCATTTACTTTGAGCAATTTTCTTTCACATGTTTAGCATTTTGTGGCCCACAAGCTTTTAAGGAAATGAAAGGAAGGTTTTTGGTTCAAAGGGGAGAACAACTATATATATATATATTATATTATATTTTAAAACTTTTTTCATGTGATGTTTTTAATCAATTAAAACATCAATTAGGGTTTTTAAAAGTCTAAAGATGGAAAAAGATTTTTACTCTATACATTTGAATGAAATAGGTTTTTTAAATACCCAAAAAAATCGACTAATCTTGACATTCTAATGCAAGAGGCTTGTTACAACTTCAAAAAATGTAAATGATTCAACTTTGGACATGTTGTTATTATAGGTATCCTATGGATTAAAAATATTGGCAACCTTCAACTTTAAACATAAGTTGTTTTGTAAAGTATAAAAGTTGAAAGCTTGATATTGATTCAACATTACATGACATATTGAAATGCCATAATCAAGGTTCATCATTCCAATTCAAATTTTCAAGACATGTAATTGAAATGCAACTTGTTAATATTTGAAGACATTAGCACATTTCAACTTTAGAGTTGAATTTTTTTCAAAAACAAGCTTGGAATGACCTAATGATGTTAACTTGTGAACACATGTTTAAACATCAAAATTTGTTCACAATAATTCGAATACCCAAATATTATCTTGTTAAAAAATTAGGTGTATTTTCTTGATAAGATCTATTGACCTTTTTTCTCTTGGATTTGTAATTATGAGTTGCTTTAATGAACATGTAACCATTGACTTCAAAACTATATTGTGTTCACACTATCCCAATAAACAATAATACTCAACTTTTATTTTGACTTTAATAATTTGATTGTCTTTTAATTCATATTTTTGTTAAGTGGCCAACACACAAGTAAAATGTTGACACAAATGTTTCATTCAAGTAATTGTTGAACAACATGTGGGAACAAACAATTCATCACAAATTATAACCAAATCTTTAAACAAAACAAGATAAAGAAGGTAGTGACCGCTTGATCACTATTAGTTTTCTTTTGCTTGGTAACAACTTGAGATAAAATGGAACCCCAATCCATAATAGAGTTCTTCCCGTGTTCACATTAGGTGTTTGATGTGTCATTGGAACTTTGTGATGTGAGGGCATTGAAATTGTCTCTTCAAGAACTCCAACTTGGAATTGTCATCTGACACAATGAGACCCCTAAATGGAACCTAAAACTACTCCTTGATTAGACCGGTTTCGATGTACCATCATCCTTAGAATTACATGATCATTTTGAGATATGGAAAATGTCTTAAACCATTTTTTTTTTATGATAAAAATAATTAACCACAAAAAGAACGTTAACTTATTTTTTTAATGAAATGCCTTCCTTCACAAGTTGTTTAATGAACATAAAAGGATCATTGTTAACATGTAATAAATTTTGTGCAGCAATTTGGTATAAAAAGTTTTGCTAAAAAAGGGGGTAAGCAGGGTAGTTAGAAAAAAAGGATTTCAAAACTATTATTGCCATTTAGTCATTTTGAGAGAAATCAAAGATTACCCAAGTTCAAGTGTTACCCCCTAAAATTGAGTAGGAAGAGGATTAGATGAGGGACCAAGGGGAAAAGTGGGGGGCATTCTTGCATGTTTGGGAGCAATTGAGATGCGTCTTTAGAGATCTACAAGCAAAGTAGGAGTGTGAGACAGTGACAGAGAAGAGGATAGGTCATCTCTTGCAACAAAATTATTGTTTATTCTACAATTTCCTCAAATTTTACATTTTCTTCTAGATTGCATCTTGCAATTGGGTTCCTGTACATTATTATTGAATGTTGTTTATTTTTATTTTTTTAATTGCCACTATCTTTGAATGTGCAATAATAATTTGATCTATGTTAGCCTAAATAGGTTTAATTCTGTAGAACTTTCGGGAAGATCAAA
>Ga0116228_10005329_pt1 | contig 11465 bp, 16 predicted proteins | sample S1TSphfallax_2_FD_89694 | JGI IMG/M metagenome (GOLD analysis project Ga0116228, IMG submission 89694) | Host-associated microbial communities from peat moss isolated from Minnesota, USA - S1T2_Fc - Sphagnum fallax MG | ecosystem: Host-associated > Plants > Peat moss > Unclassified | place...
GGGTTTACAATGTGTTAACCAATGAGATTTTGCCATTTTGCAATTTATCCCTCAATTTTAAAAATACAGTTTTGTTTATAATGGATGTAAAGTTGCAATGAGTTTTCACATTGCCAAATGAAAACAGACAAAGAAGCAAGAAAAGGAACTCAAAGAGAGAATTCACAACGAGCTTTGCACATAGTTTGGTGAAGGGACCAAAATTTCAATACTTGTGAGAGAGAGAGAGAGGGTTAAGAAATTCAAGGAAAGAAACAAAGGAAGAAAATTTTAATACTCAAGTCTTTTCTCTTCTATTAATTTCCTTACTTTCACTACTCGCCATTTGGTCTGATTTTTCTGTTTTTGAAAAAAAGTCCAATTTGTCATAGTAGAAGGCAAACTCTTTATTACAATCACAATTTTGTAGTTGTTTTCTCTTAGTTCTTGTTTCACATATTGAAAGAACAAAACAAGGAAGTAAGAAAAGAGAAATAAAAATTCATGGTGAAGCCACCGGTAGTTGGAAGATCAATAATGGCGGTGGCATTATCGGAGGGTGCAAGAAATTGGCCATTTGTCTTTGGCTTTTGTGTCACTATTGGCATTGTTGTGAAGATGTCTATGGGGTTAAATCGTAAGTACCAACATTTTTTCTTCTTTTTTATGTGGTTTTTGTGGGTTAATAACCAAATCTTTGTGATATGAGGTGAAAAGACAAATTGACAATGGTGTCAATGGTAATCCAAGTTTTTATATCCTCAAATAATTTCATTTGATCACTTTGATCAAGTGAATGGCTTCCAACTACAAGACTCATAATATCGACACAAATTCATGTTTGCATCATATCTTTCATGGTCAATCAATCTTGTGACACAAAATACAAAGATAAAATCACCATGGCATTGCAAGTGTTTGGATTCTCAAATAATTTTAGTTGATCAATTTGTAATGTTGGAATTATGCAAGTAGCTCCAAATTATATAAATCATGGTGTTTGCACAAACTTGGTTCTTTTTTTGTTCTTGCTATGTGATCAATATCATAGCCAAATAAAAGTATCAAAGATAAATTAAGTTTTTTCCATATGAAAATTGGACCAAATGATAGTAATTTGCAAATCCATGATGGAGTTGTTAATCTTGACTCTCTTATTTGGTACTTTGCATAGTAAGAAAGTTTGATGCATGTTGTTCATCAATATGTTGAAGACAATAATACAACAAACAAGAATTGACAACATCAAAAACCGCACTTTACCTTGATCACCTTCTTTTGGTCTTTGTTGTGGTGCAATTCTTAATGGATCATTGAAATGTTTCTTTGAGTTTTGGGTTTTGCAGCGGCAGATGCCAAGAAATCACCATTCATCAATCCAGATGCACATAGGTATTGAAATTTTGTCCATTTTGGTTCTAATTGAACATATTATGTCAAGTTACTTACAACCAATTGCTAATAATTTGTGTAATTCCAAACACATGAATACAATTTTCATGTGTTGATATATATATTCTTAAAACAACCAATGGATTTTGGATTCTTCCTTGTTTTGTAAAATATTGCAAGATGAATTGCAAAAATTCTTGGAATCGAACAACACATATTGTTTTAAAATCTAAATACAAGAAAATATCTATGGGTTTTTTTTTTTGTTTATGACTAGACACACCATCAAAACACATTATTGTTGTTTCTTTCTCTAAAATGTTGTTTCCAACAATCTCATGGTTTTTGAGATCATGATTGATTTCAATGACTAACTGATTTTGCAGATGAATCAAACCCCCAAAACAATCACTTGGTGAGATATGCATTGTGCAATTGAAATTTCTCGAATGGATGCCCCTTTGAAATCATTGACATGAGATTTTCAGTAGAAACATTGTCCCAAGATGAATGACTCCGATGTTATTGTGCTTGGATATCATAGAGTTCTTTAAAAATATTCATGATCATGCTTAAATCTAATCTCAATACTATGTGATATTTTCAAACTGGATGAGAGATGTGGACCCTCTAAGGAGTTTTCAAGATTCCATAATAACAAGTGGATATCATATGTTTATATTGCATGAATAGCTTAGTTATACATGTTGTTATGAATATGTATGCAAAGATGGTAAAGGACAACAATGATACATTTGTTTCTTTGAAAGATATAATCCTTGAATACATCCCCATTTGCATGGTACATTTGTATTGATACCTTTCTCATATACATTCAAGGATTATATTCTTTTGCAATTGTCATTAGATAGTTACAAAATCATTTTTTTAAAAAAAATCAACAAAAAAGACTAAAATTTGGGATGGAATTACAAGGACCACTTGATTAAGTAAGAATTGTTTTTTGAATATTTGTTAAAAAATAGATGTCATATGGTTATTGCAAGAAATTAATCAGGTATTTCAACATGAGGTTGAAAATGATATTGCAAAATGGTTAATGAATGTTTGTTGAAAATTGGGAAAATAAAACATTGATATTTGCAAAGGAAAAATTCTAAGGTGATGGGTGGGATACCAAAACTATAACATATACCTTTTAACAATATACGAATGGAAAATATGAAAAATAAACAAATACTAAATAGATTTCGAGAATCACAATTTGCTTGCAATAATTGAAAAAGAAAAGAAAAAACATTTAAATAGCCAATTATGTGCTACAAAGTGGATATTTACCCAATAAACGATTGCTCCTTCCAATTGAGGCTCATCACTTGGGTTATTTCAACTCATGGGCTTCATTTTGATTTCCCAAATAAGTACATGTAAAAGCAAGATTTTTTTTGGACATTTGAGTTTGCAATTAAAAGTAATTGAAAAATTGTGAAATTGAGATGCCCAAAATTTGGGTTTCTTAGGTTTTCTAAGGGCTTAAAAAAATAAATTAAAGTCTTTTTGACACTTGATTTGATTTCAAATATCAAGACTTTTCTTAGGTGGGCTGTAGCATTTTTACAAAAGTGCTCTTACAAGTGGCCTTCTAGGAAGTGTTGTGTGGTTCTCACTTTTTTTTTCTTTTAATTTTTTTTTTTGGGGTGAGAACCGTCAGTTCTGGTTAAGGGAACACAATTTAAGAATCAACTCCATTTTTTAGAATTTTAAAATTATTTTAAAGAATTAGACCGAGTTTCAATTTTATTTAATATATAAATTTATCCAGTTCTCATAGAAATGATGGTTTTCAAATGATGATTTTTTACGGTCAGATATTAAAAATATCTTTATTTATTTTTACAAAATATGAAAGACTCTCATCCATGAACAGAATCATACAAAACACAAATTGGAGCCAACCTTGAGCTTGGGTCTCTTTTTAATTTCTGTTAAAAAAAAAGGGGGAGAGAAGCTATTGAAAGTTAAAACCATAGCCGATTTAAATCTTAACTTTGAAAATGCTTGTTTAGAAATTCACAGGAAAATATTGCACCCTTGTAAAAATATTTTTAGAAAATAGTCAGATGTATTTAATATTTTTTTATTGTATATGAATGTGAGAATTGGGATTGGGTTTTAACCTAATACCCTACCAGGGTATCAAGTAATTTTTAACAAAGAGAACCTGATCGATTCTTATGAGGCTTGGTTCTCAACAATTTAGTGAAAATCGAAAAAAACTCGATTTTCGGTCCCTCTATGAAAAATAGTGATAACCGATGGGATTCAAGATGAGAACCGGCTTGAAAACTGAAACAAAAATAGTGATAACCGATGAGATTCAGGATGAGAACCGGCTTGAAAACTGAAACATAAATAGTGATAACCGATAAGATTCAGGATGAGAACCGGCTTGAAAACCGAAACGGTTCTCACTCAATTCTTGAGAACTGCATAAACACTGGTCTAGATGTGACTAATTTAATTATTTTTATTTCGAAAAATGGCAAAAAAGTCCTTCAAAATCAAAAATTCTTTTGTGTTTTTTAAATTTCTGAAGAAACAAATCACCAAAAAAACACCGATTATGGCGATTCCAACAACAACCGTACTCATAACTTGGGCTCTCATTAATTCTCTCATGTGAAGAGGGTTTTCAAGGTCGGAAAAAACCACCAATCAGGTTGCTGGAATCCGGGGCGGGGGGCGGGGGGAGGGAGCATAGTCTTATCTCGGCAGTGTGAAACGGGTCCCACCAGAAAGTTTTTAAAAAATAGCAGAATGAAAAGACTAGGACACGTGGCAGAATGTAGTTCCGCATGTTCGTTCTCGCACGTGACATTCGGGTATGGAATGGGCCCGAAACTACAGGGCTGTTTCTAGAACGCTCTGGAATCACCCGTCTTGCACCTTCTGCTGATGTTTTGAGCTTCGTCTCTTCCCTTCGTCACCGGGCAGTTCTGCAGAGTGTTTTGCTCTTTGAATGTCATCATCTGTGAAGGTTCTGGGACCATCTACTGCTCTCTACACTCATCCAGACGATTTTCCGTTGCTCGTTTATATGCTTCTCTCGCTTGTCGATTTACTCATTTCATTATTGATTCAGAAAATTTTCGATTTGGTGAAGCTTTCGAGCTCACAAGTAGCTTTGAAGTAGCTGGACTTGCGTTGGTTGTTTCTGCGCGTGACAAAGAACATCATAAAGGGGAGAGAGAGAGAGAGAGAGAGAGAAGAAACTGATTTGAGTGGTGTTGTAAAGGTTTTAGAATTGTATCATGAACCCTGCGAATTTTACGCACAAGACCAATGAAGCTCTTGCGGCAGGTCAGGAGCTTGCAACTAATGCAGGACACGCCCAGTACACGCCAGTTCATCTGGCGCTAGCTTTGATCAGTGACGGGGAGGGCGTGTTCCGGCAAGCGGTGCAGTCGGCCGGAGGTGGAGAGGAGGCAGTGAACTCAGTGGAGAGAGTGTTAAAACAGGCGTTACGGAAAATTCCGTCTCAAGATCCGGCTCCCGATACATCGCCGGCGAACAACGCGCTGGTGAAATGCATACGGAAGGCACAATCGGCTCAGAAGAGTAGAGGAGACTCGCACTTGGCAGTTGATCATCTGGTTCTTGCGTTACTGGAAGATGCTCAAGTGGGAGAATGCCTGAAAGAAGCCGGGATCAGTGTTCCCAGGGTCAAATCGGCGCTGGAGAAGGTTAGGGGAGGAGGCTCTAAGAAAGTCGAGAATGCCACCGGCGATTCCAATTTCCAAGCCTTGAAGAAGTATGGCAGAGACCTTGTGGAAATGGCTGGAAAGCTGGATCCAGTGATAGGAAGAGACGATGAGATTCGCAGAGTTGTGCGTATTCTCTCCAGACGAACTAAGAACAATCCGGTGCTCATCGGAGAGCCTGGCGTCGGCAAAACCGCCGTCGTCGAGGGACTCGCTCAGAGAATAGTCGGAGGTGATGTGCCGAGGTAATCGCTTCTTGCGTCTCTCTATTATCTCTGTTATTTCACTACAAAACATCTCACAATATGCAGAAGGAAATGAGCATCTCTTGTGTCTGGAGACTTTGATTTCGGAAAGCAAGCAAGCGATCATCTCTTTCGTTGATTCTCTAACGCTTGGTTGTGTGCCTTCTTTGCAGCAATCTTCTTGAGGTGCGGCTCATTGCATTGGATATGGGAGCATTAGTGGCCGGAGCCAAGTATCGCGGAGAGTTTGAAGAACGTCTCAAGGCTGTGCTCAAGGAGGTGGAGGATGCGGACGGCAAAGTGATTCTATTCATTGATGAGATACACCTTGTGCTCGGTGCAGGTAAGAAGAAGTAGTACTTTGCTTCTCCATCTCTTCTTCTTCTGTGTGTTTGCAAAAAAAAAAACAAAAGAAACAAAATCAGAAAATCTTGTCATTCCACTCTTTATGTGTTTCTTATTATGTGCTTCTCTCCTTCTGATGCTTGCTCATAAACCTCTTGTTTAGATAGGAGAAGCATCAATGGAATGGATCCACAGTCAGAAGTTTTTTCTTGATCAAGAACTTCTCATTCCAGGCACAGCACTGCAAACTGCAAACTAGATTTCTGTTTTTCTTTTTCATCAAGATCTTCTCATTCCAGTAGCACTTTGAAACTGCAAACTTGATTTCTGTAGTCTTTTCTTGATCAAGAACTTCTTGTCCCAGTGTAGTAGCACAAACTGCTAGTCTTTTCTTGATCAAGAACTGAATCTCATTCCAGGAGCAGCACAAACTCCAAATCTTTCTTGATCAAGAAGTTCTCATTCCAGTAGCAGTGCAAACTGCACCTTGATTTGTGTTTTCTTTTCTTGATCAGGAGCTTCTCATTCCAGTAGAAGTGCAAAACTGCAACTTGATTGCAGTAGTCATTTCTTGATCAGGAATTTGTCATTCCAGTAGCAGCACAAACTGCAAATGGATTTTACAACTTTGTGATTGATTGGTTGATTGATTAGGCCGCACTGAAGGATCTATGGATGCTGCAAACCTCTTGAAGCCAATGCTGGCACGAGGCCAGCTCCGATGCATAGGAGCAACCACCTTGGATGAATACAGGAAGTATGTTGAGAAGGATGCAGCATTTGAGCGGCGGTTTCAGCAGGTAGTGTCTTTCTTTGGACCTGATTTCCTTGTAGCAAAGTAATCGGAGAACATCACAAGGTGTCAGAAATTATTGTAGATGATGGCTCCCTATTTGTCTGCCAGCAGTGTCCATGACAAGAGTCCAAATTATAGTTTGATGTCCTCTACTTGTTGTGCTTCAATGAAGAGAACCAATTGTTGTAGTTTATGCTCAACGTGTCCTGCTGTGATCAAGAGTACAAATGGTAGTTGTGGATCTACTTGTCCTGCTTTGTTGAAAAGAGTACTAACAACTGATGCACTCATGGTTTGTGGTGATGCAGGTGCTTGTGGCAGAGCCCAGTGTGCCAGATACAATCAGTATTCTCCGAGGATTGAAGGAAAGATATGAAGGACATCATGGTGTTCGGATTTTGGACAGGGCGCTTGTGGTAGCTGCACAATTGTCCAGCCGTTACATCACAGGTATGGCTACATATTACCATGACTCAAATTCTGATTTCTTTCTCTATCTTGCTCAAATAACAAGATAGGGATTCTGATTCTCACTATCTCACTTGTTGTTGCAAGAAAAATGATTGCAACTGGTTTCATTTTGTTTGTGTTGATGATGTGTTTTGCAGCTGTGTTCTTGCAAGATATATATACCAGAGGAACTACTTGTAACTGAGTTTTATCTGCTTTTATGTTTATGCAGGTCGGCACCTTCCTGATAAAGCAATTGATCTGATAGATGAGGCATGTGCAAACGTGCGAGTGCAACTTGACAGTCAGCCTGAAGAGATTGATAATTTGGAACGCCGGAAGGTGCAGTTGGAGGTGGAGTTACATGCCCTTGAGAAAGAGAAGGATAAGTCCAGCAAGGCTCGCTTGGTCGAGGTGGGTCTCCCTCAAATATATATTAGCAATTTTTTTTGCAGGATTTGTGCTGAAGCATAGTGCAAATTTGGGAAATCAGAATGTTGAAAAGGAAACTGGTTGGTATCTCACTTTATCAGGTTAAAGAAGAGCTTGATGACCTGCAAGATAAATTGCGACCATTAAAGATGAAATATCAGCGAGAGAAGGAGAGAGTGGATGAACTGCGGAGGCTGAAACAAAAGCGAGAGGAGTTACAGATGAGTCTGTTGGAAGCTGAAAGGCGCTATGATCTGGCACGGGCTGCAGATCTCAAATATGGTGCACTACAAGATTTGGAAATAGCCATCAGCAAATTTGAGGCAGATTCTGGCGAAAACAACATGCTTGCTGAGACAGTTGGACCTGATCAGATTGCAGAGGTACTGTTGATTTGCCGGTGCGCCTCATGATTTTTCCTTTAATTTAGAATAGGAGAGTATTCTACCTACAGAACCGATTTTACAAAATTAGAATACATAGTTGTTCACCAATTGTGCATCTTTATAGTAGTAGCATGTTATCTTGAGAAAATATGAGGTACTGATTACCATGGGTGATGTGAAAGTGCAGGTGGTAAGCAGGTGGACAGGCATTCCAGTGACAAGGTTGGGTCAAAATGAAAAACTCCGCCTCTTGGGTTTGCCTGAACGGTTGCACCAGCGTGTTGTGGGCCAGGATGAGGCAGTGCAAGCAGTAGCTGAAGCTGTGCTACGATCACGAGCTGGTTTAGGAAGAGCCCAACAGCCCACTGGTTCTTTCCTCTTTCTTGGGCCAACAGGTGTTGGTAAAACTGAGTTGGCTAAGGCATTGGCAGAACAACTGTTTGACTCTGACAATCAGCTTGTGCGCATCGATATGTCAGAGTACATGGAGCAGCATTCAGTATCCAGACTAATTGGTGCCCCTCCAGGGTATGACTTTTTCCTCTATTTTACCCTGATTGTACTTGGGATGTTCATCTTAGCTGCTCAGCACCACATAGGTTGCAGGTCACTGAACATGTATGTTACTGTCACTGTTGTTCAACCTACTGCTTAGTTTTTTCTGTGTTTTTTCAAGGGTTAGGGTCTCCACTGTTTCCTGTGAACTGATATATTGCCAGATCTGAAGTATCTGTAGAAGTTATTATCAGATCATTGCTTATATCTTTCTGGCTATAACTTGATATTGTAACTATGAAGAAACTCTTTACTATTCCATATATAATTTTTTCCCTATGCAAATAGATTTTAATCCTGCAGGCAAGAAAATTGATATTGGAAGCAGGAAGCCAGATAATGTTGATCAATGTGTTGGTTACTCACATGAGATGCCATGAGAGCTGGAAATGCTTTTGTCCAGTTGCATGGGTGTAGCCAAGTCTTAAAGCAATAGTTTGTGTTGGACATGACAGATATGTGGGGCATGAGGAAGGTGGTCAACTTACTGAAGCAGTAAGAAGGCGACCATACAGTGTGGTGCTCTTTGACGAGGTGGAGAAAGCACATCCTTCAGTTTTCAACACACTCTTGCAGATGCTTGATGATGGGCGTCTGACAGATGGGCAAGGTCGAACAGTTGATTTCACCAACACTGTGATAATCCTTACCTCCAATCTTGGGGCAGAGCACTTGCTTGCAGGATTAATTGGAGAGCAGAGCATGGATCTTGCAAAGGAGAAAGTCATGCAGGAGGTAATTTCTTCCATCTGATAGTTGATCATTGTAAAATAACCTGTATATGATCCAGCAATGTCTCAAAAGGTCGGATAATGATATGTTCAAAATGTCACTGGTGCCAAATTTCTCCTAGCGTCCCACTGTCTGCAGTGTCTGTACTCTTCTTGAATACTATCTGAAGGATGCTGTAGCCAAATTACTGGACAAAATTTCACTGACGACATTTGAATGTGGCTATGTCCATTTCAGGTGAAGAGGCATTTCAGACCGGAGCTGTTGAATCGATTGGATGAGATTGTTGTGTTTGAGCCACTTTCTCATGAACAACTACTTAAGGTGGCACGCATGCAGATGAAAGATGTTGCAGCACGCCTAGCTGAGCGTGGTGTTGCCCTAGCAGTTACAGATGCTGCACTCCAACTTGTGCTCATGGAGTCTTATGACCCGGTTTGTTCCTTTTCCATTTCACTCATTTGATCAAACGAGATGCATACAAACAGGAAGAAATTGAAATTATATCTAATTCTTCTCTAAATGCTCTGATGTCTTTCATATATTGTGGGTGCAATATTAGACATGAAATGTCTACAATTATTTTTTCAAGTGACCAATATTCCTTACTCGGGTTTGATTTCCTGAAATGAGCAGGTGTATGGAGCACGCCCACTGCGCCGCTGGTTAGAACGCAAGGTGGTCACTCAGCTGTCAAGAATGCTGATCAATGATGAGATTGATGACAACTCAACTGTGTACATAGATGTGAACCCAGGAGGGGGAGAGTTGACATACCGGGTTGAGCGTAATGGAGGTCTTGTAAATGCAGCTACAGGTGTCAAGTCTGACATCCTGATAGAAGTTCCAAATGTGCCTCACCATGTGGAGGCTTCCAAGAGTACAAAGAGAATGAAGATGGAAGACCTGGACATGGATGAGGATGCTATGCAAGAAGAAAACTGGACAGTTCTTCCATAAGACGGACAAAACTGGACAATACTTCACTCTTCTTCGCTGCAGCATCAGGCATGCCCATCAATCATCATACTAAATTTTGTAGATAATATTGCTACCAGTTCACAAATGGCAATGCGCGGGGTGTTACTAGTGCAGGCAAGAGCAGACAAGAACCGATGATGTGTTTTTGTTATTGCAAGCGCTTGTATAGTTCATACATGATGAATAAAAAAAAGGTTTATTCTCGTGCACAAAAATAGATCATTTTTTGTGTCTCAATGAACCAGTCTTATCCTGTAGCTGCAAATGACAAGAGAAACTCAAATTTCCAAAACAATATCCAAACGCCGCCCCCAAAGAAAGTCTCTGTTGCTATGTTACTATTGCTATGTTACTGTTGCTGCTATGTTGCTATGCTATGTCACTGTGCTATGCCATTTGTTCATCTCTTTTGCTAAACATGTTACTATTAGGAAATAAGAATTGGAAATGTAATGAAACAGATAGAACATGTAAAAGATTAGACTTTGGAACAGAAACTGGATAGATATAATTGGTCTACACATAGGAGCAAAGAAACACAACTGGGAAATTGATGATTTCATCTCAAGCAACTGCATTGGAATTTAGTCAGAGTGCTGATATTAGGGAAATTAGTTGCTGACAATACGAATGTCTTGGTTTTGGTAATCTATGATAAATATGACAATGTGGGTGAGTATATTCTTACCTCATTTGCATTACATTTCCAGCAATGAGTTTTCTGGGAGCTAGTATAGGGAGGATTTTGCATGATCCTTCATATTGATCTTTCAGTGATAATTTCAGCTGTGAAGATCATATGAAAGCTTATTTATCTCACTTCTTTCCTAATTACTACCTTCCTCCTTTCTTAATAACTACTAGTGTGGCCTGTGCCGGTGGTCCAAGTGCTTTCACATCCTCAAGTGATTTTTCCTTCCAAAGCCTGGTTTTTTGGAATTTATTTGCATTTCCAGTGGTAGAAATCACTTTTTCAATCAATATCTCCCACATTCCGAATCCAAATCTTACCAAATAATTTCCATTAAATCCTACTCATGAAGACCTTTCCAACAACACCAAAGGCACACTCCTCTGAAATTTTCAGCTACAATTTGAATTAATTTTCAGTGAAGAAAAAATTCAATAGCAAAGAAATTTTGCACTGCAAGTCCAAACAACATGGAACCGAGCCCATGCACCCCTTCTCGTCCAGAGCTTTCCAAAGACACCAAGAACTCAATCTGAAGCATCCCAGTTCGGTGGATCTCATAACTACAAAACAAAACAAAACAAATTATACCTTCATAGATAGATTTCAGTTTTTTTCTCTACCGCATTAACATGGATATAAAAAAACAGATGGACATGTGTCTTTTCATGTTCATAAATATTTATATTGTTTACTAATAACTCTTCTTGTCTAACAATAATAATAATGAAAAATTATTGAAAATTGTGTGGGAAAATA